>Ga0099364_10008599_pt1 | contig 14341 bp, 9 predicted proteins | sample TergutTh196P3_FD_73070 | JGI IMG/M metagenome (GOLD analysis project Ga0099364, IMG submission 73070) | Microcerotermes parvus P3 segment gut microbial communities from Pointe-Noire, Republic of the Congo - Th196 P3 | ecosystem: Host-associated > Arthropoda: Insects > Digestive system > Gut ... | reverse complement strand
TGATACTCTCGAACGCACGGTAGAAACACGTACCTTCGATGGTAGAAACATCATCGAACGCTCGCAGACCGAATTCGACGACAATGGAAGAAGTATTGCAAGTCATAGCTTCTTCTACCGCACGCCGAATGATTATGTGCGGCAGACTACGTATTTTTGGTACGACAGTGTGGGTAGAATGATTGCACAAGCCAGTTATGGTAGCGGCGGTATAATCTGGGCGAATTTTGCCAAATCTGTGCGATCCGCGACTGCACCGCAAGAGTCAACGGAAAACTATCTTGTTACGAAAACGAATTACTCTGCCACAACAGGTCGGTTTGAATCAACAGTCGATCCGAAGGGCATCATTTTGCAAACGTTTTATGACTCTCTGGGTAGAACACTCAAGACGATTACAAATCCGACAAACAATAGAGATGCGGCAGACGAAAACGTTGAAGTTCAATATACCTACAATGGTCTCGGCAGTATTTTGACAATGACAGTAATGAATCCGACCACAGGAAACCAAGTAACCCGCTATCTTTACGAAAACCCGGCAAACGCTCGGTTACAAACGTCAGCGATTTATCCTAATTCGAGCGATACAGACTCTTCAGGTGCAAATCAAGTCAAAACGACTTATCACCTGAATGGAAATGTTAACACGATTACCGACCAGAACGGCACGGTAAAAACATTTGCGTATGACAACCGCCGTCGCTTGATAGCCGAACAGGTTACAACTCTCGGCGAGGGTGTCGATGGGCTTGTCAGAGGGGTTGCCAGAAGTTATAATGTACTCGGTGCTTTAGAAAGGATTACAACGTTGGACGCGCAGAATAACGTATTGAACGAGATCAAGTACGAATACGATGAAAATGGCAGAATGAAAAGATTATACCAATCCCAATCAGGAAGTGTAACGGACAGAACTCCTTATTTGGAGTACACTTACGGTGTATCTCCTCATAACCGACCGACGACTGTAACGTATCCATCCGGCAAACAATTGACCTATCGTTATAATAGTGCTGGAAACGTTTCAACGATGAGTGAAGGCAACAAATTAGTGGCATCCTATATTTACGAAGGGGCTGGCAGGGTAATACAAACGACGTACAACGAGCCGGGAGTGTCGTTGACTCACGCTAACGGCGGATTGGATCGATATGGTCGAGTAATAAATCATTCGTGGATGAAAGATGGTCAGCCGCTGGTGCATATTGTGCATGGGTATGATTATGCGGGTAATAGATTGTACCGAAATGATTTAGTGCATTCAGCAAATTCGGAATTGTATGCTTACGATAAAGTGAACCAGATCAAAAAATTGAATCGTGGTGCATTGAATCGAGATTATACGGCAGTAATAGATGCGAATTTCACGGAGTCGTGGAACTTTGACAAGACGGGCAACTGGTTGCAGTACGAGAAGGATGGCGTTGTCGAAAATCGAAAACACAATGCCGCCAATGAGATACAAGATATAGTAACGCATGACAAGAACGGCAACATGACGTTGATGCCCGGAATGAAAGGCAAATATGATGCTTGGAATCGACTCGTTGAAGTGCGTGATAGTTCAGACAATTTAATTGCGAGATATGAATATAATGGCTTGAATCAACGCATTACGAAAAACGTTGGTGGTGTTGTAACACAGTCATTTTTTAATAAAAAATGGCAGGAATTGGAGTCGGTAACTAATAATCGGTTAACGAGTTACGTTTGGGGCGACCGTTATATCGACGATATTGTTTATCGTGAGAATGGCGAAAAACGGTTGTATTCACTTTCTGATCCAAACTGGAACATCGTCGCTCTTATTGATGCTTCTGGTAAGGTTGTCGAGAGAATGAAGTACGATGCATTTGGACAAATCACGTGGCTTGACTCTGATTTTGCCATAAAACCAAAATCGGACTATGCGTGGAATCGGACGTTTACCGGACAGGTTCTCGATTCTGAAACGGGACTGATGTTGTATCGTAATCGGTACTATCATACGCTTTTGGGAAGATTTATCAGTTGGGATCCGATTGGGTATCGGGGAAGGGATATGAATTTGATGAGGTATGTGAGCAATAACTCTCTTCTATTCATTGATGATCTTGGATTGAAGAAATTAGTGTACGCATTCGAAGGTTTTGGGGGGTACTCAGGAATATCAGCCAGTCCGATTAGTGATTACATTTTGCCAATAGTTCAAGCAGATGCAGATGCAGAGGTACATTATCTTCCACAAAATACTCTTTTCGCTGCATTGGAAATTGTACTGGCAGCAAAGATCATCAATACGGTGACGTACAGATATGATACTCTCATTCTAGTCGGTCACAGCTACGGAGGTGATAAAGCTCACGAATTAGCCCACGCCCTGGACGGAGCCGATATTAAAATTGATCTTGTTTTTACGATTGATCCCGTTGCCAAATGGACGTATGACACAATTCCGACAACAATTGGTGCTTATGGGTTTACTGTATCCGCAAATGTTTCAGCGTGGCAAAACTACTTTCAACGAATTGACACCAATTCAGTTGTATGTCCGTTGTATTGGCGAATATGGGGCGACCAAGTAAGTGGTGCCTCAAATTCTCTACCCTATGGTGGGATGGCTGGTTTTAATGGTGCGCACATTAGTATTGTTGGACAGGTAGCTGGAGATTTTTCTAGCGCATTGCAAAGCGTTCCGATTGATCGCGAAAGCTATCATAAGTGAAATATTTTGAAGAAAAATGAGGAATGAATAAATGAGATGTTTGAAAAAGTACGCTCTAATATTGATTGTTTTATTTATCATCGCTATGCCCATGGCATGCTTTGTGATGTTTCGTTTTCAGATGAGTTGTCAAACAAAGGATCTACAACGAATCGCTCGTTTGGATTTGTTGGCATCTAGTGTATGTTTTTCTAGTGATTCGAAATCTTTTTTTGTGAATAGTGGAAAGACTCTTTATCACTATGATATCAAGGGCAATATATTGTGGCAAATTGATATAGAAGGAACAATCTGTAATTTTGCCATCAGCACTGATGGAGAAACACTTGGTGTGTTGATAAAAAATCACATTTTTAGTCATGGAAAGTATATTGCAACACCGATAGATTTTATTACCATTAACGTCAAAGGGATAACTATTTCTAAAAAAGTCAGACTCTTTTCAGGACTCGCGAACAATACGCTCAATACAATTTTATTCTCACCGACAACAAAATCATGGATTGTATTTTTCAACGATAATCCATGCGAAAACAATGAAGAAATCTTTTATTTTTTGCTCTGGATTCAAGCACTCTTACAAAGAAAAATGAAAAAATTATTGTTGCCGAGGATGCGATGCCTGAACGAAGAAACAAAGATATTTACTTTGTTCCCGAATCCGATGAAATTGTCGCTATCGATGTTCCTGGAAAATTTGTACTATGGAATTATTTGTCCAACGAGTTAAGCAACAAGCCTGTAAAGACAATAGATTCAACGTCCCATGTTTCAAAATTCTTTTCAGGTCCATTTCCACAGACGATTGCAGCTTTGGGAACGTACCAAAAAGATAATTGTTTCCTCATTTTTCATGTTAATTCAGACATACCTTCGTATTATTCTTCTCCCATCAAAACAATGGGAAAAGGAGACTTTTTTTGGTCGAAAATTGGAGGCATTTCAGACGACTTCAAAAGTGTTCTTCTTTTTACGTCGCCACCAGGTGCTATCTTTTCACCAACACCGCTACAACGTCTCTTTGTTTTAGATGTTCCGAGTATGCGTGTCATTGCAAAAAAAACGACACAATACTCTCGTATTCGTGAGGCATTTTTATCCCCGGATGGTAAACATGTCATTGTACTTGCTATGTCTAGACGTAGACATGATCCGTCACATTTTATTGATATTTACGTTGTTTCAGTAACAGACAAGACAGGCAACTGGTTGCAGTATGACAAGGATGGCGTTGTCGAAAATCGAAAACACAATGCTGCTAATGAGATACAGGATATAGTAACGCATGACAAGAACGGCAATATGACATTGATGCCGGGACAGAGGGCAAAGTATGATGCATGGAATCGTCTTGTAGAAGTACGAGATACTTCTGATAAACTTCTTGCTCGTTATGATTATAATGGTTGGAATCATCGTATTAAAAAGACGGTCGATGGTGTTATTACAACGTCATTTTTCAACGAAAAGTGGCAGGAGTTGGAGTCGGTAACTAATAATCGGTTAACGAGTTACATTTGGGGACAACGTTACATTGACGATCTAATTTACCGTGAGCGAGCCGGAGAACGTGTGTACTCGCTTTCTGAACCGAATTGGAACATTGTCGCTCTTATCGATGCTTCTGGTAAGGTTGTCGAGAGAATGAAGTACGATGCCTTTGGAAAGGTTACGTGGCTTAATGCTGATTTTACGGTGAAACAGAAATCGGACTATGCGTGGAATCGGACGTTTACTGGACAGGTTCTCGATGAAGAAACGGGAATGATGTTGTATCGTAATCGGTACTATCATACGCTTTTGGGAAGATTTATCAGTTGGGATCCGATTGGATATAAAGGAAAAGACAATAATCTTTATCGCTACGCTAGAAATATGCCTCTTCTTTTTACGGACTCTTCTGGACTGAAAACCGATCAGCAACTATGCGCTGAGCACCTCGCAAAACCGACAACGAGTCAGAATGTTAAAAACGCCCTCGGTTTTGTTTTGTGTTACGGAACGCTGTGGTCATCTAGCAGAAAAATTCCCTGTGTAAATGAAGATGCGGTGATGGGTTATTCTAGTGAAATATTTCAAAATATTATACGAGAATGCACCTTGCGACACGAGACAATCCACATCCCGGATGTGTTTTGCTACCCTTGTGCAAAACATGCAGGGCAGCTGTTCATATGGAAGGCGGACCAAAGTGAATGCGATGCACACGATGATACCTTGACATGTTTAGAAGATGCCTTTCAACAAGGGAGATGTTGGGGGGACTTACCTTCTGATCCATTCACATTTCCTGACCCGATAGAATGTCTATCAGAACTTGAAGGAATGATAACACTAGTAAGGAATAAGAGAAATGGTCATTGCCAGAAAGTGGGTGTGCCTGATAGATAGTGTGCAATGGGCTTGTGTCGTGTCGTCATCCTGACTCAAATGACATTTACTAGAACTACTTAAAAGCACAGAAAAACTATAGGGAAAACAATTATTATGAGACGTAAATTTTCATGGAGTATTACTGCAAGTATTTTGTTAGCCTTAGTGAGTATTTTGTCATGTGCAACACGCGAGGGACAAAGAACGGAGAAAAAACAGAATACCGGAAGTATTGTGGATAAAGATAACTTTCCAACGATTGATAAGGGGCAGTATGCGATCTTTATTGATGTTTCCGAAGAAGAGGCGGAAGACTACCTTGCTAAAAATAGAGATATTAAACTGCCGGTGCTTATTCTCTATTTTGTAGAAGGTCATTTTATGCGGCATAAGTATGTGCCAAGAATTTACATGGCAATCTGGGAGGACGGAACAATCGTCTGGGGGGCGTGTCAAGACACCAAAACCATTATTTCTGATATTGAAGACAGAGAACTGGAAATTAAATATTTTCAGTCAAAAATTGATGTTGATGGAGTCGAACAATTGTTAGATGTTCTCCTAAAATCGTCTGTTTGGGATGGTAGACGTGGTATCGTACCCGGTACCTCGCATACATACTTAACAGTCAGAAGTGAAGGGAAAGAACATGAAACATACGGTCATGCCACTTCTATTTTCACTACTCCTATGCTCATTTCCGCATTATTATCCGGTTATGGAATCACCGCAAAAAATGATTGGCAGTGGAGACAGACGATAAAAGGAATTCTTGAAGTGATTCCGTCCGAAGGTGATCCTGTCGATATACTATTTGAGAAACGCAGTATTTTAGGCTGGTCAGGTATCGTTGAACACATCGAGGAGCAGGATAAGAACGAACAGCAAGCAGCGCAGAAATTGCATGATGAAAAGTAACCACTTCAGTATGTCTGTCCCTTTCCCTTTTCAGAGCGTTGGCTGGAGAATTCCCGGCTTGTCAAGTCGATTGAAAACGAGTATAATGATGTTGGTGTATTGATAAGTGTAGACGATGGCGTTACGACGTTTATTTACGAGTACGATTCAATGCGGCGTGAAACGAAAAATACAGCAAGGTTTAGCGGCTTGGAAAAGGACATTACTTTGCGCTCGGAGTACGACAAACGTCATCAGCGAATTCTATTAGAATCTGATGACTCTTCGACACGTTATACGTCGACTTCCTCTAACGTCTTAAAAATCTATTCTCGCGACACTTTAACAGGTGCCTTGGGCTCAGGTGCTAGCTATCAAACAAATATGAATCCAAGCATGATTAGGATAAAAGTAGAGAATCTGAATCCTCAGTCAACCATGGAATTGGATACAGCGGCCGTATTAGCACATGAAATCTGGGAAAGTGTGCGTTGGAGTTGGTTCCATCCGGGACCAGGGCACATAGACTCAGACCCAGGTAAGATCGGTGGTGTGTTTTCAACAAATGGATGCAAAGAAGTGTGTAATGCACTAGGCATGCCTTAGATTATTTGTTTTTACGAAGTCAAAATGGGATGTGTTGAGCAAAGAGCGTCATTCTCATACGGTTCGGCATGACATCAAAACTTTATTTTTCACTATTATTTTTCACAGAAAACACATAAATACAATGTTCAGAATCAAGACTCAAAAAAAGCCAAGTTGTGCCATGCGTTATCATAAGATAGCGATGTTATGTGCCTTGATTTTATTTTTATATGTTGGTACGCATTTGGTATTATCAAGAGTTTCGTGGTATGTTTTCAATTCACAACACAATTCATTAGGTTATAATTATATTCCAGTGGATGCGAAACGTATTGCGACCTCATCATATTTCTACACAGCAGATATATGTCTGCGAATGTTTTTTTATCCAATAGGAATAATTGATTATTTACTTTCTGGCTTAGGTTATGGTGGTATTCCATCTACGGACTTAGTAGATGGAATACGCCTTTGCCCGCTCCAAAGAGGAGCGTTGGCTGGAGAATTCCCGGCTTGTCAAGTCGATTGTAAATGAGTACGATGGTGTCGGAGATTTAATCGGCATAGACGATGGCGTGGCTACATTTTCTTATGAATACGATACAATGCGGCGTGAAGTGAAAAGTACAATGAATTTTAGCGGTTTGAAAAAAGGGATCGTTTTGCGCTCGGAGTACGACAAACGTAGTCAGAGAACTCTTGCCGAGTCGGATAACTTTTCGACTCGGTACACATATACTCCTGCACGTCAAGTGGAATCTATTGTTAGCGGCGAGCAGTCCGTTGCATACGCCTATGATGTAGCGGAGCGGCGGATAGACATTTCGTCGGGCAAAAAAACGGTGCTGACGGCGGTCGTGAGCAATCATCCGGGATACGATTGGGAACTGGTGATTCGCATCAATGAAACGGTGCAGAAAACCGTCGTGGTCGATGACACACTGACTCAGCGAGGCTGGGCGGAGGTGTCGCTTGATTTGACTCCGTTTGCCGGCAGGAATGTCCTGATTGAATTGGAAAACAAAGCGAACGGCTGGAGTTTTGAAGCCGGATATTGGGCAAACCTGAATATCGAGAGCAGCGATTGATGCCTCGCTCATTAAGCCCTAACTGGTGCGGTTTTGCTCTGCCTTAGCGATGACCGTTTTGAGAGAATCGAGCAGTTGCGTCAAAATAAAGGGTTTGAATATCACCTTTGTGACCCCTGCCTGTGCAGCCCGCACCGTGACATGTCCGCTGTCGTAGCCGAAACTGCGCATATAAATAAATGGGATGTTCGCAACCGCCACCTGTGGACAATACGGGTCTTCTTCCGGCGGTTCACAAATCGTGTCAAGCGGACGATTCTGAAACCGTTTGCAATAGATACATCGGACTCGTTTGAAAAACGAAAACGCCGACATATCCGGCAGTTTTATGTCACTTAAGACGGCATCGTACCGCGTTGTCTCCAACATTTTCAGCGCACCGAAACCGGAAGTCGATGATTCCACCGTGCAGCCGTAATAAAAAAGGAGTCGGCTCAATTCTCTGCTGACCGATTCGTCCCCATCAACCATTAAAACCCGATGATCCCGCAACATCGGATAATTATTGCAATCGGTTGCGGAAAGTTCTGGGGACAAATCTGGTGTCAGGGATGCAATGTGCCCCTGAAATGCCGATTGAATCTGCCGGGCATGTTCTCTGACTTTTGCGAATGACGTAACAATCTCTTCAAGATTGATAGATTCGGGAGCCTGCCTCAACTCATCCAACGGGTAATACGTTGTTTCGTTCAATATCAGATTGAGGGGACCAATCGAATCGCTGAACACTTTTTCGATACTACGAAATGCGGATTCTTTTTGTTCGACCGACAGCAATTCAAGGGTGTGAATCGCCAACGCCACTATCGCAGCAAACATTTCGAGCATCTGCAAATCGGTATCGTCAAACGCATTCGGCTGCTGACTTTCGACATTGAATGTGCCAATGACCTCGCCCCGACAGAGCAACGGCACCGTCATCGAACTTCTCGAACCGACGACTCCCTCGATAAAGAAGGGGTCTTCATTGGAGTCATCCATTTTGTAACTTTTGCCGTGGTAGGCAACCCAGCCTGTGATGCCGTTGCCATCTTGACTGGCATACAGTGTCCGCAGTCTGGCATTTTCAGGGATGCCGAAGGCGAAAAGCGGCTCCAAAAGTCGGGGATTCTTTTCAGATTTGACTCGTATTTCGACGTACGCAAAATTCAGGATTTCTTTGACATATTTGGCGATTTTTGCCTGTAAAATGCTGGTGCGTTCCTTCGGCGAGCGTTGCAAAATGTCCTTTTTGGAAAGGTCGGCAAGTTCCATTCCGGCTTCACGAAGCCGTGTCCATTTTTCTTCGCGGATCATGCTGTCCGTTACATCGCTCAAGGCCACAACATAACGATTTACTTTTCCGTCTGCTCCGAGTATAGGACCGACCAACATCCGCAAAAAGCGGGGGGTATCGAGAGTATCCTCCATTTCCAAAACGGTTGCAGTGGGCAGACCGCTGCGTCTGACTTTGGAAAAAGGAGTAAAATCGGGTCCCCGCATAGCAGGTCGTCCGAGAACAGAAAAAAATCTTTGTCCTACCGGATTTTCGAGACGCATCCATCTGCAAAACTGCGAATTACACCATGCGATGGTCTGATCCAAATCAGCCATGACAAGAGCGGCTGGGATGTTTTCCAGAAAGTCCCGCTCGGGGTTGCTCGGCTCTTGACCAGTGGTATTGGTACTTTGTTGTTCGGACATTGACCTCGCCCCCATACTCTTGCTCTATGATTATAGCATGGTTTGGCGAAAAAGCAAATTCTGTTTTTTTGGTAACACTTCAGCCCCGCAATATAACGGTAAAGCAAAACAGGAAACGCACTACTCTTCGTCGCTCGGTTCCTGTATGACCGTTTCGAGAACACGGGTGTTGCGTTCTAATGTCAGAATGGTTCGCTGCATTTCCACGCCATCGCTGCCCTCGGCTTCAATCGAGAACAAATGCCGCTTTTCCGGGAGCGCAAAGCGCACAGCAAACGTGCCGTCCTCATTGATCACCACCGGTTCATTCCGAATCGTCACTTGAACGTTGGGATCGGATTTGCCATGAATAATCACGGCTACATCGGCTTCAAATCGAAAATTGCGCCGGGGCTTGCTGCCGCTGCCTTGCTGAGCAACCCTGTACCGTGAAAGGAGTTGCGGCGACATCGGACGACCGAGTTGCTCTTCCATAACTTCTCTGAGTTCCTGACTGTGCCTTTCACCGCTGCTCAATTTGAATATTCGCCCCAAATCGTCTGCCACCCCTTTCCAGTTGCCGTCGAGTTTTTCCAATTCATCAATGACCTGCTGTTGCGGCGTTTCAACGATATTGCTGGAAAGCGTAGGATGAAACTTCTTCTCCCGAGTCAGATAACCGAGTTCGACAATGAACGTGGACGGCGGATTCATTACGTCCAGATACCAATTATTCACTCCGCCGTGAACAGGAATATCCCTGACCAGTTGGCGTTTGGGGGCACCGGTCCCGTCAGAAGACAATCGGAACAACCTCAACACAGGAACGGACGTGTACCACACATGACCGAGAGCGACTTTTGCCCGTTCCATTGTTTTCGCACTGACTTCCCAATAGGCGTGCAGCCAGAAGGGATCACGCACCATCAAAACGAGACGGTCAGACTTTCCATCTTCCGCTCGCGTACTGATGTCTCGACGAAGCCCTTGCTTGCCTAGAAAACTGGGAAGAACGGCGGCAACACCGGTCAATTTTGGGGATTCTGTTGATTTTGCGAGCGGTTTTGGCGAAGTTCCGGGAACTTTCGACGAAGTTTTTGCCCTTTTGGGGGAAGAAACCTTTGATTCTGCTGTTTTTTCGGCTTTCTTTTTTGTTCCATGCACAAACCGATTGATCACTTCACCAGCAACCTTGCTTCGGGACTTGGCAGCAAGAATACGTGCCAACTCTTCTTTGCGCATTTTCCACCATCCCGGCAGTGCGATTTCTTTGGCAATTTGCCCTAAATCCGTCAATGTCAGTGAGTTAAGTTCGTTTAATGTTGCCATTGAAGTTTGTTCCATTTGAGAGCCGAAAGCCCCACGACGCCCTAATTTTAGCAAATCCTGTGAGAAAATCAACCCACCGGTTTTTCAAATTTTTCACTAGCGGGAACCGGCAGTTCTTTGATCAGGCTTTGGATAATATCTTCGTTCGTCATTCCTTCGGCTTGTGCCTGAAAATTCGTGCTGATCCGATGCCGCAGTACCGGAATCGCACACTCCCGAATGTCGTCTATTGATACCGTAAAGCGTCCGTCCATCGCCGCAAGTGCTTTGCCGCCGTGAATCAAAAACTGACCCGCACGAGGACCCGCACCCCAGTTCACCAACTCCTTGATGAACGGCGGAGCAGACTCATCACGGGGACGCGTTGCCCGAACCAGTCGGGCTGCGTACTGAACCTGAAGTTGACTGACCGTGATACTGCTGACCACCTTTTGCAGATTGACTATCTCCGCACCGCTCAACGTCTTTTGGATTTCACTCTTCTCCCCCCGTGTGGTTGTTGTAAGAATTTTTTCTTCTTCCGCCAACGAAGGATAGTCGATTTTGATGTTGAACATAAATCGGTCGAGTTGCGCTTCCGGCAACGGATAGGTTCCTTCCTGCTCGATGGGGTTCTGCGTTGCTATCGTGAAGAACGGGTCGGGCAGTTGATACGTCGTTTGTCCGACGGTAACTTCGCGTTCCTGCATTGCTTGCAACAGAGCGGCTTGCGTTTTCGGCGGTGTTCGGTTGATTTCGTCCGCAAGCAAAATATTGGTGAATACGGGACCTTCGATGAATCGGAAATGCCGTTTGCCCTGCTCGTCTTCATCGAGGACCGTCGTGCCGACGATGTCGGACGGCATCAAGTCCGGTGTAAATTGAATCCGTTTGAATTGAATGTCGAGAATCTGCGAGATCGAACTGACCATCAAGGTTTTTGCCAATCCCGGAACGCCTTCGAGGAGACAGTGTCCGCGGGTGAAAATTGCCGCCAGAATTTGGCGGATTACCGGCGTTTGTCCGATGATCACTTTGCCGAGTTCGTCTTCCATGCGTTGGCAACGCCGTTTGATTTTCTGCAAAACGTCGCTCGTATCTCGGGGCTTCTGCGAAACTTGGGGAGAGCCGTTCGGCTGTTGCGGTGGAATACTCAAATCAAATTCAGGGGCAAAGACACCAAAAAGTTTCGACCCATTCTACGATATTAAGTCTTTTTCGACAAGGGACAGATTTTCTCTTGTTTTCAGAATAATCATTCTTCCGTAACCTTGACATTAGGTCGTGTTCTGAATTTGTTGAAACGAGCAAGTATCGCCCGCAAAAACGAGCATTTCTGGTAGCCAATCAACAATTTCAGAACACGACCAAAAATTGCAGACTTCGATCTGTTGATTGGCGCAACAGCATTGTATCATGAACTCGTTCTTGTAACGAACAACATCCGGCATTTTGAGCGGATGCAATCACTCCGACTGGAGAATTGGACACAAAGATAGCAGAGTGTCCCACAGGCGGAGCGTCTAACTCGGCTTTTGAATTGCTGACGAACTCTAAATCAATCGTCCAGCGGCGTACCGGACGGTATTCGCACGCGTGGTATGGCACCCATTTGAGCCTATTGCAATTCCCCAAAAATTCTGTTACACTCTTTCCAGCATTTGAAATACCGCTCCGGTTCCATGTCGGAGCGATTGTTTTTGAGGACGTTAACAAACTATTTAGACCACTTTGGCGGGCAACGATTTTCTGCATAGAGACCGGGAAACCGGGCAGAAAATGGTTGTGAATCAGTGAAGTTGCGTGGCTCCCGAAGAGGGAGTGTCGCGTACTGATCTGCGGACACGATCGGCACTGCGCTCGTAACAAGCGGTGCAGCACCATCTCTAGGTGTGGTTACCTCCGTTTCTAAATAGGCGTGCCGCTCCCGTTGAGAATGGATTCTTGTTGCCGGTGATGGTTTTGACATTTTTTCACTCCTAACCCCATAGAACACCATGAATATCTCCAAAAGTATTTTAGCGCAAATCCTGATGCCCGTGATTACCATTACCATCATTTTGGTGGTCAGCGTCGCACTGGTCGGTTTCAGCACTTTTTCCCGGTATGCACGGGACAGTTTTGTGAAGGAAATCCATACGATTTCGCAAGGCATTAGCCGCGATCTCTCCATGAAGCAAATCATCGCCTCCGATCAAGTCAATGGGCTTGCCAAAAACATTGACATGATCATGGCTATCAAGGACGAAGATCGAGACAGAATCCACGATATTGTCTTCCAGTTCGTATCAAGCCGAAAATGTGACTTCTTTACCATCTTGGACACGGAGGGTAATGTGATTTACCGAAGTAACAATCCGGCACGTTTTGGCGATCCCCTCATCAACGAATTGCAGAGTGCCCGGGAATCCTTGGCGACGCGGAGCTCCTGCGTCTTTTATGAATCGACGGAAAGTATCAAGTTAGCCATCCGTGCGGCGGCTCCCGTCTTTGACGGGACCGGCAACCTGATTGCGGTGCTCACAGGCGGATTCCGACTCGATACCGACTACTGGGTCGATGATATGCAGCAACAGTTCGATGCCGCTTGTACGATATTCCTCGGCAATGCACGGATTGCAACGACAATCCGAGTAGAGGGCAAGCCCGATGAACGTGCCGTGGGAACCACACTCGATAACCCCGAAATACAAAACAAGGTTCTCAAAAACCGGGAGGTAGATTTTCGGGAGGTGCCGGTTCTGGGTGCCCCGATGCAGGTCTTTTACGCCCCCATCTTTAACGAAGGGGACAGTGAAACGATGGGGATGTTCTTTGCAGGAATTCCTATGGAACGGCAAACGTCTGTCATTCGCCAGAACATGTGGACGAGTTTCTCTATTACCCTCATTGGCTTGCTCATTTTCGGCACTATCGTGTTTTTTATTGTCGATAGGATCAGCAAGCCGCTCTCTATCATCACGAATTATATGAATGGTGCAGGCACAACGGGAGACCTTCGAGTTTGTCCAGAAGATGCGGAAAGCATCAAGAAAATCTCCAAAGCCAAAGACGAAATCGGACAGATCACCTCAGCGACCTCTAGGTTTATCACTCACGTCGGCAGGATTGCACGCGACCTTGAAACCGTGGCCAAGGGGGATTTGACGGTATCCATCGAGGTTCTTTCAGAGCGGGATGGCTTGGGAGTTGCTTTGGAGCGCATGATTGACAGTCTCAATTCCTTGTTCGGCGACATTAACCAGGCATCCGATCAGGTTGCCACCCGGTCGGCGGAAGTCTCCAATGCTGCACAGACGTTGGCGGACGGCTCGCAGCACTCCGCTGCCAGTTTGGAAGAAATTACCGCTTCAATGAGTGAAATCAGCAGTCAAACAAGGACGAATGCTGAAAGTGCAGGTCAAGCACGCAATCTGGCGCAGCAAGCCAGCAAGGCTGCCGGGGAAGGTCAACATGCAATGAAGGAAATGACCACTGCTATGACTCAGATCACGCAGAACTCCAACGAAATTCAAAGGGTCATTAAAGTGATTGATGACATTGCCTTCCAGACGAACTTGTTAGCGTTGAATGCTGCTGTCGAAGCCGCCCGGGCGGGACAGCATGGCAAAGGCTTTGCCGTTGTTGCTGAAGAGGTGCGCAATCTTGCCTCTCGAAGTGCAAAGGCGGCGCAGGAAACGTCCGACTTGATTGCCAAGAGCGGACATGAAATCGAAAA
>Ga0099364_10008598_pt1 | contig 14342 bp, 9 predicted proteins | sample TergutTh196P3_FD_73070 | JGI IMG/M metagenome (GOLD analysis project Ga0099364, IMG submission 73070) | Microcerotermes parvus P3 segment gut microbial communities from Pointe-Noire, Republic of the Congo - Th196 P3 | ecosystem: Host-associated > Arthropoda: Insects > Digestive system > Gut ... | reverse complement strand
CAGAGCCAGGATGAGTGAAGTTGCGTCGGACCACCATCCGGAATGGCGGGAACTCGGCGTCAGTTTACTGCACCGGCTTATTGTTGAAACGTTATTGGAACAGCCGGATCATCCGAAGCCGACTTACGTTCATCTCGTTTCGGAAGTCGTTACGGAATTGAAGACCGGCGGCTATCCCTTGGCGACTCTCGTGATGCCGGCAACGGTCGGACATATCAAGTCGCTCAGCCTTCTTGGCGACCGAATGCCGGCGAAGAGTACGTATTTCTATCCGAAGCTGATTGCCGGATTCGTGTTTAATCCGCTGGAATAACAGGCGATCCAAGATCATGAAATCTCTCCTTCCGCTATTCCTTATGGTTCCGGCGATGCTTCCCGGAGCGGAACCGTCGTCGAAAGCATTTCGTTTCCGCTCACGGTTTTACACCAATCGAAAAGACAATTCAATGAAATTGTTTCAAATTATTATCCTTGTCATAATGGGTGTCGGAGCCGCCGCAATAGTTGGGCAGCCGGTCGAAGGAGCGACGAGACCGAATATCTTGATTTGCATGGCGGACGATGCCTCTTTTCCTTACACGAGCATCGACGGTTGTCCTTGGGTCAATACGCCCGGCTTCGACCGTGTTGCCAAGGAAGGACTTCTCTTTACTCGCGCTTACACTCCGAACGCCAAATGTGCGCCGTCCCGCGCCAGTTTTCTGACAGGCCGCAATCCCTGGCAACTCGAAGCGGCGGCCAATCACATCCCCTATTTCCCGCCAAAGTTCAAAACGTGGCCGGAGGTCCTTTCGAAAAACGGCTACTTCGTCGGAATGACGGCCAAAGGATGGTCTCCCGGCGTTGCCGTCGACGAAAACGGACACCCCCGCCAAATGACGGGCCGACCGTTCAATGCCCGGCAACTGACGCCGCCGACGAAACATATCTCGTCCAACGATTACGCCGGAAACTTCCGGGATTTCCTGGAAGCCAAACCTACCGATCAGCCCTGGTGTTTTTGGTACGGAGGACTGGAGCCGCACCGTGCTTATGAGAAGGATAGCGGTCGCTTGCTCGGCAACAAAAAGACGGAGGACATTGATCGAGTTCCCGGTTTTTGGCCTGACAACGACACCATCCGCAACGACATACTCGACTATGCGTTCGAACTGGAGTATTTCGACAAGCACCTCCTGCAAATGCTCGACGAACTTGAAAAACGCAACGAATTGGCGAACACGATCGTCATTGTTACGGCGGATAACGGGATGCCGTTCCCGCGTTCCAAGGGCCAGTCATACGAAATGTCCTGTCATCTTCCGTTCGCCGTTCTCTGGAAAGACGGCATCGAACAGCCCGGCCGCGTCGTCGACGATTACGTCAGTTTCATCGATGTTGCGCCGACGCTGCTGGAATTGGCCCGGATCAACGTTGCCAAAACCGATATGCAGCCGATGTCGGGGATCAGTTTTAGTTCATTGCTGTACTCGGACAAAAGCGGCCGCATTGAGCCGGGAAGAGACTTTGTTCTCCTTGGCCGGGAACGCAACGATGTTGGTCGACCCAACGACGGAGGTTATCCGATACGTGCCATCGTCAAGGACGATGTTATGTATCTGCATCATTTCGAACCGTCGCGCTGGCCGGCAGGCGATCCGGTAACAGGTTATTTGGATGTCGACGGCAGCCCGACGAAAACGGAAATTCTCAAAATGAGAAAACAGCCCGATCAACACAGGTTCTGGCAACTTTCTTTCGGCAAACGCGGACAAGAGGAACTCTTCGATTTGAACGCCGATCCCGATTGTCTGACCAATCTTGCCGGCCTCCCGGAAAAGAAACAGTTGCTCGAACGCTTGAAAGAGGAACTCTTCGCCCGGCTCACCGAGCAGGAAGACCCTCGGATGCTGGGACAAGGAGACGTTTTCGACCGTTATCCCCACGCCCATGAAAGGACGCGGAATTTTTACGAACGTTACAAAAGCGGCGAAAAACTGGTTCCCGGCTGGGTTGAACCGTCCGACTTCGAAAGCGATGTCGACGACTGAAAAATGTTTTGCCTCATTATACCACGCAACGCCATAGAACTGCGTTTTTGGTTGTCGTGGAAAAGTGGAAGGTGAAAAAGTGAAACGGTGTTGAATGCTTCGGATAAAATCACTTTCCCACTTTCCCACTTTCCCGCTTTCTCACCATTTCACTTTTTCACCCCTCGAAACGTCAGTTTGATGCTGTTGAGCAGTACACAATAGACTTGACATTTCATAAGAGCCGCAATTTCACAGGACACGAAATTCTCCCGAACTCCACGAGCCGGGACTGTGGTGCTGAAAATGCAACAATCTTGGAAGTTCCGATTCTTCGGGAACAGCGCCGTTTTGAAACTTAACGGCGAATTTATCGTTTCTTAACCGTTTCTTAACGTTCTGCGGTAACAATCCCGTGCGAGATGTTGAAGGTTTCCGTCCGTCGGATCGGGGTATCGGAACGTGAGCGGGAATCTTCGATGCGGAACGGTCAAACGCATGACCGTTCCAAAACAACCAAAACCGAAGAAAGGAAAGACAATGAGTAAAAGAGTCGTCGTCAGGTTTGCGTTCACGTTGGTCGAACTGTTGGTCGTGATTGCGATCATCGGTGTTTTGATTGCTCTGCTGTTGCCCGCCGTTCAATCGGCTCGTGAGGCATCAAGGCGGGCCCATTGTCAAAACAAACTCAAACAACTCGGTATCGCCTGGCACAACATGCACGACACGCTCCAACACTTTCCGTCGGCGTGCAACCAAAAAGAGTTGTGTGCCGACGTGCTGAAGCCCATTGGCAAAGACAACCACGCCGCCATGCAATCGACCGGCGGGAACCGCAGTATCTGGCACAACCGGGGGAGAGTGAGTTGGGGAGTACCGATCCTTCCCTTCATTGAGGAGAATGCCCGATATCAGGTGTTTCGTCTATGGATGGTTGATCGGGCGATGGGAAGCAACAACGATGGCGGCTGGGGCTTCGGCCTTGCAACAGCGACCGGTGAGACACTTTCCTACACCGGTTCAATGACGGCTTGGCAGGGAACGTTTGAGAATCCCAGCAAAGGTCCGATCAGTGCTTTTGTCTGTCCATCGGATCAGGCCGGCGGAATCGCGGCGGGCAACGGTGTTATGGCGGCGGCCAACTACCGGGGAAACATCGGTGATACGATTTATTACCATTACGAAAACATCAGACCGAACAACGGCAACTACCCCTTTCCGTCTCGTGGGGTGTTGTCGAACGGCCTCTACGAAGTCGTCGGTATTGAGTCGCTTTCGGATGGAACCAGCAATACGGTGATTCTCTCCGAAGCCGGTGTAACGCCCAGTTGGGGAGGCCGAACCGGTTCCATTCAGGGGGGCGTCGCCCAAACCGGTTCGACGGAGGCCAACGGTCATGCAAGCGTATGCCTTGCCGCGAGGAACTCAACGGAGGTCGCCAATCCCGCTGCCAGCCAGATCGGCGGACGCTGGATTGACGCTTATCCGTCATACACCGGCTTTTACGCCATCCTGCCGCCGAACTCGCCATCGTGTTTCAATAATAGTGCCGGATCGGATTATGTCCACGTACCGGCCAACAGTTACCATCCCGGCGGCGTCAATGTTTGCTTCGGCGATGCGTCGGTGCGTTTCGTGTCGGAATCGGTCAATGCCGTTTCCACTGGAACGATCCTGAGTACGCAGCCCGTCCGCGGCGTAACAGGCGAATCGCCGTTCGGCATCTGGGGGGCCTTGTCGACCCGAAGCGCCGGAGAATCGAAATCTCTGTAATTTTGACCGTTACCTTTTTTCACCGTACTGGGTGCGGCGACTAAACATTACCATGCAAAAAAAACTTTTCGTTCTTACCGTTCTTTTCATCTGCGGTTGCAGCGCGAAGCCGGGCGATGTTCCGCAGTTGTATCCGTGCCGTGTTACCGTAACGAACGGTTCCACGCCGATTTCCGGCGTCAGCGTCGTTCTCGGCTTGACGAGCGAGAGTTCGGCATGTAGTATGTCGGGGACGACGAATTCGTCCGGCGTCGCGGTCATTTATACGGCTCGGCAGACTTGGCGGGGCGGCGGAGCGCCCGCCGGCGACTACATTGTTGCGATTGCGAAACATCCGAAACTCGAAGACGACCTTTCCACGGAAGAGTTCCAGAGGCTCGACCCAGCGGAACAGGAGCGCTATCAGTTGGAACAACAGCGCAAATACGATGCTCTGCCGCGCGAGGTGCCCCTCGAACTCGGAGACTTTGCCACGTCACCCTACCGAATGACCGTCTCCCAAGGAAACGACAATCGCCTGGAGATCGATATTGCCGACAAATCGGAGTGATTGCAAGGAGCAAAAAACTTGCCGATCGCCGATGAACTGAACTCCGGAAAAGAACTCGGTCGCCGGACCTTTCCAAAACGGACAACGTAGTACGAGGTCGCATTTTAAGCAAAACCACTTTCCCACCTCCCCACTTTCCCACTTTCTCACCTCCCCACCTCCCCACTGTCCCACTTTCCCACCTCCCACCTTCCTCCGTCCCATGCCGGAATTTCATTACACCGCTCGGAACGAACTTGGTGCGAAGATCACCGGAACGTTGGACGCTGCGAATGAAACGGAAGCCGCGTCGCAACTTTCTGTCGGAGGATTTTTCCCGCTGGAAATCAGGCCGATCCTGAAGCAGACCGTTACCGGCAAGGTCCGTCGGGTGAGTGATCGTCAGTTGGCGGCGTTTTATTCGCAACTCGCGGACCTGCTCCGCGGCGGAATCCCGCTGCTCAGAGCGCTGAAAATCATACACGATCAGACTTCCAATACGAATATGAAGTTCGTGCTGGACAACGTTTACCGCCGTGTCGAGGAAGGCGAAACGCCTGCCGAGGCAATGGGGCGATACCAGATCGTCTTCGGCGAAATCGGCGTCCAGATGGTTCGAGCCGGAAGCGAAGGCGGATTCCTCGAAGAGTCCCTCGTTCACGTCGCCGACTACACCGAAGCGCAGGACGACCTAAAAGGTCGGATCGTCGGAGCGCTCGTTTATCCGGTGTTGCTGTTCTGTTTTATGGTTTGCGTCGTCAGCGCCATTCTTCTGTTCGTCGTTCCGAACTTCGAGGGACTCTTCCAGGACTTGCGACGGAAGGGCGAGTTGCCGCAAATCACCGAGTCGCTCCTCTACGTTTCCAAACAGGCGAAGGGCATCCTGCTCGTTGCGGTGCCGCTCTTTGCCGGAGTTGTCATCTGGTTCCGAATCTGGAACCGAACCGATCACGGTCGTCGGATCGTCGACCGGTTCAAGTTGCGTTCACCGATCGTCGGACCGGTCTACGAAGGATTTGCCGTTGCCCGATTTTGTCGGGTGCTTGGTACGCTCCTGAGAAACGGCGTACCGATCGTCAAGTCGCTTAACATTGCGGCGGATGCGACCGGCAACAAGGTTCTCATCGACGCCGTTCAAAGGACGGCGGAAAACATCACGAGCGGTTCCCGGTTGGCGGAACCCTTGGCTGTTTCCGGTTGTTTTCCTCGTTCCGTCGTCGAAATGATCGCCGTTGCGGAGGAATCGAACACGTTGGATTCCGTCCTTGTTGAGATTTCCTTGTCGCTGGAGAAAAGAAATTGGCGGGCCTTGGACATTGCAGTACGATTTATCGAACCGTTAATGCTCATCATCCTCGGCGGCGTCGTGTTGTTCCTCGTCCTCGCCCTTATGCTGCCGGTGTTCAATATGAGCAGCACGGTATGAACGGCGAACTGTAATCCTTATGAACTGCGACCTATGGTCGCAGAAATCCCATGCGAAGAATTCTCCTCCTCATCGTCCTGTTTTCCGTTCCCTGTTTCGCCGATTCGGTGTTCGTCGAACTCAGCAACGTCCCTGCGGACGGCTTCGTCGTCTGTCCCTTGGACATAACCCCGGCGGCGAATTGGTCTCCCAATGAATACGTGGACGGAGCCGAATTCTTTTATGGGAACAAAAAACTCGATGCGGCATTTGTTCCCGGTCCCGGTGATTTTCCGAGACGTGGAACCCTCGTCGCCGTGCTGCCGGATGATGTGCCGAAAGACAAGCCGATTCGTTTGCGTTTCGAAAACAAGGACGCCGACAAACCGATCCGTTCCGAATCGCCGATTGTCGCCGGGCCTCTCGTCTTCGACGCCGTCAAACTGGGCGGACTGCCGTCGACCGTTTCGTTTCCGAACGGAAAGTCACTCCGGACGCTGAGTTGGTTCGACCGCCTGCACGATCCGAACACCGGTTCGTGGGACATACGGTTCGATAAAAGCGCCGTCGTCGAACTTGTCGCCGATAAGCCGTTCCTGAAAGTCGTTCGAACGACGGCGGCGTTCAAACGGGGCAGCGACGCTCCTCCATCGAGGCCCCGTGCGGAGTATCAATGGTTTGTTTTTCCGGAACGGGAACTGGTTTACGCTACAGTATTTTCGCAACAGGAAGAACCGACCGAATGGAAGGAAAAGCATTTTTTCGAACTTCACCTTCCGGACGGCTCTTTCGGCAAATGGTTCGGCGACGACAAGTTGGGAACCTTCACCGGCACAAGGCAATCTCAAACATTTAGCCGGTACTCCGGGTTCCAAGACAACGACAATAATATCGTTGCAACAATTGCTCCCGGCACGCTCCTGTACGACGGCCTGAAAAGTTTCGGTCCGTATCTGATGCCGCGAGGCAACGAAGCGTGGCAGCCTTGGACGGACACGAAACACCGCGTCACGGCGTGGTTTTGGATCGGCAACAGTTCCGAACCCGCCGGGACGCTGCAATCGGCCTACGAAACCGTTACGAAAATATCGCACGCGAAAATCGTCATACCGGCATTGGAGAAAACCGCCAGGGATTGGAAGACCGCCGCTCTGAACGATCTGTTTCTCTCCGGAAAAATATCGTCCAAAAATGAACTCGAACGATTGCGCAACGCGGAAAAGTTGCCGGAAAACTGGATCGGCATTGAATCCTACGGTCTCGGCACGATCCTCGAAATAACGAACGATAAAGAAAAAGGCAAGGGACTTCGGCTCCTTTCGCTTGTTAACGTACAAACAAAAACGATACTTTCCGCACGGGAATCGGCGCCGCTTTTCACGGCGGAACTCCTCGATAAAGAGACAGGCAAAACCGTTTCGATAAATTCCGACGAGGGGTGGGAAATGGTCGACGAAGGACGGGAAACAGGGTATTTGAAGTTTTTTACGTTTACCGGCGCTCCCTTGCCGGAAGCAAAGGGACTTAGCGTCGCACTGCTTATATCGCCCACTCAGCCCGGCTTGTGGGGCTGGCGAGTCTTGCAGGGTGTCGACCGTTACGAATTTCGGAAACTAAATTGCCCTCAAATTTCGTTGCGAAATCTCGGTCCGACGATGAAAGCGTTTTATCCGCACGCATCCGGCGCTGTAACGGAAAATCCCGTTGGCAGGGAATTGCGACGGCGGGGAACCTATCCGAGCGGCTGGTGTTCGATGCAATTCACGGCTGTTTATGATGAAACGAAAAATGTCGGTCTGTATGTCGCAACGCACGATCCCGGCGGAGCCGTCAAAGACATTCGGCTGGATGCGGATTCCACCGCCGATTCATTGACGATTCGATTCGAGATTCCACTGCCGCTGATCGACAAGCCTGACTCCATTGCGGTCGGCGGATGCGTCTTGCGAACGTTTCACGGCGATTGGTTCGATGCCGCCCTCCTCTATCGTGATTTCGTCCGAAAAGCTGCCGAGTGGTATCCGCGGCAAAAACTCGGTCCCGACGGCCGCGCCGACACACCGCAGTGGATGAAGGAACTTTGCGTTTGGGCACAGTGCAGCGATCCGCCGCAAAAAATGCCGGAAACGATGCGAAAATTCACCGACGCCCTCGGTGTTCCGGCGGCGGTGCATTGGTATAATTGGCACAAAATTCCGTTCGACAACGATTATCCGCACTATTTTCCCGCGAAGGACGGTTTCAAGGAAGCCGTTACGGAAATCCAGAAAAACGGCGATTGCTTCGTGATGCCGTACATCAACGGCCGTCTGTGGGACACGCGGGACAAAGGCATGGAGGATTTTCAGTTCACGTCGGCCGCTCTTCCCGGCGCAACGAAAAAAGAGGATGGTAAACCTTACATCGAAACCTACGGCAGCAAGGAATCCGACGGTTCGAAGGTCGAGCTTGCCGTGATGTGTCCGGCAACGAAGGTCTGGCAGGATAAAGTTACGGAAAACATTTTCCGTCTGATTAACGAATGCGGCGTCGCCGGAGTCTATGTCGATCAAGTCGCGGCGGCTCAACCGAATTTATGTTTCGACAAGTCGCACGGACACCCCTTGGCGGGCGGCGATTGGTGGAACCGCGAACATTGGAAATTGTACGAAAAAATCCGAAGCGAACTGCCGAAAGACAGAATGTTGACGACGGAGTGCAACGCCGAACCGTTCACCAACGTTTTCGACGGTTATCTGACCTGGCATTTTCAGTATCAGGATCAGGTTCCGGCTTTTGCAGCGGTGTACGGCGGAGCGGTGCAGATGTTCGGCAGAGCGTATCGCGGCGGTCCGAGCGAAGTCCTGGCCGACCGAATGAAATTAGCGCAACAACTTGTTTACGGCGAACAGATCGGTTGGACCAATCCGCGAATCATCGATGATTCGCGGCGTTTTCCATTCCTCAAGGACATTGTATCGACCCGGTATCAATATCGCGACTATTTTTACAAGGGCGAGATGATCCGTCCGCCGAAATTGTTGGACGAAATTCCGGCTGTAACCGCCGATTGGCAATGGTACGGCGAAACGATTATCACGACGGATGCCGTACAGACGGGAGCGTGGCGAAAGACGGACGAAAACGGTAACACAATCTCGGCGGTATTCTTTTTCGTGAACGTCGCCGACGAACCGATCACGAGCCGCGTTTCTGTACGATTTGACGAAATCGGTTTGGAGTCCGATGCGTTCGATGCGCCTTTGACCTTTGAACCGGGCGTGCCGTTGGCAATTGAAGCGTTGCGCTAATTCCGATTCCATTCAGCCGGCGTCCCGGCTTTTCCTCTCAAAGAGGCTTCTCAACGGCTTGACAAGAGTGCTGCGAACAAAACGTTCGATGCCGTTCAAACGTCTCTTGAGCCGCGTCGCATCGTTTTCCCGTTGAAAGGAAAAAATTCGTCGCAAAAATTCCGCCTGGTCGGATCGATAATGTTTCGAAAAATGTCGAAGTATTTCATCGGCTTCCTCCGGTAACGGTACATATTTCCACGGAAACGTCAGAAATCGCAGGAGATCGTCGATGTAATCCGCTTCCGTTGCGTGTTTTTCGATCCGAACGGCGCCGATGTTCGGAAAGAGCATCGGCGGATCGACGGCACGAATCGTGATTTTCGGATCGTCCAAAGCGTTGAAAAGCAACGAAGACGCATATTCGTTGCGCAATCGATTGCGGGGCCAGGTGTGAAGGCAGAGATCATGTAACACGACGACCGCTCCTTCACGGAGCAAGGGACAAACCATAAGAAAGTCCAAAACTTCACCGGGCAGAGCGTGTGCCGTATCGATCAGGCAAAAGTCGACGCCGCCGCCGATGTCGTTACAAAATCGTGCCGCAACGCCGCCGGTGTAAAGGTTCCATTTTTCGTACAGATCGGGAAACCGTTCGCCGACGACAAAGCCGCTGCGCTTTCGATGGTCTTTGTACCAACGTTCGCTGTAGTCGACGGAATGAAGCGTTGCACCGTCGATGTCACGAATTGCATTGAGAATGATCGCCGAACCGCCGCCCGCCGCAACGCCGAGTTCCAACGATTTTTTCGGTTTGACGGCTCGGACGATTCCGTTGAGAAAAAACTGCTCTTCGGATTTCATCTCGGAAAGTCCGGCGATCTTTTCCCGCAAAGGAAGCAATCGTTCCCGCTCGATTTGTTCCGGTACGATATTCCTGATGTTCATGAGTCGATTTATCGTGTCATTCCGTACAGACGGACGGCAAAATACATTCTGGCCCGCTTCCTCCATGTTTTGACGGGGATGAAGGCAACCAGCAATTGTGTAACGAATCGCATGGCACGATCCTTGAGTGCCGTCAGCGGCGCCGTTCGGCGGACGTGTTCGATCACTTCTTTCGGCGTAATCGGTCCGACGTATTTTTCGTAACGGTCGATATTGTTACGAAGGTAAGTCGGAAACGTTTCGTCGATTTCCAATCCGACGAGACGATGCCGGGCGAAGTCGTCCGTCATTCGCTTTTCGATGTTGCGTAAATTACGGTATTCCTCGAAGTTCAATTCTTCATGGGAACTCGCCTGGATTTTTTCACGGACCGCCTCGATGCCGCCGATGTACGAAAAATGCCAGCCGCCGTCCGGAACACGGATTCCCTTTTTGTAAATCCGGATTTTCGTCGCCGTCGTTCCCTGATTGAGTTTTTCGATGTTGCAGTGCCCGTAGTTGCGGACGTCATCGAGTCCGTGCTTGAAATCGCGGTAGGAGAGCATTCTGGTTCCCGGCCATCCGGAATTTCGTACACAAAGATGATTCAGGTAATAATAAAACATTCGCTGCTCAAACGACTTGATTCCCGATGTGTTACGATATTCAAGAATCGCTTCCGGCTTCGGAATTTCATCGAGATCGGAAATCAGGATCACGTCATTGTCCTTGCAGTCGCGGAGACCCTGCTCGATGCAGTTGCGCTGGTGATTTTCGTTCGTCCACGCCGTTTCGAACTCCGGATAATCGTCAACGGCAATGTAATTGATTTTGTGCAAAAACTTATCGAACCGTGAAGCGTTTGCCTGAAAGACGAGTTCCTTCGGCTTGTTTGAATGAGTCCGCGTCGCTTCGACGATCACGAACCGATCAACGACGCCGTCCAGCACGTTGAGACGTATTTCGAGGAGATCAAGTTCGTTGAAAAACGTAAAACAATCGTAAATCATAGGAAGGAAAATCAAGCGGCCTTTTTCGATGAATCAATATTTTCCGTTACACTCAGTGCCAATCGCAGATTTTTCAGGGATTCGTTACGAATATCGTCTGCGAACCCGCCGAGTTTTCGTTGCATTTGATCGTACTCTCCGGCGTCCATTTCGACGGCCCGCCGCATGGCTTCGGCCAATTCGTTACCGGAATAAATCACGGCGTTCCTTCCGTCGAAACCGTATGCTTCGGCGAAAAGTTCGTTCACGACAAACGGCTTGCGGAAACCCAGGACGAGCAGTTTCGAGCCGGTCGTTTTGACGGTTCGATAAGCGTCGTGCCTCTCATCGTTCGGATCGAGCAGCGCGAGAAAAAAATCGGCGGCTTCCATCTCGGCATACATCTGCGGATAATCGAGTTTCCCCTTCAGTTCGAAATAGCGGCGGTGTTCCGTTGGAATTCCATCGAGTTTGCCGGACCCGACGACCGTGATGCAGAAGTCGGTGATTCCCTTTTCGTGCAGTTTTCCAACGGCGTCGAGCAGAAGGGAACCGCTTCGGCAGGAGGCGTCCATTGAACCGACGGTGATAAAACGTACAGTATCACGGTTCTTCGGCGTTACATTGATGTTACCGAAATAATGCGTACTGACGGTCAAGGCTTTCGGAGTGTGCGCATACCCCGTCAGGACGAACATTTGATTATTGTTCAGAAAATTTTTCTCCCGTGGCGCCGCTGCATCACGAAGATCGTGTTCGAGAAGGAGAAGTTTTTTTCCGCCGGAAGGAACGAATCCCAAATAATCGATGTACAGTTTGTCGTCCGTTCCTGCACCGAAATAGCAGGCCGTCGAGGAAAGAACGACGACATCGAACAATTTTTGTGCGTTTTTCAGGACATTCTCGATCAGAATCGGGCACAGAGCGTAAATGCTGATTCGCTCATCGTTTGGAACTTTGGCAAACACGTCGGATTCGATGACGGGAGCGATGGCAAGGACGGAAACGTCGTAGGAAAGATCGGCGAAATGTCGGGCAAGTCCCGGCAGCACGACGGCGTGACATTTATTCGGCTCCACGATCAGCACGCTCGGCGAACGTCGTTTGCCGAACCGAAGTTTCAGCCAGCAATAGGGATCGGCGAGCGGTCGCAACGACAGGAGATTCAGCCTCACCTTTCTCCGCCACCGGGCAACCGGAATGAAAGGAGCGATGATTCCCGCAAGGATTCGTCGAATCGTGTTGAAAAGTTTTCGTCGGTTCATTGGAAATGCGTCGGAGCATCGGTTGAAAAAGGCAATCAGGCCGAACGTTCCCCCCCGTCCGGTTTCGGGACGTAAGCGAACAGTTTCGTGTATTTTTCAACAATGCGGTAGGCCGAATTCGCGTCCAGAATGATGTCACGAATAACCTGCGGATCGTCCGGCAGATGGTATTTGCAGATGGCCAACTTCGGAGCAAAGCGTTTCAAGACGTTTTTCGCTCCGCGCAACATATTTCGCTCGGCTCCTTCAATATCCGCTTTGATGAAGTCGATGTTTTCCACGTTGTTCCGTTCGACAAAGTCGTCGAGCGTGGTCGCTTCGACCCGAACGTCAATATGCCGCTCCAAGGATTTTTCCGCGATTGCCGTTGATGAACCGATGTTTTGCGGCGATACCTTGAAGAGCAGTTCCTTTTTCTCGTCCCAAAGGGCATAGCGACATATCGTAACCGTCGGATAGTTTGCCGCCGTTACGGAAAGATAGTTGTCGATCACAATGGGAATCGGTTCAAAAGCGAAGACCCGACAGCCGTTTTGCGCGGCGATCGCGGAGAAAAGTCCCATATTGGCTCCGCAATCGACGACGACATCGCCCGGGCAAAGGGCAACGTCGTTCCCCAGTTCATACGGACCTTCCACACAATACAAGGATTCCAACAGATCATAGAGTCGCTCATGCTTTTCGTCAAAATCTTTCAGTCGGCGTCTTAAAAAATACGGCAGGACAAAGTCATTCATCTCTATTTCAAAAGTTGCGGTATCTGCGCCTTCATGCGGTTTCGGCAACAAAATATCACCGACGCGAACGCCATTTTCTTCAATCCGAACATCTTTTTCCAAGTCGTAACCATCGATCTGGGCAGCGATTCCCGGCAGGCCATAAGGGAGATGCGGCTTCCGGATTCCCAGGAATTTGAGCGCGTCGTTGCCGAGCCAACGCCGCCATCGGAGGTAATTCAATTCTTCGCCGATGAGGCGAACAAGTCGGTAATCGGGTCCATAACGAGCCGAACAGTCGGCCTGGATACTCAATAGGCCCCGGATTATCCTGGAATACTTTCCCTCCAGACGTTTTCGGATACTCTGAAAAATGTTCATTTTTCTTTCTTCGGTTCGAAGACGGAATCATCGAGTATTTCGGCGTTCCGTCGAAAGTGTATGCCGGAGTACCGGCTCAATGGTACTACGCCGTTCGTCTGGCGTCGAATTGATGTAACTTATTGTACAGCGTCTTGAGACTGATGCCGAGTTCTTCAGCGGTCTTGACCTTGTTGCCGTCGTGCCGGGTGAGAGCGGCGTTGATCGCCCGCATCTCCATGTCCCGGAGCGTCGTCGATTCTTCGGAAATCGTCGGATCGAAGGACATCAGGTCCGCCGCCGGACCGTTGATGGGAATCGTGCTCGGTAAATCCGTCGGCTTGCTCACGAAAGGACGAGGCGGCTTTTTCTCCTTGATACGGTCCTGATTCAATACCAATTTTTCGTTGCGCGGCTTGAGCGTCTGCGGCAGAGCGTCCGCCCGAATCGGCGGTTTATCGGACAAAATTAAGGCGTGCTCAATCGTGTTCGCTAACTGCCGGACGTTGCCGGGCCAATCGTATTGTTCGAGCAACTCATAGGCGTCTCTGGTGAACAACTTGTCTCCGCTCCCGGTGATTTGACCGTTGGGAAGCCGTTTCGCCAAATGGAGGATCAGTTCCGGCAAATCTCCAAGATGCTCCCGGAGCGGCGGCAGGTGAATCTCGAACGTGTTGATCCGAAACCAGAGGTCTTCACGGAAGTTGCCCTCACGGACCATCGACTCCAAATTTCGTAACGTTGCGCAGACGACGCGGACGTTGCAGATCGTCGACGTGTTTTCGCCGATACGCCGGACTTCGCCGCTTTCGAGAAATCGTAACAGTTTCGCCTGGACGCCTTTGGGCAGTTCGCCGATTTCGTCCAAAAACAGCGTGCCGCCGTTGGCGACTTCGAGCAAGCCCGTTCGATTGGCGTCGGCGCCCGTAAAACTTCCCTTGCGGTGTCCGAACAGTTCGCTTTCGATCAGGTTCTCCGGCAACGCTCCGCAGTTGATCGCAACGAACGGTTTTTCGTGACGGGAACTATGATCGTGAATCGCCCTTGCCGCCAACTCTTTGCCGGTGCCCGTTTCGCCGAGAATCACGACGGTCGAATCG
>Ga0099364_10008597_pt1 | contig 14343 bp, 10 predicted proteins | sample TergutTh196P3_FD_73070 | JGI IMG/M metagenome (GOLD analysis project Ga0099364, IMG submission 73070) | Microcerotermes parvus P3 segment gut microbial communities from Pointe-Noire, Republic of the Congo - Th196 P3 | ecosystem: Host-associated > Arthropoda: Insects > Digestive system > Gut ... | reverse complement strand
TGCTGGAAAACAGGGGAACGGTTACGCTGATAACCCGACCGCGTCGTTTCGGAAAAACGCTCAATATGAACATGTTGAAGCATTTTTTTGACGGCGGCAAGGATAGTCGTTCGTTGTTTGAAGGTCTTAAAATTATGGAACACAGCGACATAGTGGAAAAACATCTGAACAAGTATCCGGTTGTATCGCTGACGTTGAAAAACATAGAGGATGAAACTTATGAAGGCGCCAACGATATTTGTAGTGACTGGTATCTTGCTGTTAAAAAATTACCAGTTAATTGTAGAGCCTAAAAAGCGAGTACTGTCATACGTTATTTTGGGAGTTTTGGCATCGCTGTTTATTAGTTCATTGCATTTCATTAAAAAATTTGACAGTTCTGCTTTCCCCGTACATTATTTGGTTGTTTCTCTTTTATTTGCTCATGTTTTCTTCATTACCATACTAATTTTAATAAGAATGCTTTGGAAACCCAATATTTGGTACATTTTCTTATTTTTGCCAGTAGGTATAATTTTTTCAATTTTCCTGACTGACTTTAACAAGCCTCTTTATACTGGAGCAATGGATGGTTTTTCAGCGGCAGTACGAGGCTTTATTGAAATTTTGGTTGTTTGTTTCATTTATCCACTTTGTATATTTTCATATAGAATGTTGAAAATGAAAATAATAATAAAATCAGTGCTCATAATTTCAATATCATTTGTTTCTTTCGCACTGAGAATAACACTTTCAATAGGAAGAGACGGATATCTATCTGATTTAAGCGGAGATTTGTTTCTGTTTTTTTGTATTTGGCTGATACTTATTGGGTTATTTGATGTATTGAAATTCAATAAAGAACTCGAAAAAGACCAAAAAGAAAAAGTACGTTCCGTTTCTTGGCGAACAAAAAAATTTCTTGCATTTCAAAAAAAAGGATTTTCACTGCGGCGTTTTCGTTTTTAGAAACATATCAACGCAAAACACGGCAATCCGTTTGGATTGAACCTCTCGGTAGATAACGTATAGCGCCCACGAAAACAGCAACCCGTAGGATTGCATCTTTCAACGATAGACGCAAACCTTACGGCTCACAGAGAATATCTTTGCTCTTTTTTTGAAAACCCGAAGGGCACTGACCTTTACAGACCGTATTTTGAGACCACAAAAGTGCATTATTCCAAGAACAGCTCTATTACGGGCACTTCAACATTTGGACGTTCTACCGGCAGTATGAGCATCAGGTCATTTTCGCCCGCTACTTCTGTCATGTGTCCTCCCGGTTGCGTATTGGAGCGGTATCTTATTTCCGAGGCATCGTTGAGCAATTGCGCATATTTGACCTTTCCTCTTAAGCCGGGCAAATGCAAAGTTCTGAAGGGCCATTCGAGCACATGAATATATAAACGATTGGTTTCAGGATTGTATGTCAAAAAGCAGTTCTGCGGTATCGCAAACTCTTCGGGCGCCTGTGTACATCCGTATATAGAGCGGCTATGATATTTCATCCAGCGCTCAAGTCCTTCGAGTCGCTCTACGGCGCGGTCATCGAACGTTCCGCGCGCTGTAGGACCCACGTTGAGCAACAAGTTGCCACCCTTACTGACAGTTTCGATGAGCATGACCGTCAGTTGCCGTACGCTTTTCCATGTATACTCGTCGCGAAAATAGCCCCAGGAGCCCGAAAATGTCTGACATGTTTCCCATGGAGCACGCTGTCCGCGCACCACAGGCCATTCATTGGGCATAAATTGCTCGGGAGTAACAAAATCCCAGCCCCAATCAGTATGATACATGTCTAAACGATTATTGATAAGGATATTAGGTTGCAACCTGCGGACTAATTGTATCAACTCTTCCGAACGCCAATCCTGATGTCCTTTGCCGTTTTCGCCCGGATATGAATAGTCCATCCAAATAACATCAATCTGACCAAATTGCGTAAGCAGTTCTGTCAATTGGTCTTTCATGTATTGGCGATATTTGTTCATATCGCGTTGTTCGTTTGCTATCCTTCGTTGTTCGGGGTCTGCAGGCGAGCCCGGATGAATTCTGTCATACGTGAAGTCAGGATGATTCCAGTCTATCAGCGAATAATAGAAGCCTACTCTAAGTCCTTCTGCGCGGAAGGCATCTACAAAGGGCTTAATCAGGTCTTTTCCGTGAGGTGTGTTTGTCACCTTAAAATCAGTATGTTTTGTATCCCACAGGCAAAACCCGTCGTGGTGCTTGGCTGTTAGAACTACATACTTCATTCCAGCCGCTTTTGCCTTTGCCGCCCATTCTTTTGGGTCGTACAAATCGGGATAAAAGTGGTCGAAATATTTCCGATAGTCTTCGTCGGGGATTCGTTCTCTCTGTTGTACCCATTCGTGACGCCCTGCAACAGCGTATATACCCCAGTGGATAAACATTCCGAAACGGTCGTTTGTCCACCATGCCATTCTTTTTTCCTTTTGCTCCGGGGTTTCTCTTGCCCAGGTGGGCGTAGTATCCTGTGCAGATACTGTCCGGCATGTCAAAAAGAATAGCGCTAAACATGTCATTGTTACCAAATTTTTTATATTCATTTCCTTTACTTTTTATTATACATTAAATATTATTGGTTATTTTAAAAATTCAAAATCTCTCCTGTTAGCAATTTCAACGCTGTTTCAGAAATTTTAGCATTGTAAGTTGCTACTATAAGCCTGTTTGTTGCAGCGATGTAACTACGTTGCACGTCGCGCAGTTCAACTGCCGATGTTGCGCCTAACCTGTACCTGTCCATCGATATTTCGAGGTTTTCTGCGGCAAGCCCCAGATTACGCGCTTCAAAAGCTGCTAAATCACGATAAACCAAGTATGTGCTATAAGATGATGCCACTTGCGCTTCTATTTCTTTTTGTATCTGCTCCTGTCTTATTTGCGCAGATTCCAATTCTATTGTTGCATTCCTTATTTGCCGGTTAATATTCATTCCGTTGTACAGTGGCACTCTCAGACTTACGCCAACATTAAACGTTCCTAACCCTCTATCTCCGGCAGGTCCTGCCAGCGTATAGCTTGACGTCAGGCTTAATCTTGGATATTGCGACCCTTCAATCGATTTCAATGTTAGCGCGGCTACATTAACCGTCATTCTTGACAGCATCACATCGGGGTTTTCAGCCATCGCTAATTCATTTATTCTTCCGTAGCTGAGTGTTTGGTCTACAATGATAGAATCCGAGGCATAAAAATCTGTTGTTATCTCACGCGCCAAAAGCCTGTTAAGTTGTATTTTCGTTTTTCTGAGGTCTTCTGTTTGCCGGATATACGATGCTGTATCTGCGTTGTAGTCACCTTGTGCCGAAAGTACGTCTACCCTTGCTACCCTTCCACTCAAAAACCTGTCGTTTGCCGCCGTCAATCGCAACCGCGAAATCCTCAATATATGCTCATAAGCTTCAATTTCTTGCTGCTTACTGACTATGTCGAAATACACGTTCATGATAGTAGCTATGGTTTGCTGTATTGCGGCCCTCAAATTTTCCTGCCCCATCATTTCCAACTCTCTGAGTCTGTCATAGTTAGCAAACATTGCGAAACCATCGAACACAGTCCAATCCATCGCCACCCCGGCGTTCCACGTGTTAGATGCTCCCGACGTCCTGACTGCGCTACCGGCAGAACTGTTAAGGTTTACGTTCGGCAACATTCCGGCATTTCCGTATGTGACGTTATTGCTGCTTATTTGTTCGTTATTGCGCGCCAGCAAAATGCTGTAATTTTTATCTAATCCTTCTGTTATGGCGTCAATAAGGCTTAGTTGTTGAATCTGCTGTGCACCAACCGACGCGCAAAAAACAAACAGTGCTATAAAAAGTATCTTCAGTCTCAAAACCATTAATCGCCTATTCTGGCATGTTTAAATCCTTGTTGTTTATTCCATGCTCCGCGTGTGAAATCCGGTATTCTCACGGGGTAGCTTCCATTTTCTATCGAGAAGCGCGAAAGCTCAATAAGACTTGCCCACGAAACGCCGTCATAGACGTTTACATCCAATGGCAATCCGTTTTGCAGGCAGTACATCAGGCGATAGTCCATAATGAAGTCCATCCCTCCGTGTCCGCCCACAGTGCGCGCTAATTCTCCTATTTCCTTAGTGATAGGATGTTCGTACTGAGCCAGCAGCTCTTCCATTTCCTCGTCATTGAGTGTTCGATGTCCGCCCGTTGTATGTCCGCCACTTGGCTCGTCGAAGGCAAAATGACGTCGTGGGTACTTCTGGGCAAATCCCTTTGTGCCGCTTATCATGTGGATACGGCTGTAAGGACGAGGACTTGTTACATCGTGCTGTATCTTTATAGATTTGCCGTTGACCGTCTTGATAAGAGTGGTATTAATATCGCCACGCCTGTAAGTCCTTTGTGCTTGCGGAGAATTTTCTCCGAAGACAGTTTTTGCATATTGGGTCATACCAAATTGGTCACTGGCTAAGGAAACCATATAATCCATTCTGTCACCGCGATTTAGGTTTAATACTTGGGCAAGTGGTCCCAATCCATGCTGGGGATAATGGTTTCCATCTTCCTCGGCGTTCCTTGTCAAACGCCAATAGTTCCAATAGCCTGTAAGTCCGGGACGTCTTGCCCTTTCGTTTTCGGCTCCCGGGTCGAACGATTCGCTTTGTCTGCGACGTTCATTAAACTTCAATTGTCGCAGGTCGTGGATATAAGCTCCTTCTACGTGAACTATTTCTCCAAAAACTCCTTGTTGCGCCATGTTCAATGTAGCCATTTCAAAGAAATCGTAGGTGCAGTTTGCCAGCAACATGCAATGGCGACGCATACGCTCGGCAGTGTTGATAATATCCCAGGAATCTTTTATGGTACGTACCATGGGGAGCTCCACTGCCACGTGTTTTCCTTGCTCCATCGCGTAGACGGCTATTTTAGCGTGCATATCCCAGTTCGTACATACGTATATGAGGTCGATGTCGTCGCGTTCGCACACTTTTTTCCAGTCTTCCTCGCCGGTATAGGGTATAGCCTCCGGACGTTCGTTTCTTCTGAGTATACTTTGTACCCGCTCTATATTGTCGTCTTCCAAATCGCAGACGGCAATCACTTCAACGCCTTCAATACTCATGAAGCGCGTTATAGCTCCGGGACCGCGCATGCCCGCTCCAATAAGTCCTACGCGAACGATAGGAATCGGGTCTACACGCAGACCTACTACATCTGTTTGTCCTGCCGGACGTGGTGGTTCTGCCGAAAGAAGCTCGGCGGCGCGTTTTATTTCGCACCCATTGTCGCAACTTGTAGTTAACGACCAACTAATCAATGCTATAAAAGCAAATATTAAGCACTTTTTCATATAAATAATTTTATTAATAGGTTTAAATTTTAAAACTGCAATGTTACAAAAAAAAAATCGAATCCACAAAAAAAAAGCGTTTTTTTTTTAATTTTTATCATTTTTTTTTATTGCGAACATCACTAAAAAAAAATCGTTACACGCCTTAAAACTTAACCCACAGTTGCGTAACAATATAATTGCTATTGTTTTCGCGCGTCGTTCTGTATGTATAATTTAGTTGCAGACGAAGATTGTTGACCGGCAAGTAATTCAAGCCCACAGTGTAATTACGTTGCCAGGTGCTGTACATCAGGTTGCGATTAAAATAATCGTACCTTGTCAATGCCTGAACTTTTTCATGTACGTAGTATCCTAATACAGCGTAAGCTCCCTGGCTTTTTAGATTTCCTGTTGTGCCTTGTATTAACTCGCTTCGCAAAAGCAGTCGATTGTTCTCGTATTTTGCTCCTATTCCGTTGCGCAGTCGGACAACACTGTTATCCCCAACGTCCGTTTTACCGTTGTAATGCGATACAGCTAATGTGAGATTTTTTGACGGATTGAATGATACTATTCCCGAAAAGTCCTTAGCTTCGTTCGTATCAGCAGTATTGATACCCGAACCGTTGAATATTCCAAGTGAATAGTTTATCAGGCTATAGCCTTCTTTTTGAAAAAACCGTCCTATTATTCCTATCCCGATGTCTCTGCCGTTAGCCGAAATGCCCGAAACGTCAGAATAATTGACAAGATGCGTTATTGCAAGTGAATTGTCTATCATTTCGAGGTTGTTTGGGTTGTAGGGATTTTCAAGTGAAAACGGGATTTTGTATTGTCCAGCTTGCAGTGACATGTAATCGTTGATTTTCCAATTAACAAGCACATCCAATATTTTAGGACTGTTTGCAAAGTCTATATGCAGACGGTAGCTGACAGGCTTGGATATATTGCCTCGAAAATCAAGCCTCGCCCGTCTGACGTCAAAACTGTTGATAGTTGTTGCGCCGGCATCATCATAACGATGGCGTAAATTTATGTCGCCCAAAATATTTGGCAGTTTAGATACGATATTTTCGACGTTTGCGATACGTTGGTCTACCGAATTTTCCTGCGCGTTCAAAGGTACGCACAAAATTATTACGAAAAAAAGGAAAAAAAGTCTTATCAAAAAGTTCATAAAAAATTAAAGTTAAAAAAAACGCGCAAAGATAAACACAATATCTAACAAAGCAAAATAAATTTACAGAAAGTAGAAAGTTTACTTTTTACTTTTTTTAATGTGTAATTCTTCACTCTTCATTCTTCATTTTCTCCGTTCTTTTTCGCCATTTTTCTTTTGCCAACTGCTGCATATCCACTTGTACATCGCGCTCGTCAATTATTTCAAATCCAAAAATAGTTTCGATAATATCCTCAAGGGTTACTATTCCTGCCATTCCGCCGTGTTCGTCTATAAGGACGGCAATCTGTTCTTTCTTTTCTAACAGTATATCAAACAGTTTGGGAATAGTGATATTTTCGTAGCAGATAACAATTTTACGCTTGATTTTGCTAACAGGAATATCGCCAACGCCCTTGCCCAATTGGTCTGCAATATCGTGTTTCAGGACGTAGCCGGTAATATTATCGGGAGTTTTATCATATATCGGGAAGCGCGAAAATTTGTGCACTTCGGGGTTTGCGAAAAAATCGTTCAGTAGTGTATCTTGTTGTATCGCAACCACTACTGTTCGCGGGGTCATAGCTTCGTTGGCTTTGATAAAACGCGAACGCATCAGGTTTTTTATCGTTTTGCTTTCGCTTTCGGCAAAAACGCCTTCTTCCAAACCTATTTCGGTGAGAGCCGCTATTTCTTCCCTGCTGACCGTCTCTTGCGGTGTTTTGGCAGAAATCAGGACTGTAATACCTTTCAATATCCAAACAATGGGATACATTATATATATCATCACATTCACCATCATTGCAACCGGCAACGCCAAGACACGCCAATAGCGCGCTCCTATGCTTTTAGGTATTATTTCCGAAAAAATTAATAACATTATGGTCAATACCGCCGAAACTGCCCCAAAGAAAGCTTCGCCCCAGATAGCCGTTGCCTGAGCCCCAACGCCAGCAGCGCCCACAACATTTGCTATAGTGTTGAAAGTCAATATAGACGACAGCGGACGGCTGATGTCTTCCTTAAATTTTTTCAGCAATTTAGCGCCTCTGCTACCCTGCGCCTCCTTAGTCTTGGCAAACGACAGGGAAACTGATAACAGCACCGATTCGGCTATCGAACACAGAAACGAAACGGTCAGCGCAAAAAAGAAAAATGTGAGGAGAAGAGGCAAGAGAATGAAGAATGAAGAGTGAAGAATGAAGAGTGAAGAGTGATAACTGATAACTGATAACTGAAAACTGATAACTGAAAACTGATAACTGAAAACTGAAAACTGATAACTGAAAACTATTACGGGGTTAGCCATTCTAACGACCACACGTCTGCATTGACGAAAAGTCCTGCAAGGACGATACTTTATTAACCGTAGGTTTTAACCTACGGACAATAGACGCGGCATGCCACGTCTCTACAAAGTCCCGCAGGGACGACACATGAATGCTCCTGCAAAGTGTCGTCCCTGCGGGACTTTGCCGAGCGTGTACATTCATCCGTTGCCGTAGGTTAAAACCTACGGTTAATAAAGTATCGTCCCTGCGGGACTTGGTAGCCGCGTCATTGCGGGCTTGACCCGCAATCTCCTTAAAAAGGGGAGTAGCATACCGTGCCTCTACGTTAGCATAAATGCATGGGGATACCGGCATACGCCGGTATGACGTGCGGACATGTATAGCCGGCGCGTCTTCCGATTTTTCATATTGGATAATATGCTGCCCTACAGAGATTATCCGACAATTTATTGTATCTCCGCCAACGGTAATGATTCTGTCTTGCGCCCAAATTTTTGGAATACAAAAAAGCAAAATTAAGCAAAATATACGCATGGCTGAGTAACTGAATAACTGAGTAACTGAATAACTGAGTAACTGAATAACTGAATAACTGAGTAATTGAATAACTGGAAACTGAAAACTGATAACTGAAAACTGAAAACTACTGTAGTTTTCTTTTCACTTCGATTTCGACAAATCCTTCGATGATGTCTCCGGTTTGGATGTCGTTGAAGTTAGCCACGTCAAGTCCACATTCGTATCCTGCGGCTACTTCTTTTACATCGTCTTTGAAACGCTTCAGCGAGCCGAGTTCTCCGGTGTGTATCACTATTCCGTCGCGAATAATGCGTATCCTTGAGGTGCGTAAAATTTTTCCTTCGCGCACTATACATCCTGCCACTATTCCTACTTTGCTGATTTTGAACACTTCGCGCACTTCGAGGGTTGCAGATATTTCTTCCTTTATTTCGGGCGACAACATTCCCTCCATCGCTAATTTGATTTCTTCAATAGCGTCATATATAATGGAATAGATGCGTATGTCGATTTGTTCGTTTTCGGCAAGTTTTCGCGCGCCAAGCGATGGTCGCACCTGGAAGCCGACAATAATTGCATTTGAGGCAGCCGCCAACGAAACGTCGGATTCGGATATTTGCCCCACAGCTCTGTGAATGACATTGACCTGTATTTCGGGAGTTGAAAGCTGTATGAGCGAGCCGGCTAATGCTTCTACCGAGCCGTCTACGTCGCACTTGACGATGATATTGAGTTCTTTGAACGTGCCAATAGCTATCCGGCGACCTATTTCGTCTAATGTAATATGTTTTTTGGAGCGTATTCCCTGTTCGCGTTGCAGCTGGCTGCGTTTGGTAGCTATTTCGCGCGCGTCGCGGAAATTGTCCATTACGTTGAACGTGTCGCCAGCCTGTGGTGCGCCGTCCAAGCCGAGAATGAGTACTGGCGTGGCTGGTCCGGCTTCGTCAATACGCTGATTGCGCTCGTTGTACATCGCCTTCACATTGCCGGTGCAACTGCCCGCTAATACAACGTCGCCCGTGCGTAGCGTGCCGTTCTGTACGAGAATTGTCGCCACATAGCCGCGCCCCCTGTCCAACGCCGATTCTATGACCGTGCCGGAAGCGTTGCGATGCGGATTGGCTTTGAGTTCGAGCATCTCAGCTTCAAGTAACACTTTTTCAAGCAGGAGTTCAATATTTATACCTGCTTTTGCTGATATTTCCTGCGACTGGTATTTTCCGCCCCAGTCTTCGACAAGATAGTTCATCTGGGCGAGTTCTTCTTTTACCCTGTCAGAATTTGCTTCGGGCTTGTCTATTTTGTTGATGGCAAAGACGATTGGCACTCCGGCTGCCGAAGCGTGATTGATGGCTTCGATAGTTTGCTGCTTGACGCCATCGTCGGCGGCTACAACTATTATAACTACGTCTGTAACTTTTGCACCGCGCGCGCGCATGGCGGTAAAGGCTTCGTGTCCGGGGGTATCGAGGAAGGTGATATGTTTTTCGCCTTCCAATGTTACGTTGTAGGCGCCTATATGCTGGGTTATGCCGCCAGCTTCGCCAGCTATAACGTTGGTGTTGCGAACATAGTCTAACAGCTTGGTCTTGCCGTGGTCTACGTGTCCCATAACGGTGACTATTGGCGGACGGGGCATCAGTTCATCTTCGGTGTCTTCTTCTTCAACAAGTATTTCCTGAGCATCGGCGCTGATAAATTCAACCTTGTAGTTGAACTCATCGGCGACCAAAATAAGAGTTTCAGCATCCAATCGCATATTTATAGACACAAACAAGCCCATGTTCATGCATGTAGCAATGACCTGTGTTACAGGAACATCCATCAATGAGGCGAGTTCGTTGACCGACACAAACTCGGTCACTTTCAGAACGTTCTTCATGCTTTGTTGCAATTCTTCAGCCTCAATAAGCTTTTGACTTACAGCGTCGCGCTTGTCACGTCGATATTTTGCTGTTTTCGATTTCGAACTCTTAGAGGTCAGGCGGGAGAGAGTCTCCTTTATTTGCCTTTGTACGTCTTCATCGTTGACTTCAGCGCGTACTAACTTTTTCTTTTTCGACTTTTTCGAAGCCTGATGTTGTTGTTGCTGGTGCTGGTGTTGCTGCTGGTCTGTTTTCTTTTGCATAACAACAGACTTGTCGCCCAAAACGACCTTTTCTTTGTCTTTGTGTATACGTTTCCGTTTTTTCTTTGACTTTGCACCCTCGCCACTCTGCGAAAGTTCTATTTTACCCACAACATTGGGACCGGGTAGTTTGACGTCGCGACGGATAACTTCTAATCTTGGTCCATCAGGTTTTACTGCTTCGTGACCTTGAACTTGACCTTGAACTTGACCCTTGCCTCGTCCTTTGTCTTTTTCTTTACCTTTTTTATCTTTTTCTTTACTTCTATCTTTTTGTTTTTGAGAAGACTTTTCTTTTGTTGGCGCAAGACTTGCCTTGTGCTGCTGAGTGCGAACCTTACGCTCTTTGTCCAATTGTTCTTTTGTCTTTTTTACCGGACGCATGCGGTAGTTTATTGTACTCAAGTCAATTTTTCCGACTACTTTCAGTTCTCCTTCCAAATCATGTTCTACTAACAATCCTTGAACAACCGGTTCTGTGACTTGTGGAACAACAACCGGAGCTTGCTCTTCCTGAGGTTTGACCGGCTTATCGCTAACAACCGAAGTTTTTTGGTGTGCGTCTTTCACTTGTTGCTGTTGCTGCTTAACGTCCTGTTGCTGCTTTGCGTCTCTGGGCTTTTGCTGCTGCCTGGCATCCTTAGGCTGCTGTTTCGCATCTTTTGACTGTTGCTGCTGTTTCGCATCTTTAGGAGGTTGCTGTTGCCTTTGCTTCGTATCTTTAGGATGTTGTCCGCTATCTTTAGAGCGCTGCTGCTTGGCATCCTTAGGCTGCTGTTGTCTGGCGTCTTTCGGCTGTTGCTGCTGTCTGGCGTCTTTAGGCTGTTGTTTACCATCTTTCGGCTGTTGCTGTTGCTTAGCGTCTTTCGGCTGTTGCTGTGGTCTGGTATCTTTTGATTGTTGTTGCTGCCTGCCATCTTTAGGCTGTTGCTGTTGCTGTTGTTGTGGCTGTTGCTTATTAGCTTCTTTTTGCTGCTGTTTTTTTCTTGATTTTCTATCCTTTCTTTTAGGTTTCTCTTCGAGTTCGATTTTCCCGATAACTTTAAAACCCAAATCACGGGGCGAACTAAACAACGGCGTTTTAATACCCAAACTTGTATCTCTTATCAGTATAGGAGGTTTGTGCTCTTCTTCGTCGTCAATATACTTGTGCTCGTCATATTTGCTTATCTCTGCAGAGCCTTTCTTATTCCCGCGAAGATTGACACGCTCGGCATCTTTTTTTGCCGAAATATCGGAACTAAACTCCTTTGACAGCAAAGCATACAAATCCGAAGCGATTTTTTCATTAGGTTTGGCATCGATGTTATGCCCCTTTTTCTTGAGAAAATCTACTATTGTGGTTATCCCAACATTAAACTCGCTTGCTATTTTGCTTAATCTGTATGCTTTTAATTCTGACATTAATTATATGTATTATTCTTAAATATTTTTATATTATTGCTCAAATTCGGATTCCAAAATCTTGACCACCTCATTTATTGTTTCCTCCTCAAGGTCAGTACGTTTTACCAAATCTTCTATTGTGAGTTCAAGAACGCTCTTGGCAGTATCGCACCCGATGTTCTTCAGTTCCTGGATTACCCAGTCTTCTATTTCGTCGGAGAACTCGTCCAAGTCCACGTCTTCTTCTTCTACCTGCTCGGTTTCGCGATACACATCTATCTCATAACCGGTAAGCTGACCTGCCAGCTTGATGTTTGCCCCTCCCTTGCCGATAGCTAAGGACACTTCGCTTGCCTTAAGGAAAACCTCGACGTGATTGTCGTCCTCGTTCACCTTTATAGAAATTATTTTTGCGGGACTTAACGCTCTGGTAATGTACAACTGAACGTTGGTAGTATAGTTTATTACATCTATATTTTCGTTTCGCAACTCGCGAACTATGCCGTGAATACGCGAGCCTTTCATTCCCACGCAGGCGCCAACCGGGTCGATGCGGTCGTCATACGACTCTACCGCTACTTTTGCCTTCTCGCCGGGCAAACGTACAACTTTTTTGATTGTTATCAATCCGTCGAAAATTTCGGGCACTTCCAATTCAAACAAGCGTTCCAAGAAAACGGGCGAAGTGCGCGAAAGGATTATCAGAGGATTGTTGTTCTTCATTTCAACGCGCAAGACCACCGCCCTGATAGAATCGCCTTTGCGATAGTTGTCAGAAGGTATTTGCTCTGTTTTGGGGATGATAAGCTCGTTGCCGTCGTCATCCAGGACAAGTATTTCGCGTTTCCAAATCTGATAAACCTCACCGGTTACAACCTCGCCAATACGATTTTTGTATTTATCGAAAATGTTGCCCTTTTCGAGCTCCATTATGCGAGAGGAGAGATTCTGGCGCAACGACAAGATGGCGCGACGTCCAAAATCCTTCATTTTTACCTCGTCGGTAACATCTTCGCCAATCTCAAAATCGGCGTCTATTTTTTGCGCCTCAGTTAGGGAAATCTGAGTGTTGGGGTCGGAGAACTTTTCGTCAGCTACTACACGCCATTTACGAAAAATCTGAAAATCACCCTTGTCGATATTGACGATAACATCTACGTTACGGTCAGTTCCATACATGCCAGCCAGCGTCCGGCGAAAAACATCCTCCAGAACACTCATCATCGTAGGGCGGTCTATATTCTTTAACTCTTTAAACTCCGCAAAGGTATCCAACAATTTTAAACTATCCATCGTATTAAAAGGTTAACGCAAGCTTAGTTGCTTTTATTTCACTATATTTTAAGGAAACTGACTGCATAACCGTTTTTGGACGCTTTTGCCCAACTTCCTTGATTTTTGCCGAAACCTCGAGTATGATACCGTCAGTGTCTGCATGTTGCAACAAACCGTTGATTTTTTGACCATCCAACTTCACCACATCCACCCGTTGTCCGCAATTTTTCTGGTACTGCTCAAACACCTTAAACGGCTGGGTTAGACCCGGTGAGGAAACCTCAAGCTCGAAATCTTCCGTATCACGATTCAAACTCGATTCGATAGCGCGACTGATATTGACACATTCCTCAATGGTAATCCCTTGCGGACTGTCTATTTCAACGGATATTTTGTTCGCGCCGCTCACCTTTACTTCTACCAAAAACATGGTAGTTTCTTTGGTGAGCTTGACCACAATGTCTTTCACTAAATCCTTAGAAATCATACTCTTTATCTACAAAACAAGGGGGCTGTTTAGTCCCCCTCATTTGTGAAACGACTCAACAAAAATCGCCGCAAAGATAATACTTTTTTTTGAAAAAAATGTTTTTTTGAAAAAAAAATAAAAAAAATATGCAAAATTTCTATAAATATTAGAAAAATCCCCTGTTGCGATGGTCGTTCTTTGGACGCAGGTTGCGTTTTAGAGGAATAGCCATGCCATTTGTCGCTTCTAACCAGTCATATATATCTTCACTCAATTGTCTTATTAACTCTTGATGTTCAGGCTCCATAATAAGGTTTTGCATTTCGTGCGGGTCGTTCTGCAGGTCGTAGAACTCGTTGGTGTCCCAGACGCCGTGATAGCGTATCAACTTGTAGCGGTCGGTACGTACGCCGTGCATTGTAGGGGTCTGCGGGAAATCATATTCCCAATAGTATTCATAGAAAATACGTTCGCGCCAGGGTACTTCTTTTCCGGCTAACAGCGGAACGAACGATGCTCCCACCATGTGTTCGGGCGCCTGCAAGCCTGCCATCTCCAAAATCGTAGGGGCTATGTCGATGTTTTGTACCATCTGTTCTATCACCGTTCCGGGCTCTATCAGTCCGGGAGCATACGCAAGCATGGGTATACGCGCCGACGCTTCGTAGAAATGTCTCTTGTCTATCAATCCGTGTTCGCCCCATGCAAAGCCGTTGTCAGTAGTGTAGATTACCAACGTTGATTCTGCAAGCCCGTGAGCTTCTAAAAAGTCTAACACTGCTCCGATGCTTTCGTCGAGCCCTACCAGCGC
>Ga0099364_10008596_pt1 | contig 14343 bp, 19 predicted proteins | sample TergutTh196P3_FD_73070 | JGI IMG/M metagenome (GOLD analysis project Ga0099364, IMG submission 73070) | Microcerotermes parvus P3 segment gut microbial communities from Pointe-Noire, Republic of the Congo - Th196 P3 | ecosystem: Host-associated > Arthropoda: Insects > Digestive system > Gut ... | reverse complement strand
CATGCCGTTTCAGAATTTCTTCCAAATCGGCGGGAACACTCCCCCCGGAGGAAATAGCGGGGCTGTAATTAACAGTAATAGCCGCGCCGCTCTTGTTGTTGTAGGTAATAGGCGACAAAGACGGCGCGGAATCGACTGCCGCAATCTTGAACGCATCAAACACCATGGGTCTGCTCCGCAGAAAAGGGCTGCCGCCCTTAAACCCGCTCTTTTGGGCATTGCACACTCAACACATACGAAACACATAAAATATTAATTATAACAAACTCGCCGGACAATGTCAAGCATTTTTGTGAAAATAATTTCACAAAAATTTCACAAAAACGTTTGACAAAGAATTTCAAATGTGGTATCATGTTAATAATGCATATTAAGTCGCTATGTTTAGTATGAAATTCAAAGGAGACGAACATGAATATTTTATATTGTGTCGGTAATACGCCGCTACTTGAGATAAACATGGACGGCTGCCGTATTTACGCCAAAGCCGAGTATTTCAATCCGAGCGGTTCGGTTAAGGACAGGGCGGCGAAGCTGATGCTGCTTGAAGCAATCGCAGATGGGCGGCTCACGAAGGGTAAGACTATCCTCGATTCCACAAGCGGGAATACGGGAATCGCCTACGCTATGTTCGGTGCAACTTTGGGCTATAAAGTCACGCTGTGCTTGCCCTCAAATGCGAGCATGGAGCGTAAGAAAATCCTCAAGGCTTATGGGGCTGAAATTATCGAAACAGACCCGCTTGAAAGTTCCGACGGTGCGTATTTGAAAGCAGTTGAAATTGCGAAGTCCGACCCCGACAAGTATTTCTTCCCCGACCAGTATAACAACGATGCTAACTGGAAAGCGCATTATTACAATACTGCTGTGGAAATATTAAAACAGACTGCCGAAATATTCGCCTTTCCGGTTATGCGATTATATATGCTAAATTAGATGAACTTGACGAGGCTGTTCTTGATATTCTTGCGCGGGATTTTCATGTTGATTGGTGGGATGACAGCTTATCGGCTTTTTCGGGACTTGAAAAATTTTTTAGAAAATTTTCAAAAAACGCTTGACATTTGCGGACGTTTCGTGTAAAATGTTAATAGGGGGTGATTTCATGGCAAATACAAGCACTCGTTCAAGTGGAATGCACATTAGGGTTAATCCCGAAATAAAGTCGCAAGTCGAGCCTATTCTTGCGGCAATCGGATTGTCGTTCAGCGATGTCTTTAATCTAACGCTCAGGCAGATTTATCTCAAAAAGCGTGTGCCGTTTGATTTATCATCAGTGGAACTGACCGAAAACGGTTACACACCTCAATTTGAAGCCGAAGTGTTGGCTGAAGCGGAAGAGATGTATGCGGCTGTCGCAAACGGCACTGCAAAAATGTACAACAGCGTTGAAGAAATGAATGCGGCTTTAGACGCGGAGGAAGATGACGATGAATAATCGGATTTATACTCTTATTCCGTCATCGAATTATAAGCGAACACGCAAACTTGCCAAAAAGCAAGGCAAAGATTTAGCTATGCTCGATTGGGGAATTAGACAGTTAATGCAAGATATTCCGCTCCCCGAAAACTGGAAAGACCATCAATTAAAAGGCAATTTCAAGAACTATCGTGAGTGTCACATCAACGGTGCGGGCGACTGGTTGCTAGTCTACGAGAAACGTAACAAAGAGCTGATTTTATACCTTTACGGCACAGGCAGTCATGCGGAGTTATTAGGGTTGTGATATTAAAATAAAAAGGAGGTGATTTTAATGTTGAAAAGCAATCAAATTATCGGAATTGGCGTAGGATTCCTTGCAATTTCCCTGCTTGTTAGTCATTCAATAGGACTTTCATACGAATTTACATCTTTTCTAAGCGGCTTAGGCTGTAGTTTGACTTTAGTTGGGGCTGGGAGACGCTTTGTTGAAATGCGCTGATATGAATTCTCCACACAAAATCGGACACCATAACAGTGTCCGATTTTGCACTATTTCGACACAGGCACAGGCGCAACAGAACTCGCACCGAGGACAACACCATCCTCCAACAATTGCGCTTTGACAGCGGCTTTACGAGCCTTGACTTTCTCCTTGTAACGGCGGTCGTACTCGGCTTGTTTACCGCTTTCCTTGCGTTTGAGGTAATTCTGGCGGTACTTCTCACGTCGCTGTAAAATCAAGCGTTGCTCTTCCTCCTGTTCGGGGGTGAGCGGGAGCGGTTCGGGCATCGGCGGCTGATATTCGCCAATGAAATTCAGATGAATTTCAACCTTTTGCGTGGAATCAATCGCGCCTTTTGTGTCACGCTCGTGGACGATGATTTTGTTGACAAACTCGTTGAGCATCGGGATTGTCAACTCGGTAAAATCGGTGTAACGATTGACCAACTCGATGAACCGCTTGGCACGGACACTACCGTCCTCGTAACTGCCATCAAACCGCTCTAAACTTTGCGAAAGTGACTGAATCACAAACCGCCCGTAATGCCGTCCGCCGACAATCAACCTCAGTACTCGCCCCGACTTCTTGTGTGAGGTCAGCTTGGCGATTTCAACAGTGGGATTCACCCCGTTAAACGCCGACAACAACATTGTAAAAGTCAGCTTGTCTAAATCATTTCCGGTGAACTCAATCAGCGTACTTTTCAAGTGCCGATTATGCGAAGCCCACTGTGCCGTGCCGCTAATTTGCATATTCGAGAACGTCTTGACTTGATTGCGCGACACGTTGAAAATCACGTCACCTAACGAACCTATAACCATAATTCCTCACTCTCAACTCTCAACACTCCAAACTGCCCACAACAAACCCGTGACCCTCGCCATTCGGCAAGAACACGCACAGAACCAACTCCCCGACTTGCGGCAACCACGGCGACAGGGAACAGCAAGAATCTCCCTCGCAGTTGGGGGAGCAAGTATTTTTCACAACTTTCAAATCCCCAGAAACAAGTCCCGCTTTATCGGCGAAAGCCACACGAGCGGTACGGTTGTCGGCATTTACACTCGAAACCGTGCCAATCCGCACTATATTTTGCATAACAGAATTGTTCATAAAATCCCCCGTAATTGTCCATTGTCAATTGTCAATTGTTCGTCTCAATTTAACCTGCAAAGTCCCGCCGCTACCGGAAATATTCCGAATAGTCGTCTCAATAATATACCGCCCGTCAAAGAAGCCCCACCCGACTAAATCCACCGTCACTCCGGCGACAAGCTGGACATTCTCACACAGAGTAAACTCCGCTTGAAACTCGTTTTTATTCTTTTGTCGAAGCCGATTCTCGGCAAGCTGTCGAGCCTCGTCTTGACTACCGACTTTCTCGTTAATCTCAAGAACCTGCCCGCTGCTTTCCGCACTGCCGCTCTCCACTCTCGAATCGAAAGTTTCGCCCGTTTGCGGCTCGGTGTAACTCACATGACAGCTTGAGTAACTTGCATCTTTCAGTGAAGTTGCGAACCTCCAAGATTTAATGTCCGAGTTTTCGCTGCTGATTACATAAACAGGCGGCATAGCCTCATATTTCCCGGCATCGAACATAACAATTTTATTGTCGGTGACTTTGAGAGAAATCCCCGCACTGTAGCATAAATCCTGCAAAAACACCACATCGGAAGTCTGGATTTGCTCCCGCCTGTCATAGACCAGGTCAAAGTCGGATTCAAACATAAATTCCAACCCGTTTAGACTTGCAATCTCACCCGCAATCGCCGACAATTTTATATTTTCCCACGCCTTAGTCTTGATTTCGGTACGCACGGTCGAACCATGCGGAAGCGAAGTCGCCTTGATTGACACTCGTGATGGCGGACCGTTAAACGATATAGAATCAATCTCGAATTGACCACAATCCAAGCGACTTACCCCCCCGTCACCATTCCAATTCCTCTGCACAATCACACATGAAATAATGGCACCCTTCATGCCTGTAAGCCAACTAATCCAGTGTGAATCCCTGTCATCGAGTTCAAGCCGCAAATCGTCCGCTTTGTCCTCGGAATGCTCGGTGTAGACTGCATTGATGAAGTATTTATTTATGTCAGCGGAAATGTCTGTGTTGCTGATGTTGATTATGAGTTCCGTTCGCCTTGAAAGGTTCATGTGGTAAGTTCCTTAAAAATAAAAAAATTTTTGAAATAACGCTTGACAACGTATTTAATACGTGTTATAATAAATATAGAAAGTGAGGGAAGCCATGAAAGTGTCTGAATTCATTCGCCAAATAAAAAAACAGGGTATAAAATTTGACAGTCACGGCACTCGTCATGACTGGTATATTAACCCTAAAAACGGCAAAATGTCTCAAATACCACGCCACAACTCAAAGGAGTTAGGCACAGGGTTAAGAGAGCGTATACTTGAAGATTTGGGGTTAAAATAACCCTAAATCTCCCTTGCTTAAAAATCAAAAGGAGGTTTCGACTATGAGGCGCGTATACCCTGCAATATTTCGCCCGGAAGCGGGATATGGATTTTGTATATTTTTTCCCGATATTAAAAAAGGGGCAACTCAAGGAGACGATATAGCGGACGGAATAGTTATGGCGGAGGATTTTCTCGTATCTGCATTATGCAAAATGGAAGATATGGGGGAAGAGCATCCGAAACCGAGCGATATATCTTCTTTAGCGTTGCAAGAGGGTGATGTTGCGACATTTATATCGGTTGACGTTGCGGAATATCGCCGTCGCACCGAAAATAAGTTTATTAAAAAAACGCTGACAATCCCCTCTTGGCTTAACGCTTTAGCCGAAGACTCGCGGATTAATTTCTCTCAAACACTTCAACAGGCATTGAAAGAAAAATTAAACGTGTAAGTCGCTACTCACCGCCGCCACGGAGGCAACCCCGCCCCACTCACCACAGGAACATCAGGTACAACCAACTCCACACCCGCAGAAAAAATATAGACGGCTCGATGCCGTCTATTTGCGTTCATGAGCTTGTCTTTGTGGTATTCGCTGCCCATGGTTTTGAATGCGATTAAGTCCCACATATCGCCGCTGATTGTAGAATATTTACGCATAACTCATCCGCCTCTCATTCTCGGAATTCCGTCCGCCATTTGTTGCAGTTCGTCTTTAGTCGCACCCGTAATAGCCGCCAAATTCGACATTTCGCTCTCGTAATCCGCGGCAGGCTCGATAAAACCCTTGTAAAAAGCCGCCCCCGCCGCCGCAACAACAGCAGTCGTTTTGGCAAAATCAGCCCCCGCCGCTTTTAACGCCTCGGAGTTTTTGCGCTGCCAATTTTCGAGTGTTGCCAACTCCTTTTGCCTTTGACTGAGCCTGTCAATTTCGGCTGTTATTACCGCGCTTTTTGCCGTAAAAGTATCGGTGTCTATCTCACCGAGTTTAAGGCTTTTGTCGAGCTCGGATTGTTGCTTCTTGAATTTGGAAATGTCATTTTGCAGGTCTTTGACGGCATTTCCGGCGACACTGAAATGATTGCGGAAGTCGTTACCCAATTCCGCTTTTAATTGCATTATGAGTTGATATTCTTTGCGGTTTGACATGGGTAACACCTCCTACAAACTTTCGTCAAGCGGACTGCTCGGCGGCAAAGCCACCGACACCTCCGCTCTTGTTTTACAAAAATAACAACCTCTTTTGTGAAGAAGTTGTCGTTTTAGTATTGATTTTTGTCAAAAAATGTGTTATAATCAGTTTTAACAAGGGCAGACATGGTTATTAGGCGGTTGGCTGAGCTCCTTTTCACGGCACGATTCAAATGAAAGGAGTGATGCTCATGGATATAATAGTAGAATTTCTTAAATTATTAGTAATCTACATGATTATTGTTGAAATGAAAAAACAACCGCCCCGGCAAAGGTAAGTTGTTTTTTCGACTAACCACGTTCGGCTGACCGCTTAAGTCTGCCTTTGTTATACATATTATAACCCATCTCCCCGGCTTTGTCAACACTTTTAAAAAAATTATTTTTCAACAGGACTATCCTCCCGAATAACCTCATTAATATCACCAATCCACAGCATAATTTCCGAAAGTGTCATCGACAACCAAAAACCAATCCCGGTCTTAGAAGCCCGACTAAGCCTATAACAGTTTTGTCGCAACCACTGACACGGGTTGCTTGAACTTAATCGGTACTCGTCAAAAAACGGCGTGCCGCATTCCTTATCTGACTAAAGTCATCTATCCCCATGTCCTCGATTACGTCACTGCCGATTTGCGGCTCGGAAGCTCGTGCCGCTAAAATAATGCAAAATCTGCTGTAAAGCCGCTTGCCCATTGCGATTTACCACAAAAGTGTCCTCAATAAAATTCTGCGATAAATCGTAAAAAACGTGATAGGCGACTACGTGAAAAAACCACCATTAGTGGATTCCCGCTCTGCAATTCGGAAGAGTTGGTCTTGCAAAACGTCATGCGGACTGCTCGGCGGCGAAGCCACCGACACCTCCGCACTTGTTTGGCTTTCCGGCACCGGACAGCGGATAATCGAACTCAAGCAAAAAAATCCCGTTCAAGTCTTGACAAACGCACGGATTTATGATAAAATTGTCAAGACAGCCGAAACCGTTGTGACTGAAGTCAGTTTCGGAGCGGTTGTAGAAAGTTATCACGGGAAATCACCTCGATTCTTTTTGTGATAATGCAAATTTATAATTTGGAGGATTTATCGGATGTTAGAGCCGAAATTTATACAAAATATAACCGGTTTTACCCTGTTTGTGCCGTCAATTGTTGACACGGTTAGGTGGTACAAAAAACATTTGGGTTTTGAGTGCGATTGCACGGAAGAGCAATGCGAAAAATGGGAACACACAATGATAAAAATTCCCGACACCGAGTATTTATTTCATCTTTTGCAAGACAAAAATAAAATCACAGGTGCGAACGCCTCTTGTTTCGTTTTTGTCGAAGGAATCGTGGCTATGCGCGACAAAATAATGAATACAGGATGTGACAAAATTTCGGAAATTCGAGATGAAGGTTGGGGCGCGAAATTGTTCACCGTTATCGACTTAAATGGGTTTGAACTTCGCATTTGTGAATGGAATTGCGAAAACACAGAAACCGCATCATAAACTCCTCCACCGCCCCTCAATCTCAACTCGTGAAATCCCGCTCCCAAGCGTGATTGCGTTACTTCCGACTTCCAAAACCGGAAACTCACCCTGCATATTCTGATTTTGTGCGACGTTGCCAAAATAGCACAATTTCAACTCGCTATCCAACGTCAAATTCCCTTGCAGAATATTCAAAATAACAGCCCTTCCGTTGACCGTCAAAGTGCGACTACCAGTGCCATAAACGGTGATTTTCGGGAACGAATAAACAGTCCCGATATTCGCAACATTTCCCGACGAAGTCAGCGTAATCGGAGCGATAAAATCGTCAAGCTCGCCCTGCTCGACGGCAGAGCCGCCGACACTGGCGAGCTCTTGTTTTGCTTTCCGCAAGTGCCGAAACGGACTACAAGTGAACGTCAGCGAAAACTCCGAAAGCGTTGACAATCGCCGTTCTAATGCCCCTGCAGAAACGTGCTTGACGTTGTAATACACACTCGAATCGTTACTGAAATGTACACTTTTCGCCGATAAAATCGTGGGTAATGTTTCACGAAACTTACCGTCCATTTTCGCCGCCATGACTGCCGCAACTTCGGGTTTGTGTGACCAGTTAGGACACAGGCAATTGTCAGGTGTGAGTCCGAATTTCGGGAACACGGATTCAATCAACTCCAAGCCGCGCCGCTTTCTGTCGGCGATGTCATAACCGCCGATTATGTCCGCGGCAGTCACCATTGACGGTTCAACTTCATCAAACCCGACAGTCAGCGTTGTCGCTGTCGAAGGAATAGAGCCGCCGTCAAGGATTTCGAGTATAAGTGTGTTTTTGTGATAAAATAACGCATAATCGGTATCCAATACTGCCGCGGGGGTTGTCACACGAACCGTGCTTTTAATCGCCTCAAACGGGAGTATAACCCGCCTGTCGATTATGTCATACGGCTTTGCTGCGGTTGTTTTTTTGTGCTTTTCGGGGTCAAGAACATTCACGAATATAACGGGAGCAGTCGCATAATTATAGAAATGCGAATACATGACTTCACAAAGGTCGTATTTTTGCCAGTCGTCCCCGTACCCCAAAGCCCTTTCGGTGTTGTTGAAATTCCCACCGAGAAACGGCTCGTTGACACAGCCGCTTTTAGGAGCGTTGCTCGCCGTATGAACGGGAGCAGTCCCGGCAACAAAGCTAATTCCGCTTGCCGCTACAATCGGTGTCGTGTTGATACGTTTTTCGCGTTCGGTGCGAACACCGTGAAAAAAGTTACTCATGTGATTGTTGTCCTTTCGTATTAATTTGGCTTTCAATCTGCGCATAGAAAGCGTTTAACGAGTTCCCCTTTTGCTTGATTTTGTGGGAAGCCGCCGCAATTCCATCAACGGACAAAATTAAGTTTTTGATTGCGGGGTATTCCTCAATTTCTTTTGTGTACTGATTTATTATGTCTTTGTACCGCCCGAAAAGAAGTCGATTATTACTCAATCGTCCGCTTGGAATAGTCGGCCCGATGTACATATAAGAGTAAGTTTCCGGTTTAGTTGCGGCAGTCTTTTTTTCTGTTGTTGCCATGTGGTATTTACCTCCTTTTTTTCTCGTAATACAAAAAACACCCCACAACAGTGGAATGTTTTTAATTTAAAATTTTCATTGCATTTTGTCAAATAATGTGATATAATAAATTTCGATAAGGGTAGACTATAACTCTATAACGGTTAAACGGTGGTTGGCTGAGCTTCTTTTCAAGGCGCGATTTCAATGAAGGGAGTGATGCTCATGGATATAATAGTAGAATTCTTGAAATTATTCGTAATCTACATGATTATTGTTGAAATGAAAAAACAACCGCCCCGACCAAGGTAAGTTGTTTTTTCATCTTTCTTGAGCTCGGCTGACCGCTTAGGTCTGCCCTTGTCATTTATCATATTACCACATTATTTCACCCGTGTCAAGACTTTTTATGAAAATTCATGAAAAAAGTCCTTCGCGTGTAACAGTCGGCATTTCTGCCGTCAACATCATTTCGCCGATGTGGTACGGGCTTGTGTCGTTTTCGTACATAAGATACTCAATTTGCGGCTTAATCAGAAACTGCCCTACAACCCCCGATTTCAACAACGCAATCCGAATCCGTGTAATCACGTTCAACGCATCCAACGCACCTTGGCTGTCGTCCTTGCTGTAAGTGACTGCTATAACACGGACTTTGCATTCACTTGTCGGGGATTCGCCGGGTGTCTGCTCATCGCTTCCCGTAATCAGCCGCAATATAATATACGGGACAAGTTGCTCGGCGGCTTGCATATCGGGCGACCGAAGCCACCACCGCAGACGTTTACCTTTATAGGTTGACACTCTGCTTGGGCTGTTTTCATCGCTAAACCGATACTCATCTTTTCGCACTTGTACCGAAATTGTGCAAAATGGGTGCAAAAAAAATCTCGCTACGGTCATAAACCATAACGGGATTTTGCGTTTTTTACAATTTCACTACAAAATGCCTACAATACTTTTTTATAGTGGTTGGTATATAATCTTCATAAAACGAGAAAGGACTGATTTTATGAAGAAATACAGTTATATCAGAGTTTCAACCGTGGAACAGAACATCGATAGGCAACTCATCGCCATGAGAGAGTTAGGGATTCCCACCGAAAACATTTACATTGACAAGTTGTCGGGGAAAGACACAAAACGACCGCAATTGAAACGGCTTATGTCGCTCGTGCGTAAAGGCGACACCGTTATAGTCGAATCTATCAGCCGTTTTGCCCGTAATACAAGGGATTTACTCGACCTTGTGGATAAGCTGACGGCACGTGAGGTCGATTTTGTTTGCTTGAAAGAAAACATCGACACCACGACTCCGACAGGGAAGTTCATGCTGACCGTATTCGGGGCTGTGAGCGAGTTAGAGCGGAATGTCACTCTTCAACGGCAAGCAGAAGGGATTGCGGCGGCGAGGATACGTGGGGTTCGTTTTGGGCGACCTATAAAAAAGTCTCCCGAAAATTTCGGCGAAGTCGTGAAGCTGTGGGAGCGTGGGAAAATCCGATTGCAAGACGTTTTGGAGCAGACAGGGCTTAAAGAAGCCACGTTTTATAACCGTTTGCGGGAATATCGCGCGGCTAAGGGGAGGAAGTAAGCTATAAAATATCCTACTTTTTTATAGTTTACAATATAAAAGCATTATAACATGAACTTTTTAAATTGTCAAGCAAAATTTAGAGATTTTTCAAAATTTTTTCTGTTTTAGTTTATTTTTCCTTGTTTTCCTCATAAAAAGACCTTTTGTTATCACAAAAGGGGCTACTATAAAAAAGTAGAGGTTTTTATAGGGAGCAAAATTAAGATTAAACAAGGAGGATTACGTTATGAAAACAACTATCATGAGAAAAGGGTTAAGCATTTTGCTTGCCGTCGCAATTGCCATCGGAGGTGTCACAGGCTACATACCTATAATTGAGCCGATGATTATCGAAACAGAGGCGGCGGTAGTTTTCAATGGCAACACTGATGTTGCTTGGAATTTTTTTATAGGCAAGGGTCTTACTCCGGTTCAAGCGGCAGGAATTATGGGAGCAATCTCTGTTGAAAGTTCGTTTAATCCTGCGGCACACAATCCAAACGATAAAGGGCAACAGTCTTCCGGACTATGCCAATGGCGTGGTGGTCGGCGGACAGCAATGATAAATTATGTTGGTGCGAATTGGGCAACCCAATTTAATAAACAACTTGAGTTTATATGGCATGAATTTATGACAACAGAAAAAAATGCATATAATAAGCTTAAAGCCGTTATAGGGACAAACAGAGCTGCTGCTTGTGAAGCAGGGTTTATTGTCGCTACGCATTATGAACGCTGCGACATAGCTCTTAGACCGAAGTATCGTGAGCCAGCGGGAAAATATTTTGATAAATATAACACCTCACCTACACTCCCTCTCACCTCCCCGACAATAACCTTTAAAAGGGGTATAACCCGCATAGGCACACTCGCCAACGGCGTACAATACGGCGAAATGCGGCAAGGCGGTAATTTTGGCTTTGCTATCGGAAATGGTCAGCAAACCGGAACGCAAGTAAGAATAACAAAACTTGAAGGCGAACCAGGAAAAACAGACGGAAGCGATGAACGCATTGAGAAAACGTTGTATGATTCAAACAATATCAGCAGTTGGAGAAATCGCGATGACGGGGGCGGCGGATTAACATATCCGCGTTACGCCTATATTCTCGGTAAAGGTGACCCGGAGGCAAAAGGTGTGGCTAATAATTCACATGGATTTGAAGAGTTAAAGGCATCGGTTTTCACCCCGGGTTGGTATAAAATAGGCATTGCCGGCAGAAGAGCGGGGGCAACGGCTCGTTGGAGTGTAGCATATTTCCGAGTTGTGGCTCCGGTGGCACGCCCTGCCGCACCTAACACCAACGCAATCAGCGGTGAAGTTGACCCTACGAAACAACTCAACTTTACAGGCTATCACGATTCAAGCACATACGACTTGCTAATCAATGCTTTTTGCGATAGTTGCGGTGTGTTCCTTTGCCGTGCCGAGAAAGTAACCGTGCCGCATTTGAGCTCTTTTTGGTTAAACCAGCATAAAGGCTGTAGTATTGGCGTTCGTTTTCTCCATAAAAACAGTGCGGGAACGACGGATGGCAACCGCATAGAATTTAAGGTAGCAAGCGATTCGACAACGCCGATAATACCGACATCTAAACCGATTATTGAACGCATTATAATAGAAAACGGTGATATTGTAGCAACAGGAAAACATTCATCGGGGACAACGATAACGTCGGGTGAGAGACAAAATAAAGCTACCGGAAACAAACTCGAAGACGGCATTATCACATCTGACGGAAAAGGTAGCTTTACCGTAAGATTCCCGGCATCGGTTTTAGTCGCAGGTGCGACTTATGCAATAAAAGTAGAGGCAAGGTTGAATGAAGGTATGAGAACGACCGGCACTCCGGTAACATGGAGCGATGCAAAGGATATATCAGTTCCTGCCACTGAACAACGCCCTCCTAAACCTCAAGTGAGTGCTGTAAGTGGAACTGTAGACCCGACTAAAGACCTGCCGTTCACGATTAGCAATTATGATAAAAGTAAGTATGATTTATTAATCAATATTGCTTGTGATAGTTGCCGCAAGCAACTCTGCTACAAAGAAGAAATAACATCTCCGTTTGTATCACTTACTCATTTGAGAAATCATCAAGGTCACAATATTGGAGTTCGCTTTATCTTCAAAAATAGCGTAGCCGAAACTGAGGGCGACCGTATAGAGTTTAAGGTGGGGGGCAGTGTAACCATACCAAAGCCGATTATCTCAAGCATTACAATGTCCGGTGGTGACATTGTGTTTAAGGGAACTTATTCAAACGGAACTCGCAGTATGAAAGCTACACGTCAAGCAACAACCGGAGGATATCCGATTCGTCGCGACGAGATAGTAGTTAAATGCGACGGAAAAGGTAAATTTGAAGGACGATACCCGGCATCGCTTTTGACAAAAGGAGCAACTTACAGGATAATAGTATACGCTGTTGGCGGTGCGGCTAACGAAATAACTGTAGAGAGTGAGCCTAAAACTATAACAGTTCCAAACTCACCCACACCTCCGAAGAGCGAAACCTATCAACACCCTTTGAAAGGCAAAGGAAGAGTATCTTCAGAATATGGTAATAGAAAAAGCGGATTTCACACTGGTATTGACTTCTCCGTAGCGGCAGGGACAGCTATTTATCCTACTAAGAGCGGTAAAGTCGTGCAGGTGGGTTGGCGTGGGAATTTTGGATACTGCGTTGAGGTTGACCATGGAGGTGGTGTTAAAACCATATATGCTCATATGGTTAGAACACCCAATGTTAAAGTAGGGCAAACCGTTAACCAAAATACTGTTCTTGGCGGTGTTGGTAGTACAGGGAATAGTACAGGAAATCATCTGCATTTTGAAATTAGAGTAAATGGGTCACATAAAAACCCTCGAAATTACGTTAAGTTTTAAGCAAGAAAAGGAAATAAGACTTTGAAAAAGAAAAAAATAATCACAATATTATCACTCGTAATGATAATAAGCATAGCATTGCAATCGTCAAACTACAGCAACTCTTATGCAGACACCACCGCTTGCGTTTCATGCGGCGAAGATGACGTAAGCCTCTGCCCTAACTGCGACTATTGCAGTTCATGCGATTTCGAGTTTGATATTCCCCATTGCTTCGGTTGCGATTGGGGCAGAGATTGTCGTGAAGACTTCGAGGTAGGTTGGTGCGAGGAATGTAACAGTTGCGAGATATGCTGTTTCAAGAGCGACTGCGATAGCAGTTATTACTTCGACATCTGCCCCGTTTGCGGCGAAATTCGCAAAGATTGTGTCAATGACAGGGAGTGTCTCTGCCCGGTGAGCGGTCTGCCGTGGTATAGTTGCTTGGGAAGTTGTTGCAATCTCTATTGCATGGATTGCGGTGGTAGTTTCGCAGACGATGAGTGTTATTGCGATGAAGTCGGCGGATTCTGTCCTGTTTGCGGTGATTCTTGGGAGGATTGTCTCAATAACGGCGACTGCCTTTGTCCGGACAGCGGCGAGCCTTGGTATGACTGTTACTGCGACTATTGTTGGGTTTACTGCATGAATTGCGGCGGCAATTTGGCAGATGATGAATGTCTCTGTGTTGACGATTGGTTTTGCCCTGTTTGCGGTGAGTTTTGGGCGGACTGCATCAATTACGGCGATTGCCTCTGTCCGGATAGCGGTGAGTTTTGGTATGATTGCTATTGCGAGTTTTGTCTTCTTTATTGTACGGTTTGCGGTGGCGAGTATGCCGAGAACGAATGTTTTTGTTATGAATATGAGGAAATCAGTATATTCATTGTCGAGGACGGCGATTCCGGAAATTATTTCATTGAAGTGTTGAACAACACGGACAGTGCCGTTTCCACGAAAGGAATGTACCTCACCGATGATTGGGAAGATTTGTTCAAGTGGCAAATGCCTTCATTTATAATCCGACCGGGCGAATCAATTTCGATTCGGGATATTGAAAATAATGTTACTCCTGTTTTGAAGAGAGCAGTAACCAATTTTGATGTGTCGCAAGCTGAAATGGTGTGTTTGACCGATGCCACCGGGGAGGTTTTGAGTGTTTGGTGATTAACACAATATACCGCCGAATGGCATAAAATGAAATTTTATGCCTACACGAAACTAAGTTTCGTGCTTCGGGCAAATCCCGAAGAATCGGCTTGTATGACGGGAGTAGGTGGCGCTTTGCGGGATTGCAAGCGTAGCTTGCCAACATAAATTGAGGTTCAATT
>Ga0099364_10008595_pt1 | contig 14343 bp, 16 predicted proteins | sample TergutTh196P3_FD_73070 | JGI IMG/M metagenome (GOLD analysis project Ga0099364, IMG submission 73070) | Microcerotermes parvus P3 segment gut microbial communities from Pointe-Noire, Republic of the Congo - Th196 P3 | ecosystem: Host-associated > Arthropoda: Insects > Digestive system > Gut ... | reverse complement strand
AAACGAACAATCGCAGAGAGGCGCAAGCAGCACTCCAAGATATTTACCAAAAGGCAACCTCGGGAAAGCCGCAAACCACCGCCTGCCCGCCTCACGATCAGAAAGCCCTCCAACGCTCGATAAAATCTCAAAAGCCTCCGACCCCTCGCCACTCTCGCACAACCCGAAAGCGACCAAAGGACACCAGCACCACTCGCTATTCTTGTCGCAAAAAATCGTCTTTTTCTCACGCCTAACAAGAGTAAAAGCCTGACACATAGCAAGATGCACACCCATATCGCGCATAGGGAAAAGCGCATTATCAGAAATCTGAGCAGCATCTTCAACAAACTTAACCGCTATAGGCTCAGTCTGAATCCCAAGAGTATTCCTAAAAACATCGCTATAACCTTGATTTTCTTCTAAAATAACTGACATATAGAATCACCTCGAAGTAATGCTACCACAGAAATACTAAATAAACAACAACACAATGTGACATATGTAATGTGCGAAAGTGCTATTAGACACTTACATTGCAAATATATAATTGCTACAATCAAAACAGAAGAACAACAAAAGGAGAACAATCAAAATGATAGCAACAATGAAAGACATAGTAAAACGCTATAAAACACATATAGCGCTCGACCACTTGAATATAAACATAGAAGAAGGGGAAACCCTCGGACTACTGGGACCGAACGGAGCCGGCAAAACAACAACTATTCGCATCCTGACAGGGCTGACAACAGCCGACTCAGGCGAAACCCGACTATTCGGGCAAGAACTACGCGGACACGCAGCACAAATAAAAAGACGTATAGGCGTAGTCCCGCAAGACCTCGCGTTATACGAAACGTTGACAGCACGGGATAACCTGAACTACTTTGGAAAATTATACGGAGTCACCGGAGCAAACCTAAAAACACGAGTAGACGAAGTGCTCGACATTCTCGGACTCACAGAAGTAGCAGGAAAAGCAGCAAAAAAATTCTCCGGAGGCATGAAACGCAGGCTCAATATCGGATGCGCGATAATTCATAAACCTGAGCTCCTTATACTCGATGAACCAACAGTCGGCATTGACCCGCAATCGAGAAACCATATACTCAACTTCGTAGCAGACATGAACAAACAAGGCATGACCGTGTTATACACATCTCATTATATGGAAGAAGTCGAACGTCTATGCTCCAGGATTTTGATTATGGACTCCGGCCATGTCATAGCAGACGGAACAGCAGAAGAGCTGACACGCGCAGCAATTTTCGAGGACACCGTCACGATCGAAGTACGCGACATAGCACCAAAGCTCAAAGCCGACATACTAAAAATACAAGGCGTGATCGGATGCGACGAAGACGGGCGAATGCTAAAAATCACTAGCGAACCCGGATCGCAAAACCTGGCACGGATTCTCGAATGCGCCGCTCCATATGTCGTCCTCTCCGCCTCCGCTCTCCGACCAACATTGGAAGACACATTCCTTGCTCTGACAGGGAAGAAACTACGCGACAGAGAAGCATAACAATGAACGATGAAAGGAACAAATATGAACGGTTTTATTGCAACATTTAGAATGGGTTTCAAGTACCTATGGCGAAGCCCAACTGATGTCCTGATATTCACCGCATTTCCGATAGTTCTCATACTCGTGCTCGGAACCGCGTTGGCATCATTCGTCTCATCAGACATAAGCCTTGAACCCATAAAAGTCGCAGTTGCGGCAGATCAAAACGGACAGCTTGGAACATTCTTACAAAGCGATGACATATCACGCTTTTTGGAATCAGAATTCATCGATAAAGCACAAGCGGGAGAGCAGGCAAAAGAAGGAAACGTAACGGCAGCAATAATCGAAGAAGGCGCGGATATATCTGTAGTGTTGTCAGCGAGCGACGACATGAACGCATCGATAGTCCTGTCAATAATTGACTCATACAAACAAATAGGCACAGCAGCATCAATCGCTGCAAACGCCGGAAGAGACGTCTACAGACTGCTCGAAATCGAACCAAAGGTCACAGATATGCCACTCGGTATACGTCAACCAAACTCGCTTGATTATTACGCAGTGACAATGTTGGTGATGATATTGATGTATACCGGAATGAATGGGATGGAACTGTTCAAAAAAGGCATGATAAGCGAAACAGGAGCTCGGGTACGCATATCTCCCGTCTCGACAATATCTCTAACAGGCGGACTGCTGGCAGCTTCCACGATAACGAGCTATCTGCAAGGACTTGTAACATTCGCCTTCAGCTCACTGGTTTATGGGGTTGACTGGGGAGAGCGTATACCTCTGGTTTTAATAACGCTATTTGGAGTCGTGTTGTTTTCGCAGTCGCTGTGCATTTTCATCGTCATGGCGGTGCGAAACCACGGCATCGTAACAGGCTTAACGCAAGCGATCATAATGGCAATGACTCTCGTATCAAAAGGATATGTGATCGCAGATTTCGGGAAGATGGAAAGAGTATTCCAATATGCACCGAACGCAATGGCTCATACGGTCATATTCGGAGCAATATATGGAGGCAACGAAACAAGAATGATGACTTGCCTCGCTGCACTGTTTTTAACAGGTATAGTACTGTTCATACTTGCGTTTTCACTTGGAAGGAGGCGAATTGTCTGATGACAATCTTCACAACAACATTAAAGCGAATCTTAGTTCAACCAATTAACCTCGTACTCATCGTTATTTTCCCATTAATATTCACAATAATAATACAAGCCACGGTAAACGCCGACAGACTCTATGACACCGACATCACATCTACGATGCGATTTGGAGTGGTGGACAATGACAACACTGTATTATCCCGAACTCTTATAAGCAGACTAAACATGAGATACAATATCGTTGAAATTGAACAGGATGATATCACATCCACGCTAACCGATTCACTCGTCCCATGGGTGCTGCTGATAAACAACGGATATGAGCGTGACATAAAAAATGGCATAGCACTGGAGCTCGAGGGCTACTCGCTGACAATCTCCGACGCATCGGCTCTGGGGAGCGTCGCGACCGCGAACCTGACACGTTCGCTGCTCATTCTCGGCACTGACGACGAAGAGACCTTGCAAACATGGATTGAGGACTCGCATGTTGACGTCACCCTAACCAAGGGTGATACCTGGGAGTCACTGGTATTCTGGCTTGGATACTATGGGTACATCTCCTTATTCACATCATATTTCATAGTAAAAACGCTGGTCGACGACAAAAAAAGCGGAATGCCCGACCGCCTTGGCGTATTGCCGCAAAGAACCGGGAAGGTACTCATACAAGGAACGCTGGCGGCTCTCATATTGACCGAGGTTACGGCAATATTGCTCTTGTTGGTCTTGCATCTGCTCGTTGGAGCAATCCCAAATGTAATTCTGCTGTTTGCGCTTCTTAGCCTGTATAACCTCTTTTCCGTAGGTTTCGTGCTTGCAATACTCTCCTCTCTTCGCAGCGTAGCAACATCATCGGTTGTGATGACAGTGTTTGCAACTCTGTCTGCAATGCTGGGCGGTCTATTTTGGCCGATTGATCTCGTTCCGGCATTTATGCAAAAACTCGCATGGTTCTCCCCGGGTTACTGGTTTGCATCCGGTATCGAGAACCTACGCGAGGTAACGATAGAAGGATATGGGTTATCGGTACTCTTCCTCGCCGGTTTCTCAGTAGTCGTAATTCTGTTCGGCGGTTGGGGAAAGATATCTCGCATCGAAGAATAAAACTTATTTTCTCTGCAACATTTTGCTGCTTTCAAAGGTATTTATAGTGAAATGAGGGAAACGACAGTGGAGGGAAACGACAGTGGAGGCAAAATCATTATCCTCAAGTGAAGACATCGACAAAGTAATTGAAGAATACTCAAATATGGTATACCGTCTAGCCTTGGCATATGTCAAATCAACGCATGATGCAAACGATGTATATCAGGATGTTTTTCTTAGGTATATATCAAAACCCCGCACTTTTAAAAGCGAGGAGCATCGTAAAGCATGGTTGATTCGAGTAACAATTAACCGATGTAAGTCCTTACTATCATCATGGTGGCATCAGAAAACTGCACCATTGGATGAAACCTTGTCTTACGAACAGGAAGAGAATAATGACTTGTTTGAGTATTTGGCTCTGCTCCCTCAAAAGTACCGCCCTGTGATACATCTTTTCTACTATGAAGAGTTGTCAACAAAGCAAATAAGCAAAATCCTTGGTGCAAAGGAATCAACAGTACGCTCATGGCTCTCTCGCGCCAGAGTATTACTAGCGCAAAAGTTGAAAGGAGAAAATAAACATGAGTAGAGACACATATAATTCTTTAATACAGCAGGTACATCCGAGTGACGCATTGATTCAGTCTACTAAAGACAAGATGGCATCAAGTATCACAAAAACACATAATTCTAGGCGTACACGATGGGTGATTTCAGTTGCTGCTGTGCTTTGCTTAGTGCTGTCCACAACTATTGTTGCTTTTGGGAGCGAAATCGCAGCGGTGATAAAAAGGATCACCTTCGGGGATTCGGTGGTTACTCAGGTTGAACCATATATCTCTGAGGACGGTTATGAGAGTGGTAATTGGAGATACATAAATGATACCGTCGAGCTGGAAGTGGTGGATGATTATGCCGAAATGGTCCGTAACGCAGAAGGCGGAGATGCTGCCGGTTTTGCCAATGACCCTGATAGCGACTCTTTTAGTGTACGTTTTGATAATATTGAAGATGCTAAAAGAGTTGCTCCCTTTGAAATGACAGAACCGGCATATCTACCGGATGATGTGATTGGCTGTGGAGGTGCAGTGATTTTTTACGGTGCTGTTGAACAAAGATCCGATATTCACATGATCAATTTTTGGTATGATATTGAAGTGCCAAACGAGTATGGAATAATTGGCGGTTTCATAAGTATATGGCAGGAGTATGCAGGACCGGAATCAAACGTTGAAATAACTACTACACTCGATACCGAAAAGGTAATGATTGGCGATATCGAAGCAATTTACCAATTTAACAGTGGCATTCCGTCTTATCCAAATGAATATAACAAATATTACGGCTGGCCGAGATGCAGCATTATATGGGTTCAAAACGGATTTTATTACGAGTTGGTTAACAGCACCATGTGGGTCGAAAACCTATATGACCTAAATACGATGATAGCAATCGCCGAATCTATTCCATAATTGCGTTTTTGTTTTAAGGAGCTAAATACAGCTCGTCCATGTCGCACTTGCCTTTCGTAACCATCAACAAGCCGAACTCGTCGTACTCATTTAAGCCGTTATCCCTTAATATCTCTCTAATGTTATGTCGTCCCGGCGGACAGATGCGTCCTCTTATCCAACGCAGGACATCCTCGTGTGACAGCTCATATTTACCTCTTAATGAAAAACCTTCCAACGATAGGGGTAAATCCTCAGATGGTATGTCTTTTGATATTGTCATAGCAAACTGCTGTGTCACGGTATCATAAGTGAATGTACCAACCTGCCTGTCTCCTGAATTCCCATCATTTAATGCGAAACGCTTTAACATTCTGCCACCTCTCCCAGATTATTTCCCAAATAACAGCAAAGTAACATTCAGGCAATACGCCTTGCAAACCTTCAAAAAGCTTATCCTCATCGGACTCGCGAAGTGCTGCAAATTCTACCTTTTTGTCAATCAGTGCGAGATTCCGACCAAGGTGCTTTGTTCCAATGAAGTTATTTACCGGTCTGTCGTCCATTACATCGAACGCCTCCAAATCCGCTTCATCTGTGCATGAACACACAAAAGACAACCCATTATCAAATAGTGGCGAAAGCCTTTGTTTGTCATTTTTTAAGACTTCGATATTGGCTCCATGCCTGTCGCGGTTTATTATCATATAATCAAATATAAACATTTTATATATCTCTGCTTCCCAGTTGAAACGTTTACAGAAGTCCAACGGTGATTCCTGAACGGACAATCTACGGTCTACATAAAAATCTTCAAACGCTACTCTGCTTTCAATAGTTTTATATGATTTTGCAGCAAATACAAATGCCTCGTGCTCTTGACCATCTATTCGCACAAGGCTTCTTTTTAGCATACCAACCGGTACGTCAAAACCAAGCAAACCTCCCAAACGGCAAGCAATTAATTCGTTAACCGCCTCATGCCCATAAATACCGCGGTAGCTGTCATAATTCGACAGCTTTAGGTAGTATTTATGTCCATCTATCGTCAGCTCGGTTTTCATATATACGCCATCGGTCGCAACACTACCTGTCGTTTTGCTCCAAAACAAATCTCGTATGTCCCAAGGCTTATCCGCCGCGATACTCAATATAGCCTCCCCTTTCCCCGCTGGGTCCACGTTATGTAGTCAGAATAGCAGAATATCAATATTTTTGCAACGTAAGCTTACCTAAAAAGATTGATGAATGATGAAGTACATGGTATTCTAGTAACCTGTGAACTAGTTTCATTCACACTCTGACTCGCGATGGAATGCTCAATAGTGAGGAGGTAAGACATTGCGTCGATATGCTATACTCGCACGAGTATTCACAGGTCTAATGCTGATAGCATGTTGGTGGTTTGTGGAGAACCCATTATCCGGCGTCGCGTTTCTCCTCATGCTCAGCGCCCTGTCCGCCATCCGTTATCGAATAAAGGCATATCATCTGCTTGGCATATTGGAGACGATCATATGCATATGTTATGCATTTACGTGGTTGCCTGCACTCCTTGGCATATGGTTACCGGTAATAGGCATATTTGAAGACAAGTGGAATCAGCTCGAAGAAGAACTACTGCGCAGCAGTTTTGCAGAGAGAGGCGAACGGTTAAAACTGGAAGCCTCCATAGAATCATCAGCACGTGAGATGCAAAATGCAGCGAGACTGGCAGAAATGACGGAACGTTCGCGAATCGCACAAGATATACACGATCACGTCGGACACGAAATATCAGGAGCATCAATAGCATTGCAAACAGCAATCAAGCTATACTCCATGGGTGACAATCGAGCCGAGGATTTGCTTAACCAAACCGCAAAACGGCTCGAAAGTGCCTCTGAGCATCTACGCGAAGCAGTGCATAACTTAAAACCATCACGAGTCCCCGGAGTATCAACGATTGCAGAAATATGTGAAGAGTTCACATTTTGTCCCATATCATACACAGCATCGGGAGATCTCAGCGGCAGCACGCACTGGGAACTGCTCGAAGCAAACCTCAAAGAAACATTGACGAATGTGACTCGCCATTCCAACGCAACGGAAGTTACGGTAAAGCTCAGCGGCAACGCAGACTACATCCGAATGCAAGTCACCGATAATGGCACAGATAACAGGCTTGGTTATGATAACTCGAGTGCCATCACCTCGCAGTTGGAAAGCGGCACAAGGAGCAACAAGACCAGCCCCGAATTTCACGCAGGACTGGGACTCTCAGGAATATCCCAAAGAGTACGTGCTGTTGGTGGTTCCCTGAGCATCAGCAATGATAACGGATTCACAGTTGTATGCATTATCCCGAAATAGGAGAAAGATATGAAACTACTGGTAGTTGATGATGATGGGCTTATTCGTGACAGCTTAAAAATGATGCTGGAACTGGAGCCTGACTGGACCGCCCATACAGCCAAAGACGGCAACGAGGCAATTCACCTGTGCGAAAAAGAACATCCGGATGTCGTATTGATGGACATACGGATGCCGGATTGCGATGGCGTTGAGGCTACTCGCATAATAAAAGAGAAGATGCCTGACATCAAGATTGTCATGCTGACAACATTTACCGACGATGGCTACATAGCTTCTGCCATCGAAGCCGGAGCAGAAGGTTATCTATTGAAAAGCACTCCCGCTGATGGTATCATTGAACGCATACGCGCTGTCGAAAAAGGCGCGATGGTATTTGACAAAGGTGTAAGAATTTCTGCAAAAAAGACAACCGAGACATCATTTGATGAATTGACTGAACGCGAAAACGAAATCCTGTCACTTATTGCAAAGGGATTATCAAATAGCGAAATCGCATCACAACTGTTTTTATCACAAGGAACAGTTAGGAACGCGATTTCCGTCATTCTCGAGAAACTAGACCTACGCGACAGAACACAACTCGCGATTCATTACTGGAAAAACGCATAACTTACGAATCGAGTCCCTCTAAAAGCCACACGAGATGTCATTCTGAGAGCGGGAAGTAAAAAGGAGTATCGAATGCAAGACAGATATGGCAGAAATATAACGTATCTTCGCCTTTCGGTTACTGATTTATGCAATCTGCGTTGTGCATATTGTATGCCGGAGGATGGTGTACGCAAGCTGCGGCATGAAGACATACTCTCAATAGAAGAAATCGAGGAAATAGCCAAAGCATCGACTAGCCTCGGAATAACAAAAGTACGCATTACCGGAGGAGAACCGCTTGTAAGGCGAGGTATCATAGAGATTTGCAAACGCATATCTGCAATTTCCGAAATAAAGGAAGTATGCATGACAACGAATGCCGCGCTCTTGCCGAGATTTGCAGAAGAGTTGCGCTCTGCGGGCGTCCGGCGACTGAACATCAGTCTCGACTCGCTTGACCCTGAGACATATCGAATGCTCACTCGCGGCGGTGAATTATCAGACGCTCTGCACGGTATTGAAATAGCGCGTGAAACAGGATTTGACAACATAAAGATAAACGTCGTCCTCATGCAAGGCATCAATGATGGCGAGTTACGCAAGTTAGCAGAATTGTCACTTACAAAAGGGACGAATGTGCGATTTATCGAGCTGATGCCCGTTGGCTTCAATTCGAGTTGGACTCATGGTAAATATTTATCATGTGACGTTGTACTTGCTGAAATGCCGGAACTCGAACCGCTGGAGAGCGAAGGCGTAGCACGGCTTTTCAGATTGCCTAATGCAAATAGTACAGTTGGTCTGATCAGCGCAGTAAGCGCGATGTTTTGCTCATCATGTGACAGAGTGCGGATCACGAGCGATGGAAAACTAAAACCATGCCTCCACTCTCCTGATGAAATTAACCTTCGTGGTTTACATGGTGATGAGCTTATCGAAACTATGCGGTTGGCTATATATAACAAGCCGCCAAACCATACGCTCAATGGCTTGGACGGCAGCGCGAGCTTACGCAACATGAATGCCATCGGCGGGTAATACAGATGAGAATTCGGAGTTCGGAATTCGGAATTCGGAATTAACAACCCCACCGCAACACGGCCCCCCTCCACAGAGGGAAATTAGTAGAATTTACACATCCCTCGTCTCCCGTCTTTGCGAGGAACCCGCAGGGTGACGCGGCAATCCATAACCATCGTCTCACGTTCATTGTTCATTGTTCATTGTTCATTGATATTTGCGACGGGGTGGTTTATAAATGAGAAATGAGAATGCAGAAATGGTAGATTTTACACATATAAATGAAGCAGGGTATGCGCATATGGTCGATGTAAGCGAAAAAGCACCGACCCAACGCACCGCTTCAGCGGGTTGTGTCGTACGCCTAAATCAAGAAACATATAACTTAATAAAGTCGGGCGGTATAAAAAAAGGCGATGTACTCGCTGTTGCGCAGATTGCCGGTATAATGGCAGCCAAAAGAACATCCGATCTAATCCCAATGTGCCACACGATTGCACTGACTGCTGCTGATATCGAATTCACACTCGATGATACGAATCATACGGTTACTATCAAGGCAACTGTACGCTGCGTCGGCGAGACCGGGATTGAGATGGAAGCCTTGACAGCAGCATCAGTCGCTGCTCTTACTATATATGATATGTGCAAATCCTCCCAGCGCGACATCGTCATTGATAACGTTCGCTTATTGCATAAAAGCGGTGGAAAATCCGGTGACTATAACCTATCTTTTTGATTAAGAACATCATCAATTTTTCGTTTGCTGTACAAGATGGCAATAACATCTACTGTATCCGTTGCTTCGTTAATCTCATACAGAATGCAATAATTATCTGCAAAAAGCCTTCTTAATCCTCTTGACTTCCACGGCTCATCAGGGTAAAGAGAGCCACGTTCCGGCATTTGATCTAAGCTCAAAACTACATTACGAATGCGTTCGATTTGTTTCCAAGCTACAATAGGCTCCATCAACACACCCTCTATATATTTATAGATATCATCCAAATCGTTTTCAGCTGGTTCAGATAACTGTACATCCCACTTTTTCATTTTTTGTATTTTCTTTCCATTTCACTGAAAACATCTATGGCAGGTCGTACTCTACCTTCAGCTACAGCTAGTAATCCTTGTTGTATTTTAACATCAATATCATCTTTGCTCATTTCTTCAATTGCCTTTTGCGAGCTTGGCGATGTAACTCTCAGTTCGAATGGGATGCCTTGTTCCCGTACAGCGGTCTTAGCAAATAGCGTTACCGCTGTTGATATACTCATACCTAACTCACTGCATAGCAATTCCAGTTGTTTCTTAAGTGTTTCATCCATTCGTACATTCACTGTGGTCTGTGCCATCTTGCATCATTCCTTTACTCAATGTGCATACATTGTATCATATTGAATAATTGAATACAATACATTGTATGCATTTTTCGCAGTTTCTAGAATATTCATTACGCTTACGCTTGAGCCTCCCATAACATTTTCCTTGGGAGTGTCAAGCGCTTTTTACAAGGCTTAACTGACAATCGTACATAGATGCTCTTCTAGTTTTACTATATAAAAAAGTAAAATAAACATATAAAAAACAAAAATAAACATATTGACAAGTGCAAAATGGCGTGGTATATTCCCAATATTGCAAAGCGTTATGTTTTTCAAAACAATACGCTATCGGTAATTCCTTTTTAACATGGCCGGACTACCGTTGGAGCGAGTATGCATTTGATATGCGTCATGCATTAGCATTTTGTCATTATGCACAGCAAGGAATCGAATTAATGCGATAATCATTGCTTGACTTAACTAATCACGCATAATAACAAAATTAATCATGAAACATAAACATGACCATACAACCTCCTCAGGCCCGGGAGTCCGGCCGCACCTCTTTTAAGAACGTGCATATCCGCGTTTTTTTAGGCCTGAAAACAAGACCATAGTAAAATACAGAAGATAAGGAGACATAAACAATGCAGAAAAAAAGAAACCTCATGATGAAAGCCCTAGCCGCCTTGCTCGTCGCCCTGCTGCTCCTGGGAGCTGCTGCTTGCGGCGACAACGCTGAATCCGACACCTCAACAGATTCCTCAAACGATGCAGTCGAAACCTCTAACAACACTCCCGATACATCAAATTCATCAAACGACACCAACACATCTCAATCCACAGATTCAACCCAAGATACATCCGATAACACTGGTGCAGCACCTGACGACACACCGGAGACTGCACCCGCTCCCGATCCTGTCGAACTCATAGTGTTCGCTGCAGCATCTATGACTGACACACTGGAAGAAATCGCATTATTGTATGCACAAGCCGCACCACACGTAACACTAATATTCAACTTCGACTCATCAGGAACTCTAAAAACCCAGATAGAAGAAGGCGCGGATGTCGACTTGTTTATATCTGCGGCACAAAGGCAGATGAACGAGCTTGCAGAAATAGATTTAGTATTGACAGCATCGCGTATAGATATGCTTGAGAATAAAGTTGCTCTCGTAGTAGCAGAAGGAAACCCTGCAAATATAACCAGCTTTGACGAACTCGTTGATGCATTGCAGAGCGGCGATATTTTAATGGCCATGGGCAACAGCGATGTCCCTGTCGGCCAGTACACTATTGAAATACTTAAGTATTTCGACCTCGATGAAGAGGCACTCGCTCGCTCCGGTGTGATCACATATGGTTCCAATGTCAGAGAAGTCACCACACAAGTAGTAGAAGCCAGCGTCGAAGTTGGCATCGTCTATGCCACCGATGCATTCTCAACCGGGCTGCAAGTCGTCGATACCGCCTCGGCAGAAATGTGTGGAGGCCAAGTAATCTACCCTGCTGCCGTCATGAATGTAAGTACGCATCAAGATGAAGCACAAGCGTTCCTCGATTACCTACAGACACCTCCGGCTATGGCGGTATTTGAAAGCGTCGGTTTCTCACCGGCTTAATCTCCATAAATCAAAACTGAAAAAAACCTACACCAACTCAGGACCTACGATATGTAATATTATAGAAAGAAAACAATATGGACTTATTTCCATTATGGAACTCGCTACGAGTAGCTGCCATTAGCAGCATCATAGTATTCTTTGCAGGCATTCTCGCTGCATACTATGCAGCGAGGTTGCCTCGCATTCTAAAAGGTATTGTTGATGTAGTGCTCACATTACCGCTTGTCCTCCCACCAACAGTCGTCGGATATTTCCTGCTTGTGATATTCGGCAATCGCAGACCTGTCGGGATATTTCTGGCACAATTTGGAATAAAATTCCCGATGACATGGTATGGAGCAGTGCTTGCGTCCGCTGTTGTTGCCTACCCCCTGATGTACCGAACCGCCCGGGGAGCTTTCGAGAGCTTTGACGAGACGCTGGCATATTCGGGAAAAACTCTTGGATTAAGCAACTCCTATATATTCTGGCGGATCAGAATGCCGGTCTCCCGACAAGGAATACTAGCCGGTGTTGTCCTTGCGTTTGCTCGTGCTCTGGGAGAGTTTGGAGCGACAACCATGCTCATAGGTTACACACCGGGAAGAACAGCTACCATTTCCACCACAGTCTACCAACTCTGGCGGACAAACCATGACGAGCTTGCCTTGCGCTGGGTGCTAATCAATATTACAATCAGCACAGTAGTATTATTGACTGTAAATCTGCTTGAACAAAAACACAGAAGGCAGGTGGTCTGATGGGATTATTCGTCGATATTCATAAGAAAATGGGAAGATTCTCACTTGATATAGCATTCGAGACGGACGGCAGCACAATGGGCCTTCTTGGAGCATCAGGCAGCGGAAAAAGCATGACGCTGAAATGCATAGCGGGCATCGAAAAACCTGACGAAGGAAAAATCATTATGGACGGTGTCACGTTGTTCGACTCTGAGCGGCATATCGACCTATCTCCTCAAGAGCGTAAAGTTGGCTACTTGTTCCAAAACTACGCTCTGTTTCCAAACATGAACACACGACGAAATATAATGTGCGGACTCCATCGAGATCGTGAATACAGTAAATCCGGCAAAGCACATAGAGTATCAGAAATAATTGAAATGATGCAATTGCAAGGTTTGGATAAGCGTAAACCGCATCAATTGTCAGGCGGACAGCAACAGCGAACAGCTCTGGCTCGAATACTAGTCGGAAACCCACAGTTACTTATGCTCGATGAACCATTTTCCTCGCTTGATAGCCATTTGAGAGCGCAACTACAGCTCCAACTGAAGGAAGTAATAAATCAATTCGGAAACGATGTTCTACTGGTGACTCATAGCAGAGACGAGGCATATCGGCTCTGTGAACGAATCGCACTCATCGACGGCGGCAGGATTATCATTAACAAAGACACGAAGGGACTATTCGCTGACCCAGAGAGCCGTCAAGCGGCATTAATAACGGGATGTAAGAATATCATTGATGCACGAAAAACAGGCGAGTATGAGGTTGATGTATCGCAATGGGGAGTACGCTTAAAAACAGCAGAAAAAGTACGAGATGATTTATGCGCTGTCGGCATCAGAGCGCATTATTTCGCATCAAGCATTAGTGAAAACTGCTTTCCTATCCAAATTGCAGGTGAGATTGAAGAACCTTTCGAGAATGTGTGGTTATTCCGTTATGAAAACCAGGACATGTCTTCTCCTGATATATGGTGGCAGATGCCAAAGCAGCACGAAGGTGAGTTTTGCTCAAACAAATTGGGCGTATCACCGGAAAACGTGCTGTTATTATATAAATGAAACCTATCAGTTTTGTTGCATATCTTCCTTAAAAATGATAATATGACAGCAATGAAATCAACATATACATAGGTGGTGAACTATGAAGAAAGTAAACATTGAAGACGCAATTGGTCTTGAGCTATGTCACGATATAACAGGCATTTTCCCGGATGGCAGCAAAGGTCCTATGTTCAAGCGCGGTTACATAATCCGCTCGGAAGACATCGATCATCTGAGAGATATCGGGAAAAACCATGTATTTATATGGGAACAAAACGCCGGAGAAGTTCACGAGGAAGATGCCGCTCTCGCTGCTGCGGAGGCAGTTTGTGGCGAGGGCGTTATATATGACATGACACCCTCGGAGGGAAAGGTAACACTAAGTGCTGCATACAGTGGACTGTTCAAAATCAATCGTGATGCTCTGAGAAAAATTAACGCGGTCGGCGACTATACTGTTACTTGCATCCCAGATGCATACGATGTAAAAGAAGGGC
>Ga0099364_10008593_pt1 | contig 14344 bp, 8 predicted proteins | sample TergutTh196P3_FD_73070 | JGI IMG/M metagenome (GOLD analysis project Ga0099364, IMG submission 73070) | Microcerotermes parvus P3 segment gut microbial communities from Pointe-Noire, Republic of the Congo - Th196 P3 | ecosystem: Host-associated > Arthropoda: Insects > Digestive system > Gut ... | reverse complement strand
AAATTCATATCGCCTTGGAAAGGTTGAAACAGAAAAGAGAATTACAGATTATCGGCCCCCCGTCGGAAAAATTTTTCCGACGCAGCCAGTATGGAGTGGGCAAATATTTTGATGTGAAGCTGAAAGATTAGGCGCATGACGAATAGGATAACCTATAAATGACAGCAAAGGAGTAGTGTATGGCCAGACAACTGTTTACCGGCGCCCTGCTTGCGGTGTTGATTTGTATCGCCTCCGCTGCTTTGGCGGAGACGCAACAGGGGAGGACCATTGTTTTCGACCAGAACGCCAAAACCATTCTTATTTTACCCAACAAATCCGGAGATATGAAAAGTACGGACTATGTATTGCCCGCAGTAAGCTATGCCTTGCCGGACGATGCGGCCGCCATTGACATTCCGCCGGTTGCCGGGGGCCGTATGCGCCTTGACCTGGAAAAAAGCTTTGTACGCATTTATAACCCGGCAACAGCCGCTTACGAAGAAATACCTATTAAAATACTTGAAATCGTAAAAGATCTTACTGCGGAACACGAGATGGTGAAAGGGAAAAGTTTCCCCATAATTGACAAAGAGAAAAAGACTATCATGGAATGGTCGCCTCGCCAGGGTCTCGTAGCCACCTTTACCGCTGACGACAAATATCTGGAAATGCCTCCCAACACCTGGGTTGCCGGCAACGAGGTTCTCATTCATTATACCACCCCCGGCAAAGCCGATCGCATTGAAAATCTGACCAAGAAAAAATAATACGGGAAGCGGGCTCTCGCGGCGGAACCGTGAGGGCCCGCAAGCTGGCGAACCGTCTGGTGTGCAGTATGAGCAATTATGAAGCCGTAATAGGTCTTGAAGTGCATGCGCAGTTGGCGACGAAGTCAAAACTCTTTTGCGGATGTTCCACCACCTTCGGCGCGGGAGCCAACACGCAGGTCTGCGAGGTCTGTGCGGGCCTTCCCGGCGCTTTGCCTGTTCTGAATGAAAAGGCTGTGGAATACGCAGTCCGCATGGGCCTGGCTGTGGAGTGCGAAATCAACAGCAATTCCATTTTCGCCCGTAAAAACTACATGTATCCCGATCTGCCGGGCGGATACCAGATATCCCAGTTCGACGCCCCTATTTGCGGCCGCGGCAGACTGCGCATTGAAACGGAAGCCGGCGAAAAATACATCGGCATTACCCGGATTCACTTGGAGAACGATGCCGGTAAGAGTCTGCATCCCGCGCATGAGAAAAACAGTTATGTGGATTTAAACCGTTGCGGCACGGCACTCATAGAAATCGTGTCCGAGCCGGACATGCGCAACGCCGAAGAAGCCGTCGCGTACCTGAAGGGTCTGCATGCGCTCGTCACCTGGCTTGGCGTGTGCGACGGAAATATGGAAGAGGGCAGCTTTCGCTGTGACGCCAACATATCTTTGCGCAAAAAGGGCGCAGAAGAGTTTGGCGCGCGCACGGAATTGAAAAATCTCAATTCCTTCCGCAATGTCCAGCGCGCCATTGACTATGAAATTTCCCGCCAGCAGGACATATTGGAGGAAGGCGGCAGGGTGTTGCGCGAAACGCGCCTCTACGACGCGGTAAAAAACTGTACCCAGTCCATGCGTGAAAAAGAGGAGGCCCACGATTACCGGTATTTTCCGGACCCGGACTTGTTGCCTGTCCGCATCGCCGCTGACCGGCTTGAACAATGGCGCGCGAACTTGCCGGCATTGCCTGCCGCCAGGCGTGCCCGTTTTATTGAAAAATATGCGCTCAAAGCTGACGAAGCCGACATTATTTGCGGGAATCGCGCTCTGGCGGATTTTTTCGAGCAGGCGCTCACGGCCTGTGAGGCTCACCGCAGTGTGGTGAAACTTGTGCTTGGGCCGTTGCTGCGTGAACTCAACCAAGGCAAAAGCCTTGAAGCGGCAGCCATGTCCCCTGAGTCACTGGGGGAGCTCGCGCGGATGGTGGATGCTGGAATAATCAGCGCTAAAATGGCGAATGGCAGTTTTTCCGAACTGTTCGGCAGCGGCAAGGCGCCGGAAGTTTTTATGCAGGAAAAGGGACTGACGCAGATTTCCGACGCTTCTCTCATCGAACAGGCGGTGGATGCGGTGCTGGCTGCGAACCCTGTCGAAGTGGAAGCATATCGCGGCGGAAAAACCAAGCTGTTGAGCTTTTTTGTCGGACAGATCATGCGCGAGATGCGCGGCAAGGCAAATCCCGCGCTGCTTAATGAATTGTTGCAGAAAAAGCTGGGCTGATTTTCCAGTTCACCAGGTCATACTTTGGCATTGATGCCGGAAAACCAGCTTGTTCCTGCGGAAGAATGGCTCATTATGGAACTTGCGCCGCCTTCGGCATTCCACCACGCGCTCATATTTTCAATCTGCAGGCGTTTTTTGAGTTCCGCCGGATTAATCTCCATCCGGTTTCTGGCCGCCTCAAGGTTGGCGAGTATCTGGATTTCTTTGTATTTTTCAACCATTTCCGGATAATCGTCAAAATATTTTTGCACTTTGTCCTTATCAGGATGATCAGTGCTGACGATCAAGCCGCCTTTTTCATTTTCCTTGAGCTGAAAGGCTATGCTTGGGTCAATGTCCAACAGCGCGAAATCCTTCCGGAGTTGTTCGGCGTATTCTTCTTCCAACTGCTCACGGTATGCGTTGATTTGTCGAAAACTCACCCGATCATTTTTACCGACGCCCATTTTTTCCATCATGATCCGCGTCAATTCCACGACAGCGCTTACGGTTTGCACGGCGGAATACTGCGTGGCGCTTGTTTTGGCCGCGTCCATGGCGGTGTTTTTGTTCTCCTGCGCGAATAATTGCTGCATCTGATAAGAATCCAAACCATAGCCTTGTATGCTTGAAACAGACATAATGTTTCTCCAGGGGCTTGTAAAAAAGAATTTTTTGTTTATTTCAACGCATCTTATGCATTTTTTATGCCACAAACTACAAAGTGCTGCATGGACAGCATGAAGAAAATCGGCTAACCAGCATTTAGAAAGACTTTACCCGAAGGTTGCATGGCAATAGAGACGTATCATTCGGAAACGCTTGAATTTGACGATCCTGCTCTGGCCAGCCAGTTGTTCGGCCCGCGCAATATCCATTTAACAAGCTTGGGCAAGCGCAGTGGGGCGCATCTTGATTCCCGCGGCTCCAGCCTGCTTATCCATTGCGCTGATCCTGACACTCGCAGCAGATTGTGTAACCTTTTCACCCAGTTTTATGCGCTGCTTCGTCAAGGCTATGACCTGAACCAGCCGGATTTGCTTCAAGGCTATGCCATGCTGGGGGAAGATCCGACGCTGGAACTCGGCGCTGTGTATCGTGACGCGGTTTTTCTTCAGTCTCCACGAAAAGTTGTAACAGCAAGAAATCTTGCCCAAAAACGCTATCTGCACGCCTTGCGAAGTTCTGAGATGGCCTTTGCCGTTGGGCCTGCAGGTACCGGCAAGACCTATCTGGCTGTAGCCATGGCGATTTCCATGTTTTTGCAGAACAGGGTCAAACGCATTGTACTGGCGCGGCCGGCAGTGGAAGCCGGAGAACGCCTCGGTTTTCTGCCCGGCGACCTGGCCGAAAAGGTCAACCCGTATCTCAGGCCCCTTTACGATGCGCTGCATGACATGTTGCCCCAGCCCAAAGTGGCTTCCATGCTGGAAACCGGTCTTATTGAAATCGCGCCGTTGGCGTTTATGCGGGGACGAACTCTGAACGATGCCTTCATCATCCTCGACGAAGCACAAAATACGACTCAGGAACAGATGAAGATGTTTCTGACGCGCCTGGGCATGAATTCCAGAGCGGTCATCACCGGCGATATCACCCAGATTGACTTGCCCGTGCAGGCAGGACAGGATGTCCAGGCGCGTTCCGGTCTTGTCCGGGCGCTTCAAATTCTTGTAAAAATATCAGGCATATCCTTTACATATTTCACCGAGCAGGACGTGGTGCGGCATCCTTTGGTCAGCGCCATCGTCGGCGCCTACGACAGCTATGAAAAATCTCACAGCGCACACTAGTCCCGGAGTGCTTGAAGGCATACGCGAACTGCTTTCTCCGCATCGTTACGACAAGAGCGTCTGGATGCTTGTTGCGGTACTCCTTGTTCTTTCCGTTCTTGCCGGGAGCAATTTTGAACGGAGCACGCAGGTGTATGTCGCCGGTGACGTGGCGGAACAAAATGTTGTCGCTGAACGTGACATGCAGGTGGAAGACGCCCAGGCGACCCAGACCCGGCGCGAACAGCTCATCGCCTGGCAGCCGCCGGTGTTCGACTTAAACAGCGATACCGCCGTCCGTCTGCGTAAAACGGTCTTGCATCTGTTCAGGGAAATCAATGAGACGCCTCCGGAAAACATTGCGGAAAAAAGGGCGCAGCTTGAACAGGAGCTTGCCTTCGAAATCAGTCTTGAACAGTATGCCGACTACGCCAACCCGGAGCTTCAACAGCATGTCGCCAGCCAGGTATTGCCCAAACTCGAAAGCAGGCTGAACGACGGGGTTCTCCCGCATGTGCATCCGCAACGTATGTCGCGCTCGGGCATACTTATCAGCAACCTTGATAACGGAACCCAAATATTGCGTAGCGACAGCGCCAGCATTCCGGATACTTCGGGTCTGCTTGCGGAACTTTCCATGGACTTGAAGGCGGACAAAAAACTTTCGTTGAAAAGTAAAAAAGCGATCAGCGATCTTGTAGAGGCATTGCTTACGCCCTCTCTTCTCTACAACAGTGAAGTGACCCGCGCCCAAGCCCTCGCCGTGGCCAGGGCGGCTGAACCTGTATATTACCAGTTAAGGCGGGGCGAAGTTGTCGCGCGTAAAGGCGATAAAATCAACCGCGAACAGCAGTTGAAGATACAGGCGATTTACGCCAATTCCAAAGATTTTTTGAATATCAAGCTGGCAGGGGGGCTTTTTATACTTTCACTTGTGCTTTCCCTGGGCCTTTTTGCCGCGCCCAGCGGAAGAATGGAAGTGCCTCCCGCAAGAAAAGACCTGATGCTGATTTCTCTGCTCCTGCTGATAATCTGTGTTGGGGCCAAAGCGCTGCATATGCTGGGGATGCATTTTCAAGACGCCGCGCTTTTGACCTGCTTCAGTTACGCCTACCCTGTGGGGGCTGTCTCGGGACTTGTGGCCATGGTATTTGCGGCCAAACGCTATTGCACCTTTGGTCTGCTTGCCGCCATCTTCTGCGCGGCCATGTTTCAGGGGGGCATTGCCTTATTTTTCTTTTATTTCTTGAGCGGTATGCTTGTGACATGGCTGGTGGCGCGTTCGCAAAATCGTCAGGATGTCATTTGGAGTCTGGCGCCCCACTTTTTTTTCCACCTGGCCGTCTGGCTCGGCGCAACGCTGCTTGCCCAAAATGCCCTGACGGCCTACCCGGGACAAATTGTCGCCATTGCCATCAACAGTATACTTACTCTCTTGCTGCTTTTTTCCGTCAGTCCAATTTTGGAAATACTCTTTGGCTACACCACCCGCTTCAGACTGATGGAGCTTATGAATCTTGAACAGCCGCTGTTGCAGGAGCTGATGGTCGCCATGCCGGGCACCTACCACCATTCGCTGCTGGTGGCCAATCTTGTGGAAGCGGGCGCCAAGGCTGTGGGCGCAAACAGCCTCTTGTGCAAAGTTGCTGCGCTTTTTCATGATATCGGCAAACTTGCCCATCCTGAATATTTTATAGAAAACCAGTATGGCGGCGTTAACAGACATGACAAGCTTGCGCCCTCCATGAGCGCATTGATCCTTATTTCACATGTAAAGAAGGGCGTAGAACTCGCTGAAAGCAACCGCCTCGGACAGGAGATTTGCTCCATTATTCGCGAACATCACGGCACGCGGCTTATATCTTTTTTCTTTAAAAAAGCTGTTGACATGGGTGAAAATCCACAGCCTGAAGACTACCGTTATCCCGGACCGCGTCCACGAAGCAAGGAAGCTGCGATTGTCATGCTCGCCGATGTGGCTGAGGCGTCAAGCCGCGCGTTAAGCGACCCCACTCCCGCACGTATTGCCGGGCATATTGATAAAACCCTGCGTGACATCTTTGTGGAAGGTCAGTTGGATGAAGTGGATCTGACATTAAAAGATCTCCATAAACTGAGTGTGAGTTTCCAGCGTATTTTGACGGGTCTTTTTCATCAACGCATCGCATATCCTGATCTCAAGGCCGGACACAACGGAAAACACGGCTCCAAGACACCGCAACAGCATAAGGAAAACGGTCTGATTGCGGAACAAGCGTCCCCTGATGAGCCGTTGGAACGAACTACTGCAACGAACTGAGGCGCATGTATCAGATACAGCTCATGTACCCCGCCGGAGCGCATTTGCCCATGCATCCCCGCGCAATCCGTCGTCTAGTTCCGCGTATGCTGCGAACGCTGACCCCGCAGGGCGCTGATGTGGAACTCATTTTTGTCCGTGACGCGGAAATTGCGGACTTGAACCGGCAATATTCGGACTGCCGAGGCCCAACGAATTGCCTCGCATTTCCTGATGCCGGCCGTCCAGACCTTTCTCTCAGCGGCAGCCTTTTTGTTTCACTGGATGCCTTGTACCGTGAGTGTCTATTGTATGGACAAGGCCCCGCTACGCATCTGGGCCGCCTGCTGGCTCACGGGCTGACGCATCTGGCAGGCCATGACCATGGGAAAAACATGGAAGCCCTCTGCGCAAAACTGGAAGAATGCTGGGCAGATCACAGCTAAAGAAACATGCCTGCTAACCCTTTGTATCTTTGTGGAACTGTTGATTCCGTTTTTGATGTGGCCCACGCCCTTGCGGCGGAACATTGCCTGCCTGTCTGGGGTAGCGTGCTGGCCGACAGCCAGCGCCGCGGCAGAGGACAAATGCGGCGGGAATGGTCATCGCCATCGGGGAATATCTACGCGGCCCTGCGCCTGCCGTTGACGCAAGCCTTCGCGTCCGGCGCCGCCGCTCTTGTTATGGGCGCGCTCCTTGCCGAGGCTTTTGAACAACGAGATATACGCCTTTTTCTCAAATGGCCGAACGACTTGCTGCTGTGTCCAGAATCCGGAAGCGGAACGCTTCAGGCATTTCCGTCCGGTAAAGCCGCCGGCATTTTGCTTGAAGAACGCGCCGGAGCCCTGATCGCGGGCATCGGCATCAACGTGGCGTCAGCCCCGTCCTGTGCGCATATTCGGGAAGGAGGCCTGACTGCCGCCTGCCTGAATGATCTTTCGCACATCGACATCCGGGGGAGAGACGCGCTGTTGGACCTCTGGTCTTGCCTTGTGGATTCTTGCATATTTTGTTACCGTGAATGGGAGAAGCGTGGCGGCAATGCCTGGCTGGCAAGCACGGAGCAACGGCTTATCTGGAAAGGTGAGCTTGTGTTGCTGGACAATGGCGAACGCCGCCAGGGGATACTTTTGGGTCTCGCCGCATCCGGCGGCTTACGGCTTCTCTGTGACGGTGCTGAAAAAGAATTTTTGAGCGGGAGTTTGTCTCCCGTAGTATGCCATGTATATTCGAAAGGCTGTCCCTCTGCATGAAAACATTTGATCAGGTCTTACAGGAATTGAAAGGCAGACCCATTCTGGTTGCCAACCGGGGTATTCCTGCCCGCCGTATTTGCCGTTCCATACGGGAACGTTTTGATGCCATTGCAGTTATGGCCGCCACAGATGTGGATAAAACCGCTCCCGCCGCCTCGGCGGCGCAGGAGCTTCTGTTGCTCGGCGATGATCCGCGCGGCTATCTGGATATCGATCGCATCATCAGCCTTGCAAAACGCCGTGGTATTATAGCTATCCATCCCGGCTGGGGTTTTGCCTCGGAAGATGAAAGCTTCCCGCGTAAATGCGCGGAAGCCGGCATGACCTTTATTGGTTCCAGCGCCAAGGCCATGAATCTGCTCGGCAACAAGGTGCAGGTGCGCACCTTGGCGCGCAATATGGGCATTCCTACTGTGCCTGGTTCGGAAGCCGCTGTGGATGTGCCTGAAGCACGCGCGATCATAGAAGAAATCGGTCTGCCCATTATGCTGAAGGCCGAAGGCGGCGGAGGCGGGCGCGGCATATTTCTGGTACGCGACAAGGCTGAACTGGAGGACGCATTTTTCAAGGCTTCTTCCATGGCCCAAGTCTCATTCGGCAACCCTCGGCTTTTTATTGAAAAATATCTGGAATCCGTCCGGCATATTGAAATTCAGGTTATTGCCGACAAGCACGGCAATGTCTTTGCCTTTGACGAGCGCGATTGTACTATCCAGCGTAATCATCAAAAACTTATTGAAATTACTCCTTCTCCCTGGCCGGGCATTACGCCGCTTTTACGCGAGGAACTCAAGGAGTATGCGCGCCGCCTTGTATTGGAAGTGGGTTATCATTCCCTGGCGACGGTCGAATTTTTGGTCACCAGAGAAGGCACGCCCTACCTGATTGAAGTAAACACGCGCCTGCAGGTGGAACATGGCATCACTGAATGCCGCTATGGCGTTGATCTTGTTGAGGAACAAATAGCCATAGCCTTCGGAGCGTGTCTGCGTCTGAACGAAAAGGAAAATTTGCCCATGCACTGGGCCATGCAGGTGCGTATAAACTGCGAGGATCCCCGAAATAATTTCGCGCCCAACGCCGGCCTGGTCACGCGCTATGTTTCGCCAGGCGGCCCTGGCGTGCGCCTGGACTCCAACATGTCCGCCGGCTATGAGTTCCCGCCCAACTATGACTCGGCAGGCGCCCTCTTGATCACCTATGCTACGGACTGGAAAAAAAGCCTGGGCATTATGGAACGCGCCCTGGGCGAATACACGATAGCCGGGCTGAAAACCACCATCCCGTTTTACCGGCAGGTATTGAAGCATCCGCGTTTCCGCGAAGGCAGCTTTGACACCGATTTTATCGCCGCCACGCCGGATCTGATGAACTACAGCGATTCCGCGCCGGAAGGAGAACGCTTGGCGCGGCTCGTGGCCGAAATTTCCGCCAAAGGCTATAACCCTTTTGTGCAACTCGGTGAATACCGGACGGAAGAAACGCCGCGCATGGGGGTTTTACAACCGGTCCTGCCCCCCATGGACCGCAACGTGCGGCGTACGCCTTCGCCCTATCCCAGAGGCGACAGGAAAAGCTTGCTGGACTATGTGCGCGACTCCGGCAGCGTGCATTTTACCGACACCACGTTCCGAGATATGACCCAGTCCAACAGCGGCAACCGCTTCCGCCTGGCGGAAGATGCCCTGATCGCTCCCTACCTTGACAATGCCGGCTATTTTTCCCTTGAAAACGGCGGTGGAGCGCATTTCCATGTGGCCATGCTGGCCAACATGACCTATCCATTCAGCGAGGCGGCGGCATGGAACCGCTTTGCGCCCAAAACCCTGAAACAGATACTCGTACGCTCCACCAATGTGCTCGGCTATTCTCCGCAGCCACGTAATTTGATGCGTCTTACCTGCGAGATGATTTGCGAACATTACCACGTTATCCGCTGCTTCGACTTTTTGAATCATGTGGAGAATATGCAGCCTTTGGCGGAGGTCGTTCTGTCGCGCAGGGATGTGGTATTTGAGCCTGCTTTATCCTTAAGCTGGGCCAAGGGCTTCGATGTGCCCCATTACCTGAATGTGACCGAAGCCCTTCTGAATATGTGCGCCAGAGCATCGGGCATGGGGAGCGATGAGGTGGCGGGACATATTATCCTTGGATTGAAGGACATGGCCGGAGTGTGCCCGCCGCGTTTCATGACGGAACTTGTCACAGCCCTGCGCAGGCGTTGGCCCCAACTTGTGCTGCACTATCACCGGCACTACACGGACGGGCTTTTTGTGCCTGCCGTCGGAGCTACGGCCAAGGCTGGCGCGCATATTGTCGATGCGGGCCTGGGGGCCGCCGTGCGTTCCTACGGGCAGGGAGATGTGCTTGCCACGGCGGCGTACATGGAAGGGGAGCTTGGCTTGCGCGTCAACCTGCATAAAGAGTCAATCCGCGACGCCAACTTCGTGCTCAAACAGGTCATGCCCTATTATGACCGTTATTGTTCGCCGTACTTTCTCGGGACGGACTATGACGTTGTCGAACACGCCATGCCGGGAGGCGCGACATCTTCGTCACAAGAGGGGGCGCTCAAGCAGGGATATATCCATCTTTTGCCGTATATGCTCAAGTTTCTGGCCGGGACGCGGAAAGTGGTGCGTTACCATGATGTCACCCCAGGCTCGCAAATCACTTGGAACACAGCTTTTTTGGCTGTTACCGGCGCTTGGAAGCGGGGCGGAGATGGAGAGGTGCGCTTCCTTCTTCAAGTACTGGATGAAGTTTCCGGGAATTCGGAACATGAACTTACGGAAGAGATGCGTAGCGCCCGCCTGAATATTTACAGAGATTGCAACGATGCCTTCCGGAATCTCCTGCTGGGCAAGTTCGGTAAACTGCCCCTGGGCTTTCCTCCGGACTGGGTATACCAGAGCGCTTTCGGCAACGCATGGAGGCAGGCGCTTGCCGAGCGTACGGAATGTTCTCCCCTGGAAAAACTCAAAGATATCAATTTGGATGGCGAAGAACAGGCCTTTTGCGAAATACTGAGACGTAAACCGACAGATGAAGAGTTTGTGCTGTACCTCAACCATCCCGGCGATGCGGTTAAGACGGTACGCTTTAAGGCGGAATACGGAGATCAGAACAATCTGCCGCTGCATATCTGGTTTGAAGGCATGCAGGCGGGAGACGAGTTGAGCTATGCCGACTCCAAAGGAAAACCCCACCATCTCACCATGCTGACCATTTCCCGTCCCAGACCCACGGGGGTGAGAACATGCCGCTATGTTCTCGATTCCGAGATTATGAGCCACGATGTCCAGGTCAGCGCTCCTGTGCAAATCGCCGGCAAGGGCATGGAAAAGGCGGACCCCGCGAATCCCTTTCATGTGCCCGCGCCCAGCAACGGCGATTTGTGGATTATGTATGTACATCCCGGCGACATCGTGAAAAAGGGCGAAGAACTGTTCAATATTTCCATCATGAAACAGGAAAAAGCCGTGCTTGCCCCGGTGGACGGCATGGTGCTGCGGGTATTGAAAACCGCGGACTATAGAGAATCCCGGCAGATGATTTCCGTGCAGGAAAATGAACTGCTTGTCGAACTTGGTCCTGTGCCGCGCGTTTGTTCGAATGAAGCGTGCGCGCGTCCGATTACACTTGAGGGAATCGCATTTTGCCCGTATTGTGGAGAAGCGTTACGCGATTGATACTACACGCGCCTTCAGAAGGAGGAGGAGTCAGATGGCCAAAAAACCGCCCGCCGAAAAGCCCGAAGGCAAGGAAAAAGTAAAGTCCAAAGCAGCCAAACCCGCAGGCCCGGTCGAAGCTATCAGCGAAGGATACGTGCTTACCGGCGCGGATATCATCTCCATCGGCGAAGAAGCCGAACTGCTCGTTGGAGGCAAAAACTATAACACGGCCTTGATCAGCCAGATACAAGGCATACAAAGCCCGCAGTTCCGGGCTATTTCTTCCCTTGCTTTCAAGCAGCTCCTGGACGAAACGCATGTTATCGCTTCACTGGTGCGCAGCGCTGTTGACAAAGAGTATGCGCGTATTGACTGGAATGATTCGGAAATAAATAACGACCCGGAATTTCTACAAAAATTTGTCCGCCATCTGGGCAGGGACATCCGCGCCGCCGCGCAAGCAGCCGTGGGACAAACTCCTATCCGCTTACGCACCTTCATCAACCATGTGGTTGAAGGCTTTGCCACCTCGCCGGAAGGCATCGACCAGTTGCGCAAACGTTCTGTGCTGGTGCAAGCCGCTATTTTGTCCGTAGAACTGCCGTCTGAGGTTGATCGCGCCGTGCGCCTGGCATACGAGCAAATCTGCAAGGAAGCCGGGGACGACATGACGCCTGTTGCCGTGCGTTCCTCCGCGGCCGGCGAAGACTCCAGGAAAAAGGCCTTTGCCGGACTTCAGGACACATATCTGAACATTGTCGGTCCGGACAAGGTCGTCATGGCCTATCATTGGGACTGCGCCTCGGCGTATAATCTGCGTTCCATGACCTACCGGCGCGAAGCCATCCTGGATGCTCTGGCCCTGGCCGAAGCGACCGACGACGAGAATATCGCCATCCAGGCCAAGCGGGAATGGGCTATCGAAAACACCTCGCTTTCCGTGTGCGTTATGCGCATGATAAATCCAGTCATCTCCGGCACCGCCTTTGCGGCGGATACCGCGACAGGCTGCCGAGGAACGGCGCGGCACGATCTTGTCAGCATTGACGCCAGTTATGGTCTTGGCGAAGCGGTAGTGGGCGGCATGGTGACGCCGGACAAGCTGTATGTGTTTCAGCGCGATGACGGGGGCGAAGTTGTTATCCGCCAGATGGGCTGCAAGGACAAAAAAATCGTCTACGACGAAAAGGGCGGCACCAAGCATGTGCCTGTGCCCCCGCTTGAAGCTTATCGCTGGGCGCTGTCTCTCGGGCAGGCGGAAAAAGTGGCCAGGGGCGTGCGCGACATAAGTACGGCGTACGACGGCTGCATTATGGATACGGAATTCTGCATAGACGAGCAGGATGAACTCTGGTTTGTCCAGGCTCGTCCGGAGACCCGCTGGAATGAAGAATTCGAGAAACATCCCGAAATTATTTTCATGCGCCGCAAGGAAGTGGATGAACAATCCGCCGCTGTCGCGGAAATTCTTATGGAGGGCAACGGCGCTTCACGGGGAGCGGGGCAGGGCAAGGTAAAATTTTTGCGCTCAGCGCTTGAACTCAATAAAATCAATAAAGGGGATATCCTGGCCGCGGAACGCACCGACCCGGATATGGTGCCGGGCATGCGCCTGGCCTCGGCTATCCTCGCGGATGTCGGCGGCGATACGAGCCATGCCGCCATTACCTCGCGTGAACTCGGCATACCGGCGGTCATCGGCATCCAGCATCCGGACAAACTGCGCGCTCTGGACGGCCAGGACGCGACGGTGGACGGCACCAGAGGCCGTGTATACCGGGGGCTTCTGCCGCTCCACGACGTGGGCGGCGAGATGGATATTTCCAAGCTTCCGCCCACAAAGACCAAGGTCGGTCTTGTGCTGGCGGATGTGGGACAGGCGCTCTTTTTATCCCGACTGCGAAATATTTCGGACTTTGAAGTGGGCCTGCTGCGCGCGGAATTCATGCTCGGCAACATCATCGTCCACCCGCGGGCGCTTGAGTCCTTCGACAACGGCACGCTTGAACAGGCTCTGCAGGGGAAGTTGCAGGAACTGAACCAGCGCCTGTCCAAGATTATGCGCGAACAGATGGCCGCAGGACTTATTGTTTTTGACATCCGCCTGCGGGAATATGTGGGCAAAGTCACCGGCCTGCAGGACGAGATTGACGCCTTGGCCAACAGCGAAAACCCGGGTTCCACCGAGGATGTGCTGCTGCTGCACCGTAAAATACGCGATCTGGACCACAAGCTGGACGCTTTTGTGGAACTGGCCTCACGCCGCGTTGAAATTCTGAAGACGTCCGTGAACCTGGCCAGCCATGTGCGCGTCATCATGGGATATGATGACCAACTGGCTCTCCTGCCGCCGGCGGATCCGGAATCCCCCAAGCGCAAGGCGGAAATTGAGGCTGCCATTGAAGCCCATGTGGCGCGTATCCAGGAGATTCCTTTTGTTCAGGAACTGCTGGCCGCCATTGGCCGCCTGCGTGATGAAACAGCGCTGCGTACCGGCCTGAAAAAAGAAATGGACGAGCTGCGCGAGCTTCCCGACTCAATCCGTGCGATCATCAAGTCGCGCGGATTCCGCACCGGCAAGGAACACTACATACAAACCCTGGCCCAGGACTTGGCGCTTTTCGCCATGGCATTTTACGGCAAGCCCGTTGTATACCGTACAACGGATTTTAAAACAAACGAATACCGTAACTTGCTGGGGGGCATCCTCTTTGAGCAGTTTGAGGATAACCCCATGCTCGGGTACCGGGGCGTTTCACGCAATATCCACGATTGGGAAATCGAGGCTTTCAAGCTGGCGCGCGGCGTATACGGCGGCTCCAATCTCCAGATTATGCTGCCCTTTGTGCGCACCATGGAAGAGGCCCGCTCCATGCGCCGCTATCTTGAGCAGGTACATCGTCTCAAGAGCGGGCAGGATGGCCTGATGATCATCCTGATGGCGGAAATTCCCTCCAATGCCGTTCTGGCAAAAGAGTTCATCAGGGAATTCGACGGATTCTCCATCGGATCAAACGATATGACCCAGATGGTGCTCGGCACGGACCGCGACAACGCCAGTCTCGCGCATATCTATGACGAGGAAGACCCGGCTGTCGTGTGGGCCATGCTTGTCACCATTTTTAGCGGACAGAAAT
>Ga0099364_10008592_pt1 | contig 14345 bp, 12 predicted proteins | sample TergutTh196P3_FD_73070 | JGI IMG/M metagenome (GOLD analysis project Ga0099364, IMG submission 73070) | Microcerotermes parvus P3 segment gut microbial communities from Pointe-Noire, Republic of the Congo - Th196 P3 | ecosystem: Host-associated > Arthropoda: Insects > Digestive system > Gut ... | reverse complement strand
AAACGTACACTTCACGGGGGATTTTCACGCCATCACATCGGCTCACAACCTTCTTGCGGCGATGCTCGACAACTCGATACAACAGGGCAACCAGCTCGGGATAGACCCGAGGCGCGTCGTATTCCGCCGCGTGCTGGATATGAACGACAGGGCGCTCCGCAAAATAATCATCGGTCTAGGAGGTAAAACCGAGGGAGTGCCGCGCGAAGATGGTTTCGACATAACGGTGGCGTCGGAAGTGATGGCGATACTGTGCCTCGCGTCCGACCTGGACGATCTGAAAAGCCGCCTCGCCAATATCATAGTCGCCTTCGCTTATGACGGAAAACCTATCAGGGCGCGCGACCTCGAAGCGCAGGGCGCGATGGCTATGCTCTTGAAGGACGCAATAAAGCCCAATCTGGTGCAGACCATCGAGCATGTACCGGCTTTCGTACACGGGGGGCCGTTCGCCAATATAGCGCACGGATGCAACAGCGTGATGGCTACGAAATACGGCCTCAAGCTCGCGGATTACTTTGTAACGGAGGCTGGTTTCGCGGCGGACCTCGGCGCGGAAAAGTTCCTCGACATAAAATGCCGCCTCGGAGGATTCAGGCCGGACGCGGTCGTCGTTGTCGCGACGATCAGGGCGCTTAAAATGCACGGCGGCGTCCCTAAGGAACGTCTCGGCAAGGCGGACATGGCGGCAATGGAGGCGGGAATACCAAATCTCGAAAAGCACGTGGAAAACATGCTCTCCTACGGCCTGCCCGTGGTGGTGGCATTGAACGCGTTTCCCACCGATACGGACGGGGAATTGAAATTTATAGCGGAGAAGTGCGCGAAATTGGGCGTCCCGGTGGTACGCTCGGACATCTGGGCTAAAGGCGGCGAGGGCGGGCTCGAACTGGCTCGCGCGGTAGTCGAAGCGTGCGATAAACCGAACGATTTTCATTTTCTGTACGACGCGTCCGATTTACCGGAGGACAAAATCACGGTGATCGCTAAAAAAATCTACGGCGCGTCGGGAGTGAATTTCACTGACAAGGCTAAATCCGACCTGAAACTCATTCGCGAGCTGGGCTGCGACGATTTTTTGATTTGCGTTGCCAAGACGCAATCCTCGCTATCCGACAACCCAAACGCGAAGGGCCGCCCGGAGGGTTTCGTCGTGACGGTGAGGGAGGTAAGGCTGGCAGCCGGGGCGGGCTTCATCATACCGGTCACCGGCACAATTATGACGATGCCGGGCCTGCCGAAGCGTCCGGCAGCTTGCGATATAGACGTCGATAATGCGGGTGTTGTGTCGGGACTTTTCTGAGAAAATTGAGAATTGAGAAAGGAGAATTGAGAATTAACAAATATTACTGCGAATTTCTATTTTCTGCGGGGAATTTGGAGCGATTATGTACTTAATTCTCAATTTTCCATTTTCAATTCTCAATTTAAGCGCGTGAAATTTATTTCATGCGCTTGCCTAGGAGGGGGATGTGGGGATGATTGATGCTGATGGGAAGGTGTTGGAAATACGGTTGGATTTTACGGACGGATTGCCGGAGATGGAGGGATTCGAGCCGGGTATAAGGCGGGCGCCGAACAGGGGGCAGCCTTTGAGCGAGTCCGAAATTGTACTCGCGCTCAAAAACGCGCTTCGCTATATCCCGGAAAAATTTCACAGCGAAATAGCTCCGGAATTTTTGTCCGAGTACCGCGAGCGGGGGAGGATATATGGCTATCGCTTTCGTCCCGCAGGAAAAATTACAGGGCGGCCGATTAACGAATACAAGGGGTGTTGTGTTGAGGGCCGCGCTTTTCAGGTGATGATAGACAACAATCTCGACTTCGCGGTGGCCCTCTATCCATACGAGCTGGTCACATACGGCGAAACCGGTCAGGTGTGCCAGAACTGGATGCAGTACCTGCTCATCAAAAAATATCTCGAAGTGCTGACGGAGGACCAGACGCTGGTGATACAAAGCGGCCATCCTCTGGGAGTATTCGCCTCCAAACCGGATTCGCCGCGCGTCATACTTACCAACGGTCTGATGATAGGCTCGTTCGACTCGGCGGAGGGCTTTTCCCGCGCCGCCGCGCTCGGCGTGGCAAACTACGGCCAGATGACGGCTGGCGGCTGGATGTACATCGGCCCTCAGGGGATAGTACACGGAACATACAATACCCTGCTCAACGCGGGGCGAATGAAATTCGGCGAATCGGCCGAAAATGTTCTGGGCGGGAAACTGTTCGTTTCGTCGGGTTTGGGAGGCATGAGCGGGGCACAGCCGAAGGCGGCGGAGATAGCGGGGGCCGTATCGATAATCGCCGAGGTGGACTCGTCGCGCGTGGAAACAAGGCATTCGCAGGGCTGGGTGAGCGAGAGGACGAACGACATTGCCGAGGCGTTCGCCTGGGCCGACGAGGCGAGGTCGTCACGACAGGCTCTCTCCATTGCATACGAGGGCAATGTGGTCGATCTTCTCCGCTACGCCCTGGAGAACGGCAGGCATATCGACCTGCTGTCGGATCAGACGTCTTGCCACGCAGTCTATGAAGGGGGATACTGCCCGGGCGGAACCTCATTCGAGGAACGCACGCGCTTGTTGGAGAGGGACCCCTTGGAGTTTCGCCGAAGAGTCGACTCGAGTCTCCACGAACACTTCGAATTGATTAAGGCCCACGCCGCGAAAGGAACTTACTTCTTCGATTACGGCAACTCATTCATGAAGGCCGTGTTCGACTCCGGCGTGCGTGAGATCGCGAAAAACGGCCGGGATACCTTCGACGGTTTCATATTTCCCTCATACGTGGAGGATATAATGGGACCGCTGCTGTTCGATTACGGTTACGGGCCGTTCCGCTGGGTCTGTTTGTCCGGGGATCCCGCCGACCTTCGCGCCACCGACAAAGCGGCGATGGACTGCATCGATCCGTCGAGGCGCTTCCAGGATCACGACAACTGGGCATGGATACGCGACGCGGAGAAAAACAGGCTCGTCGTCGGCACGCAGGCGCGGATACTTTATCAGGACGAGGAGGGGCGCGTGCGGATAGCGTTAAAGTTCAACGAGATGGTGCGGCGCGGACAGATAGGACCGGTGATGTTAGGACGCGACCATCACGACGTATCGGGCACGGACTCCCCGTTCCGCGAAACGTCAAATATCAAGGACGGCAGTAACATCATGGCGGAGATGGCGATACACTGTTTCGCCGGAAACTGCGCGCGAGGCATGAGTTTGGCCGCCCTCCACAACGGCGGGGGAGTCGGGACCGGCAAGGCTGTAAACGGCGGTTTTGGTTTGGTGTTGGATGGCAGTAAGAGAGTGGACGCGGTAATCCGCTCATCTATGAGCTGGGACGTCATAAGCGGCGTGGCCCGCCGCGCGTGGGCGCGCAACGGTCACGCTATGGAAACGGCGAACGAATTCAACGCCCGCCGCGACGATTGCCATATTACGCTTCCGTTTGTTGCTGACGACAATTATCTTGAGGAATTGGTGCGAAAATAAATAAAATATTTCAATAGTCTAAAAACAGTTAATGATTGGGGACGGAATAATGTTGTTTGAAGAAGATTCATTGAAGGCGTTTTTGAATGAACTGGCGAGCGACTCGCCCGCTCCGGGCGGCGGCAGCGCGGCTGGTCTTGCTGGAGCGCTGGGCGCGGCTTTGGTTTCGATGGTCGCCTCCCTCACGACAGGCAGTGAGAAATACCGGGACAGTTGGGAGCAAATGGGCGGGGTGACGCGGGAGAGCGAGCGGCTGAGAGGGCGCCTTCTCGAATTGATGAACGAGGACACAGAAGCGTTCAAATCGTTTATAGCCGCATTGAAGATGCCGAAAAACACGGATAGCGAAAAATCTGCGAGGCGGGACGCAATGTCCGCCGCCTCGAAGCGAATAACGGAAGTTCCTCTTGAAACGCTGGGCATTTGCGCGGAAGTGGCGTCACTCGCATTCAAAGCCGCCGAGCTTGGCAACCCGAACGCCGTAAGCGACGCGGGGAGCGCGGCTCTTATGGCGGAGGCGGCGGGCAAGGCGGCGGCGTTAAACGTGAGGATCAATTTGCCGTCGCTCAAAGACGAGGCGTTCGCCTCCGAAGCGAGGCGCAAACTTCAAGCTTCTCTCGGCGCGCTCGAAGCAAACTGCCGCGCAACCGAGCGAAAGATGAACGAAATGCTTGGAAACTTGTAAACAATTTTGAAGAAGATGGGATCAATAAGTCGCTGGGATTTCACGCGGATAATCGCGGCGCGGAAGGCGGAGGTTTGAAATTATATGATATTATCATGACATAAATGAGTGTCGAAATGGCGCCAGGGAAGTTTATTTTAAGGAGGTATTTTTGCTGTGAGAAAAAATCCGGTTATTTTGTTGCTTCTGGCTGCGGCCATGTTGATTCCGTGTTCGGCGGTACTGGCGGGTACCATAGACGGAAATTGGGAGATTGCGTCGGGAAACCGGGAGATTATCGTTGCCAATGTTACAACGAAGTCAATTATTGACATAAGTTATGTGCCTAAACCTCCGGTATTCACTATATATATCGACCGGACTCCCGAAGGCCCATTTATCGCGATCGTCAATGGAGGCGAGGGGGTAGATTTTTTGTGGGAGGTTACCCAGCAGGATCCTACTTATGCTCAAGACACACTGAAAAACATAGAAAATCTCGTACGGAGAAATGACAGGCACTTCGAATACAAAGTAACTGATCCTGATAATAATAAAAGTTCCACCGTATCCCTCAAACTTAGCGGGGATGGTAACACGCTGATATATGAAAAGAGAGAAATCAATGAATCTGACAAGGAATCGGTTACGATTAATTTCAGACGAGTAGGAGCGCCCCCTGCGATAAGCGGATTTTGGAGGGCTGCGGAGGGAAGTTTTATTCAAGGCCTCGAAGGACCTGAGCGCGTAACGGGGATTATTAGCAACGTACAGCCTCTTACATTTTCGATACGACTAGAAGAACCCTTCGCGGACACGTATTCAATACGGATTAATGGCGAAGATGGTTTAACATTTGATAAAGTATCAAACGGTAGTATTATTGAGAATGTCAGTATTGGTGGTAGCTTTGAAAACCTCAAAAAGAGGGGCGACGCAGTATACAGATCCTTTGTCGACAATAATGCTGAAACATTGGAAGTCACTTTTACGCTTGTGAGTGAATCTGAAATAGGTTTCATATGGGAAAAGATAAAGTCCGCTGATAATGAAGTGTCTGGATACGAAAAAATTGTAATTACTTCCAGACGGGAAACAAGCGGCGGTGGTGGCGGAGGCGGTGGCGGCGGCGGGTGCGACGCGGGACTCGGCGCGCTGGTATTGGCGCTGATACTCCCCGCAATCAAGATAACGCGGCGGAAAAAGTAAAAAGAAACGTTTCCTCATTTCCTGTTCCTGATAAAAGAGCGCCCGCGCGTCAAGGGCGCTCTTTTCGGGTGAGCTCGGCATGTGCAATAGCTTGAATAGCGAACACATTAAAGCTTATGACTATTTTATTGAGATTTTGTGACTGCGCGTTTTATAAAACCCAGTAATTCAGCGATGACGAAATTTCGCTGCTCTTTCGGAAGCCCCTGTCTGATAATGCCCACGGTTGTTTGATTGACGAGAGCATTTATGAACGATGACGTGAGCGGCACATTGAGGCCTTCGTGCAGTTCTCCCGTTTCCAGAGCATGTTCGAGCAGCTTTCCGTAAATGTCCGTCGCCATTGGGCTGTACTTTTCCGTAAATTCCTTTATGAAAGAGGGTTGTTTGTTGGCAAAATCCTCCCCCAGCATATAAAATTTGGGGTCCGAATCCGCAAACTCCAAGCCCACTCTGAATATTTCCTCCACATTAACCACAAACGTATTTTGCCTGACGGCATTTAGGGCATGCTCCATCACATTCATCTTCCGAGTTACAAGTGTGTCGAGCATATGAAAATAGAGGTCCTTTTTGTCCTCGAAATACTGATAAAAACTGCCCTTGGGAATGTTGCTCTCCTCCAGGATGCGGTTTATGTTGGAGTTGTCGAATCCGCATTCGGCGAACTCGTCCAGCGCAGCTTGTTCGATTGTCCGGCGCTTCTCCTCCGGTAGGTTGAAAAAAGTTTGTTTCGGCATCGGTATCATCCCTTCAATATTATGACCTCAAGGTCACGTGACCTTGAGGTCATAATATTACGGAAAGGCGATCTTTGTCAATAGTATTTGAATACCCATACGTACCACAATCGAAACTTCTTCAGAAATGTGTCATTGGTGCAAAGTTCTTTCTTTCTTTCTTTTTACATACCGCCTCTTAGAACGCCGAACGAATAATCATCTTTCTTAGAAAATCGCTCCCATTTTACGACGTCCTTCTTAGGAGGTTCTTCAAAAATCGCCGCGGCCCAATTGTAATCAATAACCGGCAGAACCCAGCATGGACGCATGGGCGGATAGCAGACCACGATAATTTTATGTTGATTCAAACAGTGAAACATTACCACTTAACCTGATCGAAGCGTAAATCTTTATAGTAATACTCCCTGTCGCGCTCTGTGATCACGCGCGACACTTTGCATGGATTGCCGACGGCTATCACATTGGCCGGTATGTCTTTCGTTACCACGCTGCCCGCGCCGATCACGCTGCCCTTGCCGATTGTGACGCCGGGCGCGATGATCGCGCCGCCGCCGATCCACGCGTCGTCTTCTATTACGACAGGCAGGGCGAACATGCCGCCTTCCCTGCGCTTGTCAGGATGTACGGGATGGTTGGTCACCGCTATGGTCACATTGGGGCCGAACATCACATAATTCCCAATCGTCACCTTGTAATCATCTACCACGGTGAGGCCGAAATTGATGTAAATATAATCGCCCAACATAGTGTTGCTGCCATAGGCCATATAAATCGGCGGCTCCATCCAAACGTTATCTCCCATCGCGCCGAAAAGCTGCTTCATCAATTTTGTCCTGCCTTTGATGTCATCGGGGTGAAGATGATTGATCTCCCAACAGAGCGTCTTGCCGCGCTGCCGCGCGCGGGCCAGTTCCGCCGCTTCCTCGGGGTAGTTGTCATCGTCGTCGGTAAACAGTTGACAGCACGCCATACGTTCCCTGATAGTCATAATAATCGTCATTCCCTTCATTTTAATTTCATTGCTCCGCGCTTGGCGCGGTAATGGTTATGTAAAATCTCTTGTTACGTTGTTAAGCCACAAATATTGACGGAAACGGAACACTGCTGCCGGAAGTTTGATGAACTCGTCAAGGCAGATCACAATGTACAATATCATCGGTTCCACACGCCACACAAAAGCGCATACGAAACCTAACGGCAAAATGACGCCCCACATGGCAATCGCGTCGCACCAAAACCCGAATTTGGAATCGCCGCCCGCAGGGAATATGCCCCCTATAACGGTGGAGTTCAATGATTTACCGACGCAATAATACGCGCACACATAAAGCATCCCATTAAGATAATTTTGCGCGGTGTCGTTCAGGCTGACGACGCGGAAAATCAGCGGCTTGAACAGCAGGATTGATCCTCCGGCCAATACGCCGAACAACAGCGCGTATACATACAACCTGATTCCAGCTTTTTTTGCCGCCTGTATATCGCCGCTGCCCAGGAATTTTCCCACAAGGATACTTCCGCCTCCGGCAATACCGCCGCACAGCACAACCGCCAGATTTTTAACGACCCCGGCAATGGAGTTGGCGGCGACCATGTCCGAACTTACATGACCGATAATGGCAGCGGCAGCCGCCATAGCGCAACCCCACACGATGTAATTTGCCTGAACGGGAATCGTGTATCGCAGGTAATCATGCAAAAGTTGTTTTTGAGTATTGTCGCGTTTTGGCAGGCTGAAACGAATATTGCCCAGCTTTGTTGAATGAATGACACAGCAAATCAGCTCAACGCAACGAGCGGTCACAGTTGCGGCGGCAACGCCGACAACAGCTTTATCAGGCTGGCCTGGGAACAACACGAAGATACAAACAGCGTTCAACGCGATGTTCAACAAAAGACAAACCGAACTCGCGGCTGCGCTGAAATGCGCTTTTTCCATACTTCTCGCCACACTGAGATACATTTGCGACAAGCTCATGGCAAGATAGGAAAACGAAACCGCCCGCTGGTATTTCATACCGTATGCGATAAGTTCCGCATCATTTGTGAAAATACGCATCAAGGCGTCCGGAAAGCATACCGAAGCAAAGAAAAACAAGAGTGATACAAAGACCGAAAACATACAAGACATGCTTAAAACCCGCCTTATCACTCCGGGTTCGTTTTTGCCCCAATATTGGGCGGTAAGTATGCCCGCGCCAGTGGACAGTCCGAAATAAAACAGCGTCAGCACAAAGGTTATCTGACCCGCAAGGGATACCGCTGACATGACCAACTGGCTTACTATGCCGAGCATTAAGATATCCGCCGCGCTTACGGCAGCCGAGATCAAATTTTGCAGTGCGATGGGGATTACAAGCGTGACCAGAGAACGTTTAAAATCAACGTGTCTTTCCATGCCGCGTACCTCCCTCGCTGTTATTTTTATTGCCAATACTATAAATATTGTAGTAACAGCCTTTTGATGTTTCTATAATATTCGTATAAAATACTGTTAAAATTGTATTTATTGAAGGACTACACATTATGGCGCTTGAGATTTTTTCGGATATGTCCGAACGGCTGAACTATAATTTGCCTGGCTTCCCATTGTATGTGCGTAGGGGAGAACTGCGTAATTTTGTCAAATATGCCGCCGCCTGCCATTGGCATCCTGATTTGGAGTTTATTCTCGTGTTGAACGGCGCTATGGATTATTTCGTAAACGGCCGGATACTTCATATGGATGCGGGGGAAGGGATATTCGTCAACAGCAAGCGGTTGCATTACGGGTATTCCAAAGATAACTCTGATTGTTCTTTCCTTGTCGTCGTAGTTCACCCCTCGCTGTTAGGCGGTGAAACTCATATCGGCAAAGAATATTTTGACTCGAAGTTTGGTTCCGAAACCGAGGATTATATACTGCTTACCGGTCATAACAGATGGCAAAGCGAAGCGATCAAGGCCATCGGTCTTGTATATGATGAAATGCACTTCAACGGAAGTAATCCCATGCGCTTGATTTCACAAATCACATCTCTTTGCGCTCATACAGGCGATCATATCAAGCCCGTTTCAATGCCGCACTCGAACAAACACGCATGGCTCGCCGTATGGAACATGACTGGATTTATTCAGAAAAACTATGAAAGTAAAATCACGCTCGGCGATATTGCCGCCGCCGGTCCCGTATGCAGGAGCAAGTGCTGTAAACTTTTCAGTGAATATATTGGCCAAACGCCCAATGCCTATCTGGCACGGTATCGTATCGGCAAAAGCTGTGAAATGCTGACAGAAACCAACATGTCCATTCTTGAGATCGCAATGGCGTGCGGATTTCAAAGCCCAAGTTATTTCACGCAGGTTTTTCATAAGGAATTTGGAATAACACCGAGAGAGTATCGGAATCACGCACATTCCAAATTTGAAAATAACCTGATTGGGACCGGTAAATTTCCTCAGATGGTAAAATTTGTACTGGAGGATCATGAATTATGATGGCGAAATATGGAGGTAGTTATGGACTTAGAATCAAGCCGCATAGAATTTAAATCCGGCCTGAACGAAAAACTTGAACGCTCAGTCGTGGCGTTTCTCAACTACCATGAAGGCGGCGTCATCTATATCGGTGTCGATGACGGCGGCAATGCCGTCGGAGTAGATGATATTGACAATGTACAGCTTAAAATCACAAACAGGATACGCGATAACATCAGCCCATCAACCTTGGGACTCTTTGACGTAGTTGTCGAATCGTTGAAAGAGAAACCTATAGTTAAAATCATCATTTCAAGCGGAACGGAAAAACCTTACTACATCAAAAACAAAGGACGCTCTGAAACCGGCTGTTTTATCAGAGTGGGAAGTTCGGTTCAGCCAATGACATTACAGATGATTGATGAACTCTACCGACGACGCAATCACGCAACTCTTGGCAGGATGAACTCGCCGCGAGGCGACCTGACGTTCAGACAACTCAAAATCTATTATGAGGAAAAAACTCTTTCATTGAACGAGCGTTTCAAGAGCAGTCTCGAATTATTGACCGAGGGCCGCAGGGATAATTATGTCGCCTATCTTCTGGCAGACGAAAACGGCGCTTCGATGAAGATTGCAAAGTATGCAGGTTCCAACAAGGTGGATTTGATCGAAAATGAGGAATACGGTTACTGTTGCCTAATCAAAGCGACGGAGCGTATCCTCGACAAATTGACCGTGGAGAACAAAACTTTCGCAAGAATAACGCCGACCGTACGGAAAGAAAAGAATATGGTCGACAAAGTTGCTCTCCGCGAGGCCGTGATAAACGCTATAGTTCACAATGACTACAGCAGCGGCGTAACTCCGCTGATTGAGATATATTCCGACAAAATAACAATAACATCATACGGCGGCTTGGTTGATGGCATGACACAAGAGGACTTCTTCTCTTGCTACTCAAAGCCCCGTAATCGCGAGCTGATGCGCGTTTTTCGAGATATGGAATTGGTTGAGCAAATAGGATCCGGCATGAGCAGGATATTAAAAGCCTATGATCGTTCGATTTTCAAACTTACTCCAAATTTCTTGACGGTTTCTTTCCCGTTTGATGGAGGCTTTGCAGAAATAGAAGCTGTAAATGAACCTATAAAAATATATGAACCTATAAATGAACCTATAAATGAACCTATAAATGAACCTATAAAAATAAATGAGCCTATAAATGAAATTGTTATGTCACAGAAAATTATTGCGCTTATCTCGCTCAATCCACAAATCAGCTACGCAGAGCTTGCAAGCCAAATCAACGTGTCTCGCAGTACCGTTATGCGCGAAATTAAGAAACTGAGAGAACGTAATCTTATAAAACGCGTCGGGTCGAATAAGGTTGGACGTTGGGTTGTAGAGAGATAGCCATAGCCACTTGGAATCGATAACAGGCGATTATTGAGTCATTGAGGTGCAAGATGGGAAATACTTTTCTTCCGTTGATATTTCGTATGAAGCATATTCGGCGATGGGGACTGATGCACAATACGCAAAATGAAGATTTATTGCAGCATACCGTCGAGTGCGCGTTCATTGCGCATTATCTCGCGATAATTGGAAATCGCTATTTCGGGAAGAAGTACGATGTCGATAAGCTTACGGTATGCGCTTTATTTCATGACACGGCCGAGGTATTCACCGGCGATCTCCCGACTCCCGTGAAATATTTCAATAATGATATGCGGAACGTCTACAGGCAAATCGAACATGCCGCTTCCGAAAAGCTAAAAGATAATTTACCCCCCGATTTGCGGTCGGATTACGCTGTTTATCTTGATGAAAATAATTTATCGGATGACGAAAGAAAACTCATAAAGATTGCGGACAAACTCTGCGCTTATATCAAGTGCATTTCCGAGCTGAATGCCGGGAATAATGAATTTCAATCCGCTTATATCGCGACACAAAGACAGATAGAAAATTTCAAAAGCGACGAGTTGAAATATTTTTTAGACAACTGCCTCGCGTCTTTCTCTCTTTCGCTTGATGAATTAAAAGGAACGTTATAGGAATCCGTATCTTGTATGTTGAAAAAGAAGCTGGTAAAATGATTGGCAATGGAAATTGATTCCCATAAAGTTAACAATGTAAACAAAACGTACAAAAGAATATTTTAATGTAACTATTGTAACAATCTGTATAACAAGGTTTTGGGGAATCATTTGCCATATTACAGAAATATAAAATAAAGAAAGGATGATAGCACATGAAGAAAATTTTTGTAATCGCGCTGTCCCTAGTGATGTTCGTCGCGTCCGTCGCGTCGGCTCAGACCATCAACCTTTGGAGCTTTACCGATGAAGTGCCGAAGATGGTGGAACGGTACAAGGAACTGAATCCCGATTTCGCGTATGATTTCAACGTTACGATTATCGCTACCACTGAAGGGGCATACCAGCCCGCTCTCGACCAGGCGCTTTTAAGCGGCGGGTCCCAGGCTCCCGACATATACACCGCCGAATCAGCGTTCGTCCTGAAATACACGCAGGGCGACGCGGCCCACTTCGCCGCCACTTATAAGGAACTCGGCATCGACGGATGGCTTTTCCCTCCGGCCCAGATCGCCCTGTATGCGCACGAAATCGGGACGAGGGACGGCCAGATTGTCGCCCTTCCGTTCCAGGCGACCGGCGGCGCGTTTATCTACCGCCGTTCGATAGCGAAAGATGTATGGGGCACGGACGATCCGGAAGTAATCAAGGATAAAATCGGTCCTGGCTGGGATAAATTCATGGAGGCCGCGGCGGCGCTCAAAGAGAAGGGATACGCGATCGTTTCCGGCGACGGCGACGTATGGCATCCGCTCGAAAATAACTCCGAGAAAGGCTGGATCGTGGACGGCAAACTGTACCTCGATCCGGGCCGCGAAATCTTCCTCGATATCGCAAAGCAGCTCAAGGATAACGGCTACATGAACGACACGATAGACTGGCAGGATCCGTGGTTCGCCGACATGAAGGACGCGGGCCCGCAGAAAGTGTTCGGGTTTTTCGGTCCGGCGTGGCTGATCAACTACGTCATGGCCGGCAACGCCGGTGATACGGTCGGCGACTGGGCGATATGCGAGCCCACCAACGGATTCTCGTGGGGCGGGACTTGGGTTTTGGCCAACAAAGACGGAAACCCTGAGGTCAGGGAAGCTGTCGCCAAAATAATCGAGTGGATCACGCTCGACATATCCGATGACGGGCTGATGTATCACTGGGCCAACGGCACCCTGTTCGGCCCCGGCGGTACGAAGGATACGGTGGCTTCGGGCGCGGTCATGGCGAGATCAGACGGCACGCTTGACTTCCTGGGCGGCCAGAATATGTTCGACGTATTCGTTCCCGCGGGCGCGACCGCGACCGGCAGCAACAAAACGCAGTACGACGAAACGATCAACATCTACTGGCGCGATCAGGTCCGCGCGTATACCTCCGGCGCGAAAGGCCGCGATCAGGCGATCGAAGATTTCAAGCGGATGGTCGACGATAACCTCGGCATAAGCGCCCATTAGCGAAGACATCAAACCACACGCTGGGTTAAAATGTAAGTTAAGGCCGTGGGCGGCGGGAAACCGCCGCCCCTGTTTTTATAAAGTCGGGGCGGGTGTTTATGCGACGTAAAACTGTTAGCTACGCCAAATACGGTTATCTGTTTTCTATACCTTTTGTGGTCGCTTTTCTGATTTTTATGCTTTATCCGTTTCTGTTTACCGCGGTCATCGGCTTTACCGATCTGAGGGGCCTGGGCAAGACGGATTTCAAAATTTTGGAAGAGCCGTTTCAAAATTTCGTGACGATACTGAATAACAGAACCTTCCAATTATCGCTGCAAAACACGCTGAAAATCTGGATTATAAACTTCATTCCGCAAATACTGCTCGCCCTCCTGCTGACCGCGTGGTTTACAAGCCGCCGACACAGGATAAAGGGCCAGGGCCTGTTCAAAGTGCTGTTCTACATGCCCAATATCATTACCGCCGCCACGATCGCGATTTTATTCAACGTGCTGTTCATGTATCCAACCGGGCCGGTAAATTATTTGCTGCAAAGGATCGGCTTGACCCGCGAGCCGTTTTTTTTCATCGTAAATAAACTCGCGTCGCAGTTGATCATCGCGTTCATACAGTTCTGGATGTGGTTTGGGTATACCATGCTGATTCTTATAGCGGGCGTAATGGGGTTAAACCCCCAGATGTACGAGGCGGCGGAAATCGACGGCGCTTCGAGCGTTCAGCAATTCTTTTTAATAACTCTTCCGAATTTGCGGACGATACTGCTCTTTACACTTGTTACGAGCATGGTGGGCGGTTTGAATATGTTCGATATACCGAGGCTCTTTAACAACGGACAGCCGGACGGCGCGACGACCACGACAAGCCTCTTTATTTATAACCAGGCGTTCGCGGGGAGTTATATGTACAACCGCGCGGCGGCCGCCAGCATGATAATGTTCGTCATTATCGCCGTGCTTGCCGCGATAATCTTTTTCCTTATGCGCGACAGGGGCGTTGCGCGCGAGAAGAAAGCGGAGAGGGCGGCAAGGTATGCGGCGAAACGCGCCGCGAAACATGCGGGAGGTGCGAAGATATGATCGAAAGCAGGGCCGGGGGGCGCGGCTTTAAGATATTCATTTATTTCGTCTGCGTTTTAATCGCGATTACCTGTATATTACCGTTTTGGATCATGTTCATCAACGCCACCCGCGGGACGTTCGAGATTCAGCAAAGAGGAATCGCGCTGCTTC
>Ga0099364_10008591_pt1 | contig 14345 bp, 11 predicted proteins | sample TergutTh196P3_FD_73070 | JGI IMG/M metagenome (GOLD analysis project Ga0099364, IMG submission 73070) | Microcerotermes parvus P3 segment gut microbial communities from Pointe-Noire, Republic of the Congo - Th196 P3 | ecosystem: Host-associated > Arthropoda: Insects > Digestive system > Gut ... | reverse complement strand
GTTGCACACATGGAGTATAGACAGCTTGGGAAAACAGGAAAAAAAGTCAGCATTATCGGGCTTGGTTGTGAGAATGTTGACAGAGCACCGTATGAACAGGTAAAAGAAACGATAGACGCCGCGCTTGAGCACGGCGTCAACATCCTGGACGTGTTCATGCCGGGGCGTGAAATCCGAGAAAACATAGCAAAAGCATTGGATGGCAGACGCAATCAGGTAATCGTGCAGGGACATATCGGCTCCACAGATGTAAAGCAGCAGTACGATATAAGCCGGGATCTGCCTACTGTGAAAAAATACTTTGAAGAACTGCTGCGCATTTTTGGCGGTTATATTGATTTAGGTATGATGTTCTTTATCGACTCTGAGGAAAACTACCGAGACGTTTTCGAAACCGGATTTGCCGGGTATGTGGAGCATCTGAAAAAACAGGGCGACATAGGGCATATCGGCTTCAGCTCACATAATCCGGAGACTGCTATTAAAGCGATAGCCACAGGACTTCCGGAAATGCTGATGTTCAGTGTCAATCCTGCGTTTGATATGCTGCCGTCGGATGAGTACGTGTTAAGCCACTTTGAGAAAGGCTTCGACCCCGATTTGTTCAGAGGTATTGACCCCAAAAGAGCGCAGCTGTATAAACTCTGTGAACAGAAGCAAATAGGCATTACCGTGATGAAAGCTTTTGGTGCGGGAAAGCTGCTATCAAAGGAACATGCCCCATTTGCCCGGCCGCTGTCTGCACATCAGTGCATCCACTACGCGCTTTCAAGACCTTCTGTCGCCAGTGTTTTGCCCGGCTGCAGAACAGCGGCCGAAGTCCATGATGTAATGAGTTATTTTGAAGCCGGCGATTCCGAGCGGGATTACACAGAGACTCTCCGCTCCGTGCGAAACGAGTTCAGGGGAAGCTGCGTGTATTGCAACCATTGCCAACCATGCCCCGTGGAGATCGACATAGCATCAGTCAATAAATATCTGGATATCGCCCGTTTGGATACTAATAACATCCCGCCATCGGTGCGCTCCCATTATCAGAACCTTCCGCACACAGGCAGCGAGTGTTCTTCCTGCGGACATTGTGAGAACCGCTGCCCGTTTGGGGTGCCGGTAATAGAAAACATTGCGGAAGCAGAGAGGGTGCTCGGAAAGAACCAACAGGCAGTAACTTGAAGCAATACATAGCCGGAAATCCTGTTAACATCGTAAGTAAATGAAGAAAATCATTCCGGCTCCCGACTCATTCATTGAGTAATTAGAACATGTTGGTCATAGCCCTGACTTTATCAGCTGAGGCAAAAAATGCGTGATTTTCATCTGTAGCTAAATCGAATACAATGATTTCGCGCACACCGTTTTTGTCCAGGAACACAGGAACGCCTACGCTGATTCCGCTAAGCCCGTATTCGCCGTTAAGAACACAGGAGCATACGGTAAATCCGCTGCGCCTGCCCGTTAGGCATTCGGCAATTTCAACCATCCCTATTGCGGAGGTCCAACCCGCTGTACGATTCACATTGCACGACACATAGTTGTTCCAAAAACTCAGTTGGATATTGTCGATTATACCCGCTTCCTTATCATCGAGCCTTAATGGCTCGCCGTTTACCTTAGCTTGGCTGTATATTTGCACCTTACTGGCGCCGTGTTCACCCATACTAGCGCATTCAATTAGCTTTGCCGGCACTCCTGTATATTGACTTATCCCCCAACGCATACGAAGCGTATCGTTTATGGAAAAGCCTAAAAACTGCCGCCGGGACAGACCGCTCAAACGATACATCATGTAGTTGATTGGGTCAAGCGGGTTGGTCATAGTTATAACGACTGCCTTGGGAGCGTACTTTTTGAGAGTTGAGCAAACCTCCTCGATGATTGGCAGCACCATTTCCACATCTCTTTTTCCAAATTTGTCAGCATCCTCCCTTGGATACCCGAATGCGGATACTACGAGGTCGGAATCTGCCATATCTTCAAGAGTACCTGTCCGTATAACAGCGCCGGAGATTCCGCTTACCGCCTGAAGCATGTCCATAGCGTGATTCATAGCCATTGGCATGTAAGTATCATACAGGACTATTTCATTGCAGAGCCCCTCTTTTGCAAGTAAAAACGCCGATGCGGACCCAATGGTACCTGCTCCTCCAATAATAAACGCTTTCATATACTACCCTCCGCCCATAAGTGGAATCTCTGTCGGCATGATTTTCCCTGCTAGAAACGCCGGCGCATTTTGTGTAAATACCTGAATTGCTCTATCCATATATTGGGGTGTTGAAGCCGACATGTGCGGACTCAGAAAGACATTGTCGAGGCTCCAGAGCGGATGGTTGGTAGGGAGTGGTTCCTCGTCAAAAGCATCAAGCATGGCGCCTTTGATTCGTTTCTCGCTTAGAGCAATGACCAGCGCATCTGTATCGACAGTCATACCCCTGCCAACATTGATAAAGAATGCGGTTTCTTTCATCAGCGCAAACAGTTCCATATTGAAAATCTTATCTGTATCGGGTGTGGCAGGCATGACCATTACGACGAAATCTGAAACTGCTATAGCCTCATGCATGCCGCTTGTTGAGTATACTCTATCAAAATAGGGAGTGTCGGCGGCCTTGCGTCTTACGCCTAATACATTCATATCAAATGCTTTACAGCGTTTGGCTATTTCTCCGCCAATTGAACCGGCTCCCAGAATGCAAATGGTTTTCATATAAATTTCTTCAGGTGTAAAACTCTCCCACAAGCGCGTTGCTTGATTTACCTTCACTCGTGGCAATTCCCTTGTTACAGATAGAATGTAGCCCATAACAGTCTCAGAAATCGGGATGCCGTGAATTCCCTTTGCATTTGTAAGACGAAGACCGGGTCTCCCGGTGATATTTGCTGTAAGGAACCCTTCGACGCCGGCTGACAGTGCGTGAATCCACTTCAAGTTTGTCGCAAAATTACAGTATTCCTCACAAGTAAAGAGTCCGCCGGTAGCCCAACATATTAGGATATCCGCATTGTAACTCTTATCAATAAGCTCCCCGGGGTCAAAACATCTGAGAACTTGCGCCCCGGGTATGGCGGAACCGACCATCTCCAAGTGTTCTTGTGTAACGTCCATTTTTGTACGGTCGGTTCGCTCAAAGACAACAGCTATTTTCACTCAGCACCTCGCTCCGGATTCTAAACAGCGTATTCCCTATTGGTATGCTATTTTACCATATTTTTCAATCTCGTCACTGATGGCGTCGATGATTGGCTTCGGTACCCTGGGTTGATTGCTGTGCGGGATAACGCCTCTATAGCGTCCAAGCAAATCAATAGTCTCGCGCACATGCACCCTGACGTCCTCAGGTGTGCCAACCGCCATACGCTGCATATCCAATCCCGGTGTGAAAGAGAGCTTGTCGCCATAGGTATCAACCACCCATTCAAGGTCGTTGCAGCATTGGACGGAATCCCAGATGTCCACGCCGATTTCTATAAACTCACCTACCAGCGTATCCACCTTGCCGCAACAGTGCAAAGCGAACATGACTCCTTTGCTGTGCAGCAGATCAGCGAAGCGCTTGAGATGGCCTTTGAAAAATTCTCTCCAACTGTCAGGACTCATAAACAAAGCACGTTGAGTACCATAGTCGTCATGTACGGATACTACGTCAGGCTTATAGTACTCCAGGACTTTTTCCATAATCTTGTAGCGATACTCGGCATAAGCGTCAATAAGATCTTTTAACGCTTCCGGCTCGGTGTACAATGATAGTAATGTGTTTTCAAAACCCATAAAAGAATGCATACGCTCAAACAGACCAACACGCAGCATCACCCATACAACTTTTTCTTCTCTGTCAACACCATCTAAATCCTTTTTTACTGCGCCCTCCCAATCAAGAGCCTCCACGTCCGGGAAATGGATCATATCTCGCCATTTAGTCACATCATCCATCATTGGGACAATATTATCCGGTACACAGTCGACCCAACGCACACCAAACCAGTCTGTACCGTCGTCCACGCGATCATTGAGCACCGAGGGGTCAATATAGCTGATCGCTTCCCATTGGCAGGGGACCCATTCAGGATTCTGCCGTTTCAGCGCACGCAGCGCATTTTCGCGTTCTGTCATAATAAAACACTCTCCTCCTATCATACTAAAATGAAACCAATAAATCGGCGGCTTCGCAGCTATGCGTTACTTTATTTCCCGGATATATCCATACTAAAAACAGTCACTATAATACCCACATGACAAGACCCGGGAAAAACGCGATGATAGCAATAACGCCAAACATAATTACTATAAATGGCCATAGCTTACCCGCTAATGCCTGAACTGAGACCTCGCCCACATGTGAGCCGACAAAGAGAACTGTGCCAAACGGCGGCGTAATCGTTCCAAGACAATACATCGCGGTTATCCAAGCCCCGGCGTGTACAAGGTCAAACCCATACTGCCTCATAAGCGGCAGCAGAAATGGAATCGTTATCAACTGGATGGATCCTGCATCAATAACCATTCCAAGAGCGAAAGTGACAATCATTATTAGCAGAATTAGTACGTTCTTGCTGGAAGTGAAACCTACAACAACCTCCATTAACATCTGAGGAACTCTCACATAAGATAAACACCACGCAAACAACCCGGCACAGCTTATTATCCACATTATACGTACGCTGCCTCTGCAAGCTTCAAGGCAGAGCTTAGGGATATCTTTTAAAGGCAGTTCCCTATACACGACACAGCCAACTATCAAAGAATACAGCGCTGCGACAACTGCACCTTCGGTCGGTGTAAAAATGCCGCCGAATATCCCGCCGAGAATGATTACAGGAGTGCCGACCGACCAAATTGAGCCAAAAACGAGTTTTCTGCGTTCTTTCTTTTCTTCCGGCGCAAGCGTCTTCCATTTTGCTATTGAAGCAATTGGGAATTTCTTTGCCTTGGCATAAAAGAAAGTGAAAATACAAAAGGCTAAAGAGATGAGCAGGCCTAGCGGGACGCCGACCATAAAGAGCGATGCTACCGACGTTCCGGTTAAAGTGGCGTAAACAATCATCGCTATGCTGGGAGGAATGATTGGACCGAGCGTACTGCCCGCTGATACGACGGCGGTCGCGAATTCAGGCGTATAGCCTGCCTTTTTCATCTCCGGGATCAGTATGGCGCCCAGAGCGGCACAGACTGCGACAGCAACACCTGTGAGAGAGGCAAAAAAAGTGCAGGCAAGAATAGCGACAAAGCACAACCCCCCGGGCAGGCTTCCAACAAGCATTCTGGCAAGGAACACAAGCCTCTTACCTATGCCCCCCACATTCATAAATTCACCGGCAAGCATAAAAAACGGCACGCACAGTAGCGCGGTCATATCGATCCCGCCGAGCAGCCTCGACAAGACAATGCTGGGGTTGATGTCATTTGTAATCAAAAAAATAATCGAGGAGATTGCCATAGAAAACGAAACCGGCATGCCAAACACGAGAAGACAAGCAGCTAAGCCGAGAAACATTCCCGCACTCATACTACATCACTCCCTTCCTCAGTTCCGGTTATCTCTGTTTTTTTTACCAGCCCTATAAAATTCTTTATGAGCAGAAGCAGACTGTAAAAAATCATAAGTACCGACGATACAGGGAAGCAAAAGTATACAATATTCATCGGAATTCTCATATTAGTAGACACAGCATGTGCCGCGCTCTGCAGCATGTCGCCGCTGTAAATCAGGATAAGGACGGCAAATGCACATGCGATCACATACCTAAGCATACCGAGTATCCTTTTAACACGTTCCGGAAACAGTTCCTCAACGACAGTAATCCGTATATGTGAATCGTCCAATAGCAATACGCTCGTGCCTAATACAACTATCCAAATCATCAGGTAGCGCGAAATCTCGTCCGACCAAAACAACCCAAGCCCAAAAACATAACGCAGCGTCACCTGTGCTATTAAGGAAACAAACATGACAGCCAACGCTGCAATCATAAAGTAATTCACTATTTTGCTCGTTATTTCGGCTGCTTTTTCCGCCACTTTCAATAAAGACACTTCCTTTCTGGTAGTAAGAGGCGCGTGAAAGTCCTCACGCGCCTCATTTTACGGTTATGCAGCCGGGTCTGTAGCCATTATTTTGTCGAAGAGTTCACTGAACTGAGCCGAATATGTCGCATGCACACTTGCTACCCTGTCACGAAATAGCGAAACGTCCACTTCAAAGAACTCAACACCCATTTCGTCTGTCATGACCTGCACATAGTATTCATTTTCATCTATGTTCTCTATGCTGCGCCTCATGCCTGTCTTGAGCGCGGTTTCACGAAGCAACTGCTGAACGCCCGGCGGAAGAGTGTCCCAAGTCCTTTTACTGACGTTGATTCCGGTGAACTGAGCCGCGTGATAAGTCCTTGATATTTTCTTCGTGAACTCCGAGTAACCCCCGGTGTGGCATATGATCGGAGTGCCTTCGAAAGCATCTATGGTTCCCTGCTGGAGCGCGACCAAGACCTCGCTGGCCGCCATTGCGATCGTATTGGCGCCGAAAGCTCTGAAAGTATCTATATAAACGTCGCTTTCAATAACACGTATCAGTACACCATTAAAGTCGTCTGGCGTGAGAATTGGGTCGTTTACCGCATTAACAAACCTGAAGCCTATTAGCGTCAGCCCAAGGCAGACCACCCCTGTTTCTTCCAATAAGTCAACCATTTCCAGCATTACATCTGATTCCAGAAACGCAAGAGTGTGTTCCGGGCCGTTGAACAGATAAGGTATGTCAAGAACCTTGTATTCATCAATGTAATTTGTTAAAACCGCAGTATTGTTAAAACCGATGTCAAAGTTGCCCAACTGAAGTCCTTCAAAAGTGTCCCTGTCATTCTGCGTCAAAATCGCGTCGTTGTAAACCTCAATAACGACAGCACCGCCGCTTGCTTCAAAAACATCCTCTGAAAACGCTACATTGTCGACATTGTGCGAGCTGCGTTCGCCTATACCAAAAGAAACGCCCCTTAATACCAGTGGATCATCAGCAGTATACCCGCCTAAATCCAGGCCGGAAGCATTTGCTTGAGTTCCTTCGCTTACCGGGGATGAAGCAGGGGGAGCCGACGACTGTGGCGGGTTATCTGATCCCCCGCAACCAACCAATAAGAACATAAGCATAATAATAGCCAGAGCCAAACTAATAAACCTTTTTTTATTCACGTAATTTGTCCTCCCTATAATTTCAGTTTGAAAACTTTTTGAGCACTCATCTTTAGACGCTTTGCCGGAACACAAGTCACGAACTGCACATCCCCACCGGCCACCTTCTTTCGATATTTGAAATTTTGAAAATAAATTTCAATTACTGAATTGCAGATACTGAGCTATTCTAGCAAAGAACTACACATCATGTCAATATTACCTGTTGTAAATAATAAAAAATAATAGAATATGTGGAAAATAACCTTATACTGCGCTTGAAATTCTATTTCAGTTTTACCTGTCAAAATGGTCAATAACAATTATCTCAGACGAGGTTTTATTGAGCCTTTCGGCGCCGTTAGGCCCGATTATATAATTGTCGCAGTGAGCGATACCAAATGCATTGGTGATACAGTTCGGATGGATGGCAAGGAACATGTTCTCCTTCAAGACCATCGTCTCATCTGCGTTGTATATGGGTCTGTCAACAATATTGTAACCTTGACCGTGGGTAGAGAAACGGCGATCAGGCGCATATCCCCGGTCAGTGAGCCACTTGTTCGTCTCGTTGAAAATATCGCAGGCACGGACGCCCGGTTTCGACATTTCCGCGACCAACGCCTGAATCTCAAGCTGATCCCTCAGATGCGCCAGGGCCACGTCCGACGGCTCGCCCAGACAGCACATGCGCCCAAGTTCGCCCCACACGCCACCGGGACCCGATACCTCTATAAGCAAAGAGAAGTAGTCACCCTTTTCAACGACCTTATGAGTGTGTATAAAAGCATTGGCCCAGGCAAAGGGAGGCTGCCCGCTGCTCACAAGGAAGTTCAGTTCTTGACAATCAAGTTCTATAGCAACTTTGCGCAAATCGTGTACAATATCCCATTCAGTGCGGCCCGCGCGTATGAAAGCAGGCACACAGGCCATAATCTGATCGTGAAGCTCAGCGCATTTGCGATATAAGCCAAGCTCATACTCACTTTTCACAGCCATGATTTCGTCCATTTGGAGTCCGAAATCCACGAACTCCACCTCAGACAGGTTTTCTTTGAAGTAAAGCCAGCAAGACAGGGGGACGTTGTAGAGCTGTGGCATGCCAACCTTTTTATGGTTGTATTTTTTGATTATTTCCGCAATTTTCCTGGGAAGAACGTCAGGAAGGTTCGATGAACTGGGTAAAGTAGGAACACCCACGTTCTCAGCAACATTTCGGTAGGCGACGTATGCAGGGTAGCCTGCGCCGCCCTCAGGACCATTGTAAAATACGCTGATTCCCTCTTTTCCGAACAGCGCGAGGTAAGGGTACTCACTGGGTTGGCAGTCCGTCAGGTATTTTCCTGCACCGGGCAGGTCCTTCGTGTACGCGCTGAGTAAAAGGCAATCAATCCCCTCATTATCCATTGCTTCGAGGGTAGCCTTCCAGCGTCTTTCCAACTCGGATGTGGCTGTCTGATAGAGAAAACGTGACATTTCTTTTCGCTCCTTTTATTTGTAATTTTTGAAATCATTTTATATTATTCGAACTTGCTTGCGCTGCAAACAGGAATATCAATAGACCTTACTTTTGGAAACTATTGAAATACGAACAAGGTTATACTCGTTCGCTCTCAACATAACCGGGAGCAAAGATACAGCAATGCAGCGCAGGCTAAGTATAGCACAGCCATCACGCCAAAACAATCGTTACAGCTCAAACCCAACAGGAAAAGAGGTGTGTTTGTATAGGTCAGACATACTGGAAAAGAGGTGTGTTTTATGCCCCGCAGAGCGAAACCAAGGATGGTGGAGCGCTCGCGAGTTGGCGTAAGGACGCGCCACCGAGCGACAAGGGGCAGAAAATACACATCTTTTCCATGCACCGCACTTATGGTATCAACACCCTGTGACCAAACAATCAGTTCAGCAAGCCAATAGCAAAGAAGAAATTTCTTGACACAAAATAGCCGCAATGTTATCATAAATAGCCGATTGAAATATTATTTCTAGTATTGAAATCGGGATAGTATTATGTGTGGGAGAGTAGGATATGAAAAATTACATTGATGACATACAGACAATACTTTTGCTCGGCGCAGGTCCCAGCAGTGTAGCGCCCGCCACTTATCACGCCCTCGCGCGAAACACATTAGGGCATATGGATCCGTATTTTGTGAAGATAATGGACGAGCTGAAAGAGGGACTCCGTGTATTATTCGGCACTAAAAATGATGTTACCGTACCGCTCTCCGGAACGGGCTCGCTGGCTATGGAAGCGGCTTTTGTAAATGTCGTTGAACCCGGAGATAAAGTGCTCGTGCTGCAAAACGGCGTGTTCTCAACGCGAATGGTCGACGTAGCCTCACGCCTTGGCGCCGTTGTAACAGAGTTAACGTACGAATGGGGAATGCCTGTAGATGTACAATCCGTCGCAGACCAACTGAAAAAAGATTCCTATAAAATTGTCGCGTTGGTGTACGCTGAGACATCGACAGGTGTTCAAAACCCTGCTGAGGAAATAGGAAAACTTTTGAAAGGCAGCGAAACGCTATATTTAGTTGACGTTGTGACCGGAATTGGCGGAATGCCGATAAAAGTCGACGAATGGGGTGTTGATATTTGCTACGCCGGTTCTCAGAAGTGCCTGTCCTGCCCTCCGGGAGCGTCGCCGATTACATTCTCCGAGCGTGCCATGAATACAATAAAAAAACGCAAAGCAAAAGTACCCAATTGGTATGTCGACATGACTTTGCTGACGCAGTACTGGGGCGGCAACAGCCGCGTGTATCATCACACCCCCCCGATAAATATGATGTATGCCCTCTATCAGGCTGTTTATAATATCCTCGCCGAAGGAACCGACAAGGTGTTCGCCCGGCATCAGGCGGCACACGAATACCTTGTAAAAGGCGTCACGGATATGGGATGGGATATGCTCGTAGAAGAAAGCTGCAGACTGCCGATGCTAAATGTTGTCAACATTCCGGAAGGAGTCAACGACGCGCAGCTCCGCTCCAGATTGCTTAAGGAGTACCAAATCGAAATAAGCGGAGGTCTGGGCGCACTGGCCGGTAAAATAATACGCATCGGCCTCATGGGCTATAACGCCAACTCAGAAAATGTAGACAGACTGCTCACCGCAATGCGCGAAATACTGGCGTAATATATATCTGAAAACTAAGTCCCCTATGTTTTCCAAACCAGGAAAGCATAGGGGACTGAGTAGTTACAGCATTAGTAATCATTAGTCAAACTTATTTAATTTCCTTATTGACATTATCGGCATTGTAAATATAATGAACAATATCAACATGCACATGCAGCCGGAATGCGCGGAGGAACTGTGTCCTGATAGCAAGAAAGGCGTGATTTTTTACCACACATTAAACTAAGCATGAAAAAAGCTCACGCAGAAAACAATCACATTAATAGGAGGACTTGAAAATGGCTGAAATGCCCAAAATCGAAAACCTGAAGAGGGAAGAAAATGTCTTTGAGCTAAAACCTTGGAAATCAATTCACGACACTATTAAAAAACCGATGGTTACCGGATTGGGAACCGCGGAGATACAGGAATCCGCTCTGGCAATGGGATTTGCAATCATTACGCATCCTGATGTGATGGGCAGTCCCACGCATGTCCATCCTTTCGATCAATGGATCTACCTTATAGGCGCGGATGAGTTTACCGACTTCGACGCCGACATTGAGTTTACTATGGGGGAAGAGATACTTAAAATTAATTATCCCTGCTACATCTTTATTCCCAAGGGCGTCAAGCATTGTCCCTTGGATGTTAAGCGAGTCGGCAAACCTTTTATATTCGTAGATGCCAGCATTACTCAAGAGGCTTCAGTACGGCCTGAAACAGTAGCAAGCACCAGGCGGCCCGAGTATCAGGCACTCAATAACGAATAATAAAAAAGAGCTGAATGAATCATATTCTGACAGCCAGCTCCGCACCTTCTGCAACGGCGTCTTTAATACGCCTTGCGTCTTTAGCGTCGCCTATTACATGAACTTCAGGGACATTTCCGAGGAGCTCCTTTTCCAGCGGATTATATGACTGCGACCCCACAGCAAAAATAACCATGTCATATCCGGAAAGGGTGATTTCCCCTATTGGAGTTAAGCAAACCGCCCCGTCTTTTGTAAAACGCAGGGCCTTTGTATTTGTCATTATTTTGACTCCGCCGTCGCTCAAAGATTTTATAAAGGCATTTTTCATAACATCGTTCATATCCATATCTTCGCCCACATTATCCAGCATTTCTGCCACAGTGACCGTTCGCATCAGGGTCAGCAGAAAATCCGCAGTCTCAAGCCCTACAAGACCGCCTCCGACCACAAGAACGTTTTTCCCGGGAAGTATTTCACCGTTTAATACTTCCGTCGCCTGCGCAACCGCTATCCCGTCATTTGTAACATTCAAACCGATAGGCGTCGCACCTGTACTTAGTATCACTGAATCGGGATTAAGCGAAATTATCATGTCCGCAGTTGCCTCAGTATTCAGGCGAATATCAACACCATGTTTTTTGCACATCGTTAAGAAATACTTGATTGCAAGCGCAAACCCCTGTTTGTTGGGAGGTACGCTGGCGGTATACGCCTGACCGCCGGGCTTGCAATTTTTTTCAAACAGAATCACCTTATGCCCCCGTGCTGCCGATACCCACGCGGCTTCAAGCCCACTGACGCCGCCCCCGACAATTACGACTGTTTTTTTCTTATTTGCAGGTTCAATCTTCATGAAGTGCTCATTGCCTGAAAAAGGGTTTAAGCTGCATTTCCCTTTGGGGATGCTGTCTTCTTCGTTCGCATCCGGCATGGCGACGCAGCTTGTCAAACAGCTAATGCAGGGGGATATTTCGTCGATTCGTCCCTCATAGACCTTATTTGGGAATTCCGGATCGGCTATTGACGCGCGACCCAGGCCCACAAAGTCGGCCATCCCATCTTCAATCACAGCATCCGCCATAGCCGGGTCAGTGATTCTCCCAACCGCGATGACAGGTATTTTTACAGATTTTCTTATCTCTTCCGCAGCATATGTGTTAAAGCCCATGGGAGTTCTATACGATGCAAGGGCTAAATCTTGATCTCCAAATGCAGATAGCAGCCCTACTGAGATATTAAACGCGTCGGCACCGGCTTTTTCCAGCAGCTTTACCATAACCCGCGTTTCGTTGATTTTCATGCTGCCGGCAACCATTTCATCGCCGCCAATGCGCAAGCTCACGGGGAAACCCACGCCGCACTTATGTTTGATATTTTTAATTATTTCAACCGGGAAACGAGTCCGGCCTGTAATATCACCGCCAAATTCATCAATGCGCCTGTTTATATAAGGGGACGTGAATTGCGTAATCAAGTAGCCGTGTGCTCCATGAAGCTCGACGCCGTCACAGCCTGCTTTTTTTGCGCGCAAAGCGGCGTCGCCGAACTTTTCTATAATTTCGTACACCTCCGAAGTCGTGAGTTCTTGCACTATTTCATCCCTCAAATGCCACGGTATCGCGGAAGACGAAACGGTCGGCAGCCCGAGGTCGTGGTTAACCGCCCATCTACCTGCATGGTGGAGTTGTATGAAAATCTTTGCTCCCGCTGCATGAACGCCCTCAGCAAGTCTTTTAAAGCCGGGGATAGAATCATCGGATAAAATCTTGAACTGATTGAACCCGATCAGCCCCAGAGGATCGACTCCGGCAGCTTCAGTAATAATCAATCCGAAGCCGCCGCGTGCCCTTGCGGCATAATACGCGATCAACTCGTCGGTAACAGTTCCGCCGGGTCCGCTACGCATGGAACCCATTGCCGGAATAACAAATCTGTTTTTAAGCTCGACACTGCCTATTTTTCCTTTTCTTAATACATTTTCAAACATAAAAAATACCTCCGCTTACATAATTATCGGTTGAAAACACTATCCGGTTGCCCTCTCCGGGTTATCCTCCCTTAGTGCGTCGGAGGCGGCTTTGAACTTTCTGTAATTGGTCACAGCCTCTTTGAAGTCCACGAAAATCCTGTTGAATTGGATAGCAGCCATATCCTTGCTCCCCCATAGTGAAAAATACGACATGAGTGTCATTATCTCATGTACATGGTCCATAATGATTTCATATGGGCAGTCGAAATGCTCGGCAAGTTTCCGTCCCAATCTGTCGTATATGGCATTCCATTTTCTGAACTGATCCTCTCTGTGCTCGTCATATGAGGGGCTTGACACCGCCTGTTGTAGAAAACGCATCTGAGGCGCGCAGCTCAGCCCGGCATTGACAAGCCTTGGAAATATATCGAAAGAAGACTCGTCAAACTCTTTTAATGCGTCAAAAAAAGCACTTTCAAGTTGCATAAACCCATAATTGACGCATTCTATCAAGATGTGGTTCTTTGAAACAAAGTAATAATACAGAGTGTTTGCGTTCACGTTTGCTGCTGCACAAAAATCACGGGTCGTCGTATTTTCGATCCCGTTTTTCACAAAACACTCGTAGCACTTTTCGATTATATAGTTTTTCTTACCGTTATTCCTAACGTTTTCAGAAACAGCCTGTCCCAAATCATATGCCTCATATACTATTATTAAGCATCCGCTCACTAAATAACATGGAAAACGAACAGAGTAATTTTCTCATATCATACGCTTCATTACAATAGATGCCTACGTTTTTTGTTTAATTTGCTAGCGCATTTGAGCACATTGATGAAATTGGTGGTGTAAAAACAGGGTAATTCTATTCATATTCCTCAATGACTTAACGTCAAATTGGTGTTTACGCTGAAATTCAGCTTTATAACACTTTTTTTATTGACATTACCGCCAAGGCAAATATAATGGTTGATGTGTAGCGTTAACCATCCGAGCGTTCTACTTATATGTTGTTTTGTTAAGCAAGCGCTAAACACATTTCTCGAAAAGGGGGATTATTTGGCGTGAATAGTAAATTCGAAAAACTGGTGTTTGAGTTTCCTCCCGAGTATAACGAGATTTCGCTTATAACAATGGGAGGGGAGGCCGACTTTATTGTATCCCCACAGGCGTATTTCAGGGGTGCGTCGCAGATTCCAGGCTCTAAGTTCAACGTCGGTTTCCAAGTATTCGTCAAGCCTTTTTTCATTGACAGGATACCACATTACCACGATGTTGATGAGTATCTCGTATTCTTAGGAGGAACATTTCCTAATATTTTTATAT
>Ga0099364_10008590_pt1 | contig 14347 bp, 16 predicted proteins | sample TergutTh196P3_FD_73070 | JGI IMG/M metagenome (GOLD analysis project Ga0099364, IMG submission 73070) | Microcerotermes parvus P3 segment gut microbial communities from Pointe-Noire, Republic of the Congo - Th196 P3 | ecosystem: Host-associated > Arthropoda: Insects > Digestive system > Gut ... | reverse complement strand
GCGGCTTGTAACGCAAAAACCCATAATGAAGCGCTGATTAAATATCCGCGCGGGACGGTCGTAATGTTGTGCGGCGCTTGTAAACTCAACATATACTTGTACATACCGTGGTTCAGACGCTTCATGCACCGCGCGCTTCATCTCGCGCAGGCATTTAATCGGCGTTTCCCATAGCCAACAATTTAAATAAAAAAGGCGGCTTAAAAAAAGCCGCCTTTTTCGTAAATTATTAAATCTCAAACTACTTTTTGGCCTGGGGGCAGGTACGGGCGGTGTGTCCCGTATTTCCGCAAAGACGGCACTTTTTAGGCGCTCTTTTGCGGCCGTCGGATGATTTGGCGAAATAGCCCAATTCTTCCAGTTCTCCGTCGATTCTCTTTTTCTCCGCAAGCAGAGCTTCTATCGCCGGCTGCTTGGCTTTTTCCAACTCTTCTTTTAGTCTTCTTACTTCTTCAATTGCACTTGTCATTCTTTATCCTCCATAATAATGATGCACAAATTTTATCCATTAACTCATGTTTGTCAACAAAAAAAACATTTATCTAACGGATAATTGATTTTTTTTGATAAAAATCATGGAAACATTAGGCTATACTCCAAACGGGTACAAATTGCATAAAAGGAAGCCGAACCGCCGTGTAATGGTGGCTCGCAAAGCGACACTGACGCGGTAAATTGAAATTCCGGCCGCTGAACTTATGGAATTTGCGCCCGTTCGGAGTATTGGAGTATATATTGACCGGTGGCGTTATAATCGACATACCGGATATTGGTTTTATCCTGGCGAAAGGAGAAACAATGAACTCGCTTACGGAATCACCCGCGTGGAAATCGCTGGCAAATCATTATGGTAAAGTTTCAACACTGCAAATTCGAGCGCTTTTTGACGAAGATGCGGCACGTTTTGGGAGGTTGTCGTTAAAATTCGACGATATTTTATTCGACTTTTCAAAAAACCGCATTACTGAGGAAACTATTGATTTATTAATAGCCCTCGCGGAACAGGCTCGTCTCGGCGAATGGATGGGAAAAATGTTTTCCGGCGAGAAAATCAATTTTACGGAAAACCGGGCTGTATTGCATACGGCGCTGCGCAGCCGTTCTGATAATCCCGTAATAACCGACGGTAAAGACGTTATGCCCGATGTCCGGCGTGAACTGGATAAGATGCGTGAACTTACGCGCAAAGTACGGGAAGGCGCCTGGACGGGATATACGGGAAAACCTGTTACGGACATTATAAACATCGGTATAGGCGGCTCGGATCTTGGTCCCGTTATGGCGACTGAAGCCTTGCGGCCATACTGGAAAAAAGATATGCGTGTTCATTTTGTTTCCAATGTGGACGGGACGCATATTGCGGAAACTTTGAAAAGGGTTAACCCGGAATCAACGTTGTTCTGCGTCGCGTCAAAAACCTTCACGACGCAGGAAACAATAGCCAACGCCAGGTCGGCAAAAGAATGGCTCATCGGCGCGCTCGGAACCCGGGCGTGCGTTCCCCGTCATTTTGTCGCGCTTTCGACAAACGCCAAAGCCGTCGCGGATTTCGGCATTGACACAAACAACATGTTCGAATTCTGGGACTGGGTCGGCGGCCGTTATTCGCTATGGTCGGCAATCGGCCTTCCCGTCGCCCTTGTAATCGGCATGGATAATTTTGAAGAACTGCTCGCCGGCGCGCACGATATCGACGTGCATTTCCGTGAAACGCCGTTCAGGCGCAATATTCCGGTCATAATGGGACTGCTGGGCGTCTGGTACGGCAATTTCTTCGGCGCGGCCTCCCACGCGATTCTTCCCTACGATCAGTATATGCACCGTTTCGCGGCTTATTTTCAGCAGGCCGATATGGAAAGCAACGGCAAAAGCGTCGACCGCGACGGGCGACGGGTGGATTACTCCACCGGACCCATCATATGGGGAGAGCCGGGAACCAACGGGCAGCACGCCTTTTATCAACTGATTCACCAGGGAACCCGGCTGGTCCCCGCCGACTTTATCGCACCGGCCGTAAGCCACAACCCGATTGGCGGACACCACAAAATGCTCCTTGCCAATTTCTTTGCGCAAACGGAAGCCCTTATGAAGGGGAAAAGCGAATCCGAGGCGAAACTGGAGCTTGAGCGTTCCGGAATGGACAAGGAACACATTCAACGCCTTTTGCCGCACAAAGTTTTTACGGGAAACCGTCCGACCAATTCGATACTTTTCCGGAAATTGACGCCTCGTACGCTCGGGCGGCTTGTGGCGCTTTACGAGCACAAGATTTTCGTCCAGGGCGTTATCTGGAACATCAACAGTTTTGACCAATGGGGCGTGGAACTGGGCAAGCAACTGGCGCAGGCCATCCTGCCGGAACTGGATGGGGACGGGAGGACTGTTTCCCACGACGGTTCCACCAACGGCCTGATAAATCATTACAAGGAACTTCGCGCATAAAAACAGTGGACAGCGTTGGCCTTTTGGTCCGGAAAATGTACAATCTCCCTATTCGCCGCATAACAGGGTCGGTAGGCCTCAATGTCCATATATTCACGACGTTATATCTATGATCGGATATTTTTGTTTTCTATCGTACCGAATTCCCGGGTAAGCTATCAACGAGTTAACTTAAAATCAAATGTCTCGACCATGTTTTTCAGGATGAAGTACAAGGTTGTTGGAAGTCGAACAACAGCTTGTGTCCGCCAGAACGGGCGCGCAATGGCATTTCTGCGTGAAATATCCTGGCAAGGCATTGCGTCTCTACTTTACACTGCTTGCCGTGCCCGGAGCTTTCAGCGTGAATAATATCGTAAGTACGATAATCAGGCTTCCGGCGATTGCGTACATCGGTCTGTACCCGGCAATGTCCGATATCCAGCCCCACAGCGGCGACCCAAGCCCCATTCCCATATCAAACAGAGACAGGTACAGCCCCAGCGCCAAACCCTTGTTCTCACGTCCCATAAAGTCTATTACATATGTACTGAGCGCGGGAAAAATCAGTCCCTGCCCCAGTCCGGCGATAAAGCCGGTCGCAAGAAACCATGCGTAGGAATGCAGTCCGGCAATCCAGAAGAGGTTCAGACCGATCATAACCGCGGAAGGAAAGATGATTTTTTTGCGTCCGTAACGGTCGGAAATATCGCCGACGCCGAGTCGCGTCAGAATGGCAGCGATGGAAAACACAAGAAAAAACGGGGCGATGCGGTCAAAACCGATGCTCGTTCCGTAAAGCGCGATGAAATTCAACACTGCCCCGCGCGCCGCGCCGTGCGCTATCGGCATAACGGCGATAATCGCCAGAATCCAGACGGAATGCCGCCATATGTTCGCGAAGGAAGCGGAGGATCGCTGCGCGGCGTTGCGCGGTTCTTCCCGAATGGCGAATACGCATACAAGAGAAGCCGCCGCCGTTATGATTGCTGCGACAAAGACCGCGTGAAAATCATACCGGCGAAAAACCTCCTCCGCCAGCATGGGACCCGCCGCGCCCGCGACAATGCCCGCAGCGCCGATAATTCCCAGGAAATGCGCCATTTTTTCCGGAGGCGAGAGTTCCGAACATATTGCCATAAGCGCCGTCGTTCCGACCCCCCAGCCTATGCCGTTGACTGCGCGCAATACCAGAGCCAGCCACCCTGCGCTTTCAACCAGGAAGAAACCCGGTATGGACAGCATTATGATAAGCATTCCCGCCAGCGCCACTTTGCGGCCGCCTTTTTTATCCAGGACTCGCCCGAAAAACGGACGCACCAGAATAGCCGTGACGCTGTGAATGCCCATAATAAGCCCCACGCGGCTTTTTGAAGGTTCGAACTGATCAAGATAAAGCGGGAACAGATAAAAGACCGCGATGCTGAGAAAAACAAAAAAATAGGCGCATGAGGCCAGAACGAAATCCCTGCTGTACAACGACCGTTTCACTTCATTATCTTCCCAATAACTTTATTCCTGAAGTTACCAAATAGACGGTTCACGGCAAAGGGCGCGATAAATCGCGCCCCTACGAAACGCCGTGAGGCGGCTTCCTTCTTCATTTTATGCCCGTCGGGAGTATACCTGAAAACAATACGCGGCGGTTTTTCCGGAATGACGCAAAAAAGCCGAAAGCATAGTAGAATTTAAAGCATCCGAACACCGGAGAGAAGACATGACAAGGACGATATTGTTTACGGCAATTTTACTGCTATGCGGCGCATGTTCGCATACTGAAGAACCCGATGCGGCTTTTTCCAGGGCGCGATACGACCATGTGATGGTGTACGTCATGGGGGGGACGTTCATGATGGGGTGTACGCCGGAACAGGAAAAATATTGCGACGACAGGGAAAACCCGGCGCGCGAGGTGACTTTGAGCGATTTTTATATTGGAAAATATGAAGTAACGCAGAGACAGTGGCGTGAAATCATGGGGACGGAACTGCGACGGCAGTTGAATACCGCGACGGGCATAGAGGCGCCGTTATCGGGTAAAAGGGACGATCATCCCATGTATTACGTCAGTTGGGAGGATGCGCGGGAATTCATAGAAAAACTTAACGACATTACGGGCAGGAAGTATCGTTTGCCGACGGAAGCCGAATGGGAGTACGCTGCGCGGGGAGGCAATCAAAGCCGGGGATACAGATACAGCGGGAGCGACAATGTCGGAGAAGTCGCCTGGTACGGCGAAAATTCAAAAAGTATGACGCATCCCGTGGGAACGAAAAAAGCGAATGAACTGGGAATCCATGACATGAGTGGAAATGTGAACGAGTGGGTGTCCGACTGGTACGGAGATTACGGCGACAGCCCGCAAATTAATCCCGAAGGTCCTGCGTCCGGCAAGTATCCGTACCGCGTTTTTCGCAGCGGGAGCTGGTTTAACGGCGCGTGGTACGCGCGGGCGTCATACCGTAACGCCGCCGGTCCTCGCGGACGCGCAGGCGACGTGGGCTTCCGCCTCGCGCTCAGTTCGGAATAAGGAGCTCCTAAGAATAACTTTTTACGACACAGACATACGATTTATAGTAAAGTTTAGTAGTTTTAAAGGCATTCCGCAGAACATAACGACTGGAACCGGAAGGAGCTGCTTTCAGTATGGATATCAGAGTTGAGCTGACAAACCGGCCCAAGGCAAAGCCGGACTGGAATAATCTGTCATTCGGGCGTTACTACACCGATCACATGTTTGTCGCGGATTATACGGAGGGTTCGGGCTGGCACGATCTGCGCGTGGTTCCTTACGCGCCCCTGTCGCTTGATCCGGCCGCCATGGTGTTTCATTACGCAATGGAATTATTTGAAGGCATGAAGGCCTACGCGGCGAAAGACGGCCGTATTCTGCTGTTTCGTCCGATGGAGAACGCCCGACGTCTTAATTCCTCGGCCGCCCGTATATGTATGCCGGATTTTCCGGAAAATGATTTTCTTGAGGCGCTCAAGGCGATTGTGCGAACGGATCGGGACTGGGTTCCGCGCGAGCCGGATACGTCGCTTTATCTGCGTCCGTTCATGATCGCCACGGAACCGCATCTGGGCGTGCGCGCTTCCAGGCAGTTCCAGATGCTTATTATCGCAAGCCCTGTAGGCGCGTATTATCCCGAAGGGTTGAATCCCGTCAAAATTTATCTCGAGGACGAATATGTCCGCGCCGTCAGAGGCGGAACGGGCTTTACGAAATGCGGCGGCAATTACGCGGCGTCGCTCATAGCGCAGAAAAAAGCCCAAAGCCTCGGCTTTACGCAGGTGCTCTGGCTGGACGGCGTGGAAAAGAAATATGTCGAGGAAGTCGGTACGATGAACGTGATGTTCAGGATCGGCGATGAAGTGGTTACGCCGGAACTGAGCGACAGCATCCTTCCCGGCGTCACGCGATCTTCCGTGATTGAGCTGCTCAAGTCCTGGAACGTCCGGGTCTCCGAACGCCGCATCTCCATTGACGAGCTTCATTCCGCCGCGCGGTCAGGCGCTCTGCGCGAATCGTTCGGTACGGGAACCGCGGCGGTAATTTCCCCTATCGGCGCTTTCAGCATCAACGGCGAGTTGCTTTGCGTTGACGACGGAGGCATCGGTCCCTTGTCCCGGAAGCTTTATGACACGCTGACCGGTATTCAATGGGGCAGTCTGCCGGATACTTTCGGCTGGACGTGCGAAGTGTAAAGCGGTAGAGAGACGCAATGCCTAGCGTCTCTACTGTAATTCGCCGCAGTCGGATATTGTGATTTTTGCCCGCGGACGGCCTGAGTTTGTGCCGTAGCTTTCCATCTTTTCGACGACATCCATTCCTTCCACCACGGAACCGAAAACGACATGGCGACCATCAAGCCACGGCGTTGACACGGTGCAGATAAAAAACTGCGAACCGTTTGTGTCCGGCCCGGCATTGGCCATGCTGAGGATTCCAGGTCCGGTGTGTTTTAATGTGAAGTTTTCATCGGCGAATTTCGTTCCGTAGATGGATTTGCCGCCGGTTCCATCGTGATTGGTGAAATCGCCGCCCTGACACATGAACTCAGGAATAATCCGGTGAAAAGACGATCCCTTGTATCCCAGGTCTTTTTCACCGGTACACAGCGCGCGGAAATTTTCGGCCGTTTGCGGCGCAATGTCGGACCGCAGTTCAAAAACGATGCGGCCTATCGGCGTATCATCGGCGGTAATATCCATAAAACAGCGGGGCAACCCGACTTTTTCTGCATTACTCATTATATGGCTCCTTAAATTAAATGGCCGGTGATCGTTGGCCGCCGTCAAGCGACTTATGAAACATCCGTGGTTGACTGCGAATATTCAAGATCCACTTCATCCTTATCATGCTCCATATCTTCATTCTGTTTATAGATATATTTGATTACATGCTTCAGAATAAGCAGGTTCGGCCCTTCCGAACGATGCACCTTGATGCAGTTTTTGTCGTACCACTCGATAACCCCGCGAATTTCCTCGCCGTCCGTGAGTCTGACGACCACGGGAGTTTTGGCGGCCATTTGTTTTATATAATAATAATTCTCCGCGTTGGTCACATCGGGGGGGACGCGCTTTCTCGGTGCGGATCCGTAACGAGGCATCTGGTCCTTGATCTCGGACAAACTTGGACGTATGAGTTTTCTGTTTACCATAACTATTTCTCCAAAAGAAGTAACTATTAGAGCTTTTTCCGGAAGAACACCGCATTCCCTTCAAACAAAAGGCATGTGACTGATCAAACTGAGCCGGATTGGTTGAATTGTAGTCCCGCGACGCTGTTTTGACAATGGGGAAATTATCCGCTAAATTTAGCGGATAATGAATATGCAAATTGCGATACTTGAGAAAGTCCGTTTTTTTAAATTCCGGAAAGTTGTTTATTTCCGGCGTTTTTCGATCATCTGTATTGTCGGGCTTCTGCTGCTTTCAATTGCGGTTCCGGCACAGGATGTCACACAGTCTGCGAGAAAGCCCGTACTTATCCGTGATACCGATATCGCCGAGGGGAAGGAACCGGAACCCGAGTCGGCTAAAGAGCCCGACCCCGCGCGATCCAGGGAGAATCTTAATATCGGCAATCACTACTTCAAGAGACGAAACTATACCGCGGCTATCAGCCGCTACATCGACGCAATAAAATGGCAGGAAAATTCCATTCCGGCGCATGAAGCCCTTGCCCGCGCCTATGAGAAAAAAGGAGATTTTGCCGAAGCCATACAGACGCTCGAAGCCGTGATTGAAAAAAATCCAGGTTCGTCTAAAAACAGGGGATTTCAATCGAAAATCGCCGGTCTCAGGAAAAAGTTGCGGTAATTTCAATAATAAAAAGTAATATGCGGAATTAATGACATGATGAATAATTGGAAATCAAAAATCGAGACAGGCGGGCCGATTGCAAAAGCCGCTAAATTCTATGAAATATCCGCGTCAGGCGGGAACCCCGCCGTTTTTTTCATTTTTCTAAAACGGGCGACAATGCTTGCGGCGCTGATTTGCGCGGGTGCGCTTGCCTGCGCGGCGCAAAGCGCGATTCCCGAACTCACCAGCCGGCGGTTGCTGAATGACTTGCAGGTTACGGTGGCGCACACGCGGCAATTCGGTGATTCCATGACGATGGGACTGGTCATCCGTTACGGCGCGGCTTTTGACCCTGAAGGAAAAGGCGGCCTGACCGGCCTTGTTACACGTATGCTGATGAAGGCGACCGCGGATCGCAGGGAACATGATATTCAGGCGGAACTTGAAAGCCTGAACGCTTCCATCGATATACGGTATGACTGGGATGGTATACGTATTTTGCTGCGCTGCCCGTCCGCCGGTTTTGAGCGCGCGTTGCTTCTTCTGCAGCAGATCGTGGCGGAAGCCCGTTTTGAAGAAGCCGATTTTGACGCCGTAAAACAATCGATCCTTGATGAACTGAAAAGGCCGCCCGATCCCCGCAGGCGCATTCATGACCAGTTTGAAGCCGTGCTTTTTCGGGGAACCACTTACGGACGGCCGCTGGAGGGAACGCTCGAAAGCGTGGACGCCATAACTTTGGGCGATGTTCGTTACCACTATCGTCGTTTCTTTTCTCCGAACCAGGCGGCTCTTCAAATCGTGGGCGATATTGAACCCAGGGCGGCGCTCCAGCGCGTCGCGCGCATCTGGGGCATCTGGGTGCGAAACGATGAAATTCCATTTACGTTTGCCCGTCCCCGGAATATCAGCGTCAGGGAAATTTACGTGGAAAACGACCGGGATTCACCCGCCGTGCAGTTTGTTCTCGGCGGGATGTTTCCGCGCCACGAAGAACCGGATTACATCAACGCGATTCTGGCCGCGCGCGTTCTTGAGGATCGGATCAATAAACTTCTGCCTACATCGCTTTTGACTGTCGCTTCCGAGGGACGGCGTCTTGCCAGCCCGTTTTACATACAGGGACAGGCGGCGGTTGAACAGGCGCTCGATCAGATTCGCGACGTACACGCGGTTATTGAAGAAATGAAACAGGCGCCTGTAGAAGAAGAAGAGCTTGCGGCCGCAAAGCAGAAGCTGGTTGATGAATTCAGCCGTGAACTCGAAACCGCGGACGGTTTATGCAATATCCTGCTTGACGCCGAGCTTTACCGGCTTGGCAGCAACTATATAAGCTTTTTCCTTAATCGCGTGCAAAACAGCGCCGCCGAAGCGATACGACGATCCGCGGCCGCGTGGTTTTTCCCGGACGGAGAGATTCTTCTGATTCGAGGTTCGCTGCCCCTGTTGAAAACCGGACTCGACAGCTTTGGTACGATTCAACTGATGCCGTAAAGCGAGAAAATCGTATACGGTGACGCATGTACCGGATAAATGTAAAAGAAGGTCTTTATTGGATACGAAAAGCCGCTCGTAAAGGAGATTCTAAGGCTCAATATAATCTCGGAAGATACTATGCGGATGGAGAATTTATAAAGAAGAATTACAGGTATGCACAAATCTGGCTTTCAAAGGCAGCAGCCAGAGGGCACGCGAAGGCACAACGTCTTTTAAAATCTATCATTAAAAATGGCGAAAAAAGAAGTGGATGCAAAAACCTGCATCAATAATGGGGTTTTTGTGATGAAAACAATCTCGTTGGTATTATTAATGGTTGTTTTAGCAGCTATTTCATTTATAGCTGGATATTATGCTCGATATTGGATTAAGGTTGATGCATGAATGTACCGTTATTGGATTTACGCGCTCAATACGAAACGATCAAAGACAAAATAAAGCCTCTTGTCGATGAAATCTTTGAAACTCAGCGGTTTGTACTTGGCGCGCATGGAGCGGCGCTTGAGGAGGAAATCGCCCGGTACTGCGGCGTTCCTTACGCCATAGGCGTCGCATCGGGAACGGATGCGCTTCTTCTCTCAATGAAAGCGCTCGGCGTCGGGCAGGGCGACGCCGTTATAACGACGCCGTTCACCTTTTTCGCCACGGCGGGAGCTATCGTCAATCTCGGCGCGCGTCCCATTTTTGTGGATATAGAGGCGGCGGGATTTGAAATGGACCCGGATGCGCTTTCCTCGTTTCTTACAAAAGAATGCAAGTACGCATCCGCCTCAGGCGCGACGATTCACAAGGCTTCAAACCTGACGGTCAAGGCTGTTTTGCCGGTACATCTTTACGGCCAATGCGCGGACATGGATGAAATTCCCGCCATTGCCGACAGGTTCAACCTGCCCGTGGTCGAAGACGCGTGCCAGGCCGTCGGCGCGTCTTATAAAAATAAAAAGGCCGGCGCGCTCGGAACCCTGGGATGCTTCAGCTTTTTTCCGTCAAAAAACCTGGGCGGAGCGGGCGACGGCGGCATGGTGACCACCTCGGACAAAGATATCGCCGACCGTGTGCGCCTTTTGCGCGGACACGGAGCGCACCACAGGTATTATCACGACGTCGTTGGTTTCAACAGCCGCCTGGATGAATTACAGGCCGCCGTGTTGCGTGTAAAACTGCCGTATCTTGACGGATGGTCGAAAGCGCGGCGGGAACACGCAAAAAAATACGCGGAAGCTTTCAAGTCCGCCGGACTCCTGGACAGCGTGACGCCGCCGGCGATTCTGCCCGACAACTCGCACATATTCCATCAATACGTAATTCGCGCGAAACAGCGCGACGAATTGCAGGCTTTCCTGAAAGAAGCGGGCGTCGGCTGCGAGGTTTATTATCCGGTATCCCTACACGAACAGGCGTGTTTTCGCGGGCTTGGCTACGCACCCGAAGATATGCCGGTGTCCGGCGCCGCCGCGCGTGAGGTACTGGCGCTTCCGGTCTATCCCGAACTGGCGGATGATCAACGCGGTTACGTGACGGATCGCATCGCCGCTTTTTACGCCGGGCGGTAGCATCGGATTTTAAACCATGTCGATTGCGCCGCCGCGGCAGGAAAACTCCTGGGAACGCGGGCGGCGTACTTATGGATTTACTGCCGGGAGGTGTAGACGTACTGCCGCCGGCCGACAATTGTTTATGAATGAAATGGAGGTAAAAAATGATTGATCTTTTAAGAAAAAGAATGTCTATAAGATCGTATCTTGCGAAAGGAATAGAAGATACTATTGTAAAAACGCTTCTGGAAGCGGCAATGCTTTCTCCCTCATCAAGAGATATAAAGCCGTGGGAATTTATTGTTGTAGATGATAAAAAAATAATTCAACAGCTTGCTTTATCAAAAGAACATGGGTCGGAATTTCTAAGAGACGCGCCGCTCGTTATTGCTGTAATTGCAAACGTGGAAGCAAGTGATGTCTGGATAGAAGATTGCTCGATTGCATCAATCATTATCCAACTGGAAGCAGAATCATTGGGTCTGGGTTCCTGCTGGGTGCAAATAAGATGCAGAGAAACAAAAAATAAAGAAAAATCTGAGGATTATGTAAAAAAAGTATTAAACATTCCACTGCAATATTCAGTGGAATCTCTCATCGGAATAGGTTATCCGAAAGAAAGAAAAAAGGATAACAGCAAACCTGTTGAATGGGAAAAATGCAGTTGCAATACATTTGGAAATCGCATATAAAACGATACATTTACGGTCGCGCGCGGACATGGATGAAATTCCCGCTCCGCATGTTTCGCAGGCTTCCGGCGGTTACATGGTTTGCCGACCATCGTTATGAATTCTATAACAGATCATCAGCAGACGGCGCGGGACGTATTTCGATTTGACCGTCTGAACTAATGTCAACGAAGCGGGCGCGGTTTCTTTCAGTACATTCCAAGGGGGTTTCCCTGATAACAAACCCCTCTTTTGCGTTCCATTGCAGATTGATCTCGACCGGACACCCTTCCTGACTTGGTTTTGTTGCGTTCGCGCGCTCCTCACGTTGATAGTAGCCCGATGGATCGTAGTAAAACTCCGGCTGCGCCACAATTTTTGTGCGCAGATCGTCACTAACTGGATTTTCAAATGAAACGGCTGTCTGCTCAAAGGGCATACTATTGCATGGATGCCACCTGTAATAATTAGACGCGATTTTCAAGGCATCGAAGCGAAACCCGTTTGCCGTGGGTGAAACCACGATCCAGTTTACCGCGGAGAATATGTATTCACTGACCGTGACCTGGAATGCCGTCGCCGGCTTCGCAATAGCGAGCGGTTTCACATTGAAACGAACCTGCGAGGAAGGCATAACGGATGTGTCAGGATTGAAATCGCTTACGTTCTTAGACCGACCTTCACTGGATGACTCGCGGCTCATTTCCATTAACTGCGATGGTTCAATCCATTGAACGCGCGGGTTTTGACCTCCGATGTCGACCGCGGCAAATCGTGCGTTAAAGTTTGTAAGGCCGGCTTGTCTCGAATGGTTATCTCGTATTTCACAGCAGTCGCCTTGCATTCCGAAAACGAATGCCTCCCGGTCGCCGGCGCGGTTGCGAAAAATGAGTGATACGGCGCCAAATCCAGGCAGCGTCACTTCGCTGTTCGCCAAAGATGGCTTATTTTGAATGGCAATCGCCAACTCAACCAAGCTTTTGGGCTGATCCGACGAAACATCATACGGCGCTTTGCCGCCCGGAAGCGATAACCGCTCCGACCAGTTACGATAGAGATAACCGGCATTTTCTATGTTTTTCTCGCACGCAAAGTTTTGTGCCGATGGATTCCAGTCACAAGAAAGCGTTTCACTACCAAGGCGGGTGTTCCACGGCGCACCACAGGCGCCGCCTCCTTCCACGTGTACACATTCCAGCGCTATGAAAACGCGAGGTTTTTCGCGGAAATCCAGTAAAACAATGTTTTTGAAACTTCCGACAGTATTTACGCCGCTAATTTCGGCTTCGAATTCGATTTTGATAATTGGAATGGATGGATCAGGCGTAGCAAGTGAAACACGCGCGCCACTGTCAGGATATTCCAAACCGGAAACGTCTTCCTTCGATACCCGCTCGCGTTTGATTGATAAGGTTTTGTAGTTGCCGTTATCGCCCGGCAATAGTTTGTACCATTGCGTGGATATACCAACGTAAAGGCGCAACTCGCCATTTTCATTAAACCAGTCGCTTTGTTCCGTTACGACTGCGCCGGAAGCTATGGTAATTTCGGAAAATCCGTATCGCTCTGCATCGAAGCCGCCGAAATGTACTATCGATAAGTCTTTCATTATATCATCAACTTCGGCAACCGGAACCTCGGCAATCTTGTATGTATCGTTCCGCGATATGGTGTCGTTGTCTGCGTTGGAGGTACATGACAATCTGTAATCTGCATTCGATGGGATGGTTTGAGAAGTCGCATACGTAGAGACGTTAAGCGAAATCAATAAAATGACTACATGAAGAAAAAGACGTATCGGGCGAATAAACGGCATTTTCGATCCTGTCCGTTAGTATCATGACTTCTGATAAACCCGGATACCGAAGTTGATCCTGTGAGCGCCGCGCGCCAGCGCGGCATTTGGCATTTTCAATCGTTTAACAGCCGTAGTAATTATAGCGACTTTTGGCTGCGGGGGCTGTAAAAAAGCAGACGTCGATGGAATTATAGTAAAAATATGCTGCATTTTCAGCCGCAGTCTCCGGTATAGCATAACACCGAGCCAACATGATCAATCCAGATTAAACACGATTCTCACTCTCGTCTCGACCGCAGTGAATTCATTGTTCAGTAGGAACGGAGAGTACCTCCATTGCCGTACAGCGTCTACCGCAGACCGACGCAACAAGGCCGGTCCGCTATTTACATGGATCCCGACAACTTCGCCTTCCTTATCAACCAGAACGTCAAGAACTACCACGCCCTGCACACGAGCCACTCGCGCCATTTCAGGATATACGTGTTGTATCCTGCGGATAAGCTTGGATTCCTGAACATCTTCATCTACATACAATAATGACAGGTTATTATCTACACGCCATGGCGGTAGTTCAGGCGCTTCACTACAAGTGGCTAAAAATATAGTTGCTGACAGCAGTATAAGTGTGGTAGTTACGATCCGGATTTTTTGCGCTTTCTTTGTCATTTTAAACATCGTTGTGAACTGGGAGTATATCAGAAGTCATCCACGACTATATTCTATCGCTATAAGGCAAAGACATTATATAGTTTTCCATATACGCCCAATCTGGCTAGCCATCCTGATTTTTTGGAAGTTTGATAATGCTTTCTTTCATTTTCTTACTAGCGGGAGTTTACAAGTTATTTTTAGCAAGAGCGGCAAAGCTTGTATTTTCAATAGTTAGCCCAATCGCCTGTATTACCTAACTTTCGTGTGCCAAATGCCATAAATCATTGATTTTACAGGCTTTTTTAATCGGAACTAGTCATAACTTGTAAACTCCCGCTAGAGATAGGCGCCGTCAAGATTTTTCTATGCTTCGGGCGTGATGCGCACAGGTCAGAGAATTTTTTAAAGCCCTGAAAACTCTGGCATTTTGCCGGCGTTCCCGGCAATGCCGCATCCCC
>Ga0099364_10008589_pt1 | contig 14348 bp, 17 predicted proteins | sample TergutTh196P3_FD_73070 | JGI IMG/M metagenome (GOLD analysis project Ga0099364, IMG submission 73070) | Microcerotermes parvus P3 segment gut microbial communities from Pointe-Noire, Republic of the Congo - Th196 P3 | ecosystem: Host-associated > Arthropoda: Insects > Digestive system > Gut ... | reverse complement strand
ATACCTGGTACGCGGAGCGCTCACGCGGATTCTGGCGTGGCCATTCCTTTTTAGAAACTATTCGGCGCGCGATCTTGCCGAGTTTCTCGAAATATACGGGTTGCCTTTGCGCCTGGGCAAATATCCGCCCGGGTCAAGCGACATGGAAAAAGCGACGCTGATGCGGGCGGTTGTCGGCATTGGCCATGCCGCCGGCGGGGTTATCCCCGAAGGCATGAGTATTGAGTTTCAGGAAGCGGCCAAAGGCGGCGGCGAGCCTTTCATGCTCATGGTGGATTGGGCGGAAAGGTCGATTTCCAAGGCGATTCTGGGCGGAACGCTGACAAGCCAGACGTCGTCTTCGGGCGGCGGAGCTTACGCGCTTGGGCAGGTGCATAACGAAGTCAGGCGCGACATTCTTGCCAGCGATTTGAGGCAACTGGCGGCGACGATGACGCATTGCCTTGTGGAGCCGCTTGTCAGGTTGAATACGTCAATGGCGCGTATGCCTCGGTGGCGGTTTGACGACCGCGAAGTTGCGGATATTGTCGCGTTTAGCGACGCGCTGCCCAAATTGGTAAACATCGGGATGAAAATTCAGCGGGCGTGGGCGCATACGCAGCTCGGTATTCCGGAAGCGCAGGATGACGAACCCGTGCTTGAGGCGTCGCAGACGTTCGGTTTTCACGGGCAATCCGACTGGTCGGCGGCAAAAGCCGTTCCAGGGCGGAGAAAAGCCGCCCTGTCCGACGTCGTCGATGACCAGGTCGCGAGGCTGGAAAGCGACGCGGACAGGCCGTTAAGCGAGATGATTGACGTTATCCGGAAAAAAGTGGAAAGCGCCGCGTCGCTTGAGGAATTGCGCGACGGGCTTCTCGACGCCTGGCCGGAGATGGATGCGGCGGCGTTTGCCGACGTAATGGCCGAGGCTTTGGCGGCGGCTCAACTTGCGGGCCGGTATGAAATTTTAGAGGGTTTGTAAGATGGCCGAATACGGAAACCGACCCTTTAAGGAACAGATTGATTATTTTCAGGACAAGGTGAAGCTACCTACCGCCAGTTGGACGGACATCTGGGAAGGTATGCACTCAAGGGCGTTTGTTGTCGCGGGCGCCATGAAAGAAGACCTCGTAAACGATTTTTACAAGTCGATTGAAAAGGCCATTGCCGACGGCGCAACCATTGCCGACTTCCGTAAAGATTTTGACGCGATAGTGGCAAAGCACGGCTGGTCTTATAGCGGCGGGCGGAATTGGCGGACGCGGGTTATTTTCGATACCAACTTGAGGCAGAGCTACAGCGCCGGGCGGGAATTGCAAATGAAAGACCCGGAGTTGCGCAAGCGGCGGCCTTACGGACTTTACCGTCTCGGTAACAGTGAAAATCACCGTGATGAGCATGTGGCTTTTGACGGGCTGGTGCTGCCGCTTGATGATACGTGGTGGGAAATGTACACGCCTCAAAACGGATGGGGCTGCAAATGCCGGAAGTTTATGGTCAGTCAGGCCGACGTCGACCGCATGGGGCTTAAAGTCGCGGAAAAAGCGCCGGCAATTGTCATGCGGACGGAGAGAGTTGGAACCCAGGGGCCGAATCCCCGCACGGTTCAGGTTCCAAACGGCATTGATCCGGGCTTTGCGTATAACCCAGGCACGGCGGCATGGGGAAAGCAGCTTTCCAAGGACGTCATGGACGGCTGGAATAAGGCCAAGGCGGCAGCTTGGGAGACGCTTACGTCGGGCGATCCGGCAAGCTACGGCAGACCGTCGATGATTCCGGCGTTCCCGATGCCGACGCAACTGGGTTTGAAAGTCGCAAGCGTGGCGCAATTGCAACAGGCAATCGAAGATCACATCGGCTGGCCGTCGCGGGGTTACCAGACGCCCCCCGGCGCCATCAATGTAAACGCGGAGTTTCTGGCCGGACATATTCACATTGCCCGCGCTCGATATATCACGTTGTTGAGCGACTTACTGATGGACCCATACGAACAGTGGATTGCGTTTGACCGTCATCGCGGAACAGGACAAGTGGTACTACGCAGCCGGACAATCAAATTGTACGGAAAAGATGGCATGTTGATAGTAGCGCAGGCGCGGAATGGGCAATTGGAAGCGTGGACTGTAATTCCATCTACGGCAAGTTATTTAAACAAGCAACGTCGGGGAAAGCTGTTGTATGGAAAGTAGGGCCTCACGCCGAACGCGGCAACGTGGGCGGGCTTCCCGGGATTTAACGTCCGCGACCAAATCCCGAAAGCGTCTTTAAAACGGTAAGCGCCGCGGGTTTGTTTGTCAAGTTTTGGAGAAAAAGATGGCTGGAACGTTCATCAATGTCGCGGTTGAGGGCGGTGAGGAGATACGCGCCGCTCTGGATTTGCTGAAAAGCAGGGGCCAGAACCTCGAACCGGTGTTTAAAGACATCGGCGAATACCTGCTGATTTCGCACTATGAGCGGTTTAAGCGTCAGGAAAGCCCGGAAGGCGTGAAGTGGAAAGACCTGAATCTGGAATATGAGGCGCGAAAGAAAAAGAAGCGACCCGCGGCCGGGATTCTCGTTTTTGACGATTATCTGGCCGGAACGCTGAATTATGAGGCGACGGCGGAAAGTCTGCTTTTCGGTACAAATCTGCCATACGGCGCGACACATCAGGAAGGCCGCGGCGCGACGACCCGCAAGAAAACGGGCAAAACGTTTGACGCGAACATTCCCGCGCGTCCGTTTTTGGGATTGTCGCGGGACGACGTAACCGAGGCAAAGCGGCTGATCGGAGAGTGGCTTTTGGGGGAGTAAAAACGCGAAAAAGGCAAAAACCCGTTTAAGGCCATGAGAGGCGCGGAGGCGCATTTTTTGGGAAAAATCATATCTAGATATGGACTGCCCCCTGATCGTCAAACCTGAGAAGAATTAAATGCGGTTTAAATGAAATTGGAAATAGTGAGTAACAGGAAAATGTCATGAATCGAAAATTTGCCGTTTGTTCGGTTGAAATCGTCAAAAACGGGAGCGAGGTTCAGCTTTTCCCCGCCGGTGAGTTTGGTGCGCGGGACGGGCGTCCGGGTCCTGGAAAAGTCTGGCGGATGACGGAATCCTCGGCGGCGGCCGTCATGCTCGCGGCGGTTCGGCGGAAAACGCCGATGGTGATTGATTATGAGCATCAGTCGTTGAATACGGAAAAGAACGGTCAGCCGGCGCCTGCCGCAGGCTGGTTTTCGGATTTGGAGTGGCGTCCTGGCGAAGGGCTTTACGCGAAGGACGTTGCCTGGACGGCGGCGGCGCGGGCAAGGATTGAAGCCGACGAGTACCGGTACATATCGCCCGTATTCAGCTACGCGCCGGACGGGACGGTTTTGGAGCTTTACAACGCGGCGCTTACCAACAATCCCGCCATCGACGGGATGGACGTGGTTGCCGCCGCGACATTTTTAATAGCCCGCGAGGGCGAAAGCGAGGGTGAAATGAAAGCATTGCTGAAATTGCTGGGGCTGGCGGACGACGCCGGTGAAGACGCGGCTGTTGCGGCTGTAAAGACGCTTCTGGACGATCTGGCGTCGCAGAAGGAAAAGGAAAAGTCCGTGGACGCGGCGAAGTTTGTGCCTATCGGTACGTTTACGGCGCTTAGGGATGAGCTGGCGGCGTTGACTGCGCAGGTGCGGGAAAAAGAAGTATCCGGCATGGTTGCCGCGGCGCTTGCCGACGGTCGGTTGCTGCCGGCGATGGAAAGCTGGGCGCGGGATTTGGGCGCGAATGATGTTGTCGCGCTTAGGAATTACATAGACGCCGCGCAGCCGATAGCGGCGCTTACGTCGATACAAACCGGCGGCAAACCGCCCGCGGGCAGTGAGGGCGCGCTTGACGAAACGGCGCTTGCCGTATGCCGCCAGATGGGCGTATCGGCCGATGACTACAAAAAAACGCTGGGAGCGGCTTAGGGAGGGCTTATGACAGCATTGGCACAGGATAGAAAGATTGAATGGCGTCCAGGGAACGAGCTGGAGTATCCGGTTGCTTCCGGGGCGCTGATATACGGCGGGGCGCTTTGCGCTTTGGATTTGCAGGGGAATCTTATTCCGGCAAGCGATACGGCGGGTCTCCTGCTTGCGGGCGTCGCGACGGACAGGTTTGACAACTCTCTCGGCGCGGCTGGAGAGCTTCAGGCCGTTGTGCGGCGGCGCGGGGTAATTCGCTGCGCATTCGCGACGACGGCGACACAGGCCGTGGTCGGCAAGGCGGCTTACGCTGTTGACGATCAAACCGTCGCGCTTGCGGCGGGGTCTACCGGCAAGGTTTACGTCGGCGTGATTACCGGCGTCATCGACGGGTCGAATGTTTTTGTTGATTTGGAACGCGCGGGCGTTTACCCGACCGCATAGGAGGTTTTACAAATTATGTTAGTCAATAAAGCATCTATAAGCGCGGTATTTACCGGGCTTAAAACCACGTTTAACAACGCTCTCGACGTCGCTCCGTCCGAATGGGACAAGGTGGCGATGAAGATCACGTCCGGCTCAAGCCAGAACGATTACGCCTGGCTTGATACTTTCCCGAAAATGCGCCCGTGGGTGGGCGACAAGGTTGTAAAGGCGCTTGCGGCGCATAAATACACCATTGCCAACAAGTCTTTTGAGGCGACCGTCGGCGTAAAGCGGGACGACATTGAAGACGACAATCTCGGCATATACGCGCCCCAGGCGCAGGCGGCCGGCTGGTCGGCAAAGCAGTGGCCGGATGAAATCGTATTTGACCTGATAAACAGCGCCTTTGTCAACGAGTGCTACGACGGTCAGTATTTTTTCGACACTGATCATCCCGTTGCCGGCGCCAGCGTGAGCAACAAAGGGACGGCGGAGCTGACCTGCGCTACACAGGCGGACGTTATCGCTACCTACGGCGCCGCTCGCACGGCCATGATGACGCTAAAAGACGAGGAAGGGCGACCGCTCAACGTCGTGCCGGACACGCTCCTGGTTCCGCCGGCGCTTGAAGCTATCGCGCTTGCGATCATCAATAACGACCGTCTTGAGGACGGCAAAGCCAATCCCTACAAAGGAACCGCGCACGTAATCGTATCGCCGCGTCTGACCAGCTCGACGGCCTGGATGCTGCTTGATACCAAAAAGCCGGTTCGCCCGTTCATTTACCAGGAGCGCAAGGCGCCCGTGTTCGTTCAGCAGACCGGCGAAGAGACGGACGATGTTTTTATGCGCGCCCTGTTCAAGTTCGGCGCCGAGGCTCGCGGCAACGCGGGTTACGGCCTGTGGCAGCTCGCCTGGGGCAGTACCGGAACCGTGTAGGGGCGCGATTTATCGCGCCCTCGGTAGAGACGCAATGCCTTGCGTCTCAGTTTTTGAAGGAGATGAGGATTTATGTCTAAAAACAAACAGCAGGATGTTGAAGAAACCCAACCTGGAGAGGGAGCGCAGGAAACCGGTGAAACCGTGAAAAAGTACCGGGTAGTTGCGCCCGCGAAGGGTTTTCGGCGCGCCGGTCGGTTATGGCAGGGAGTGACGGAAGTTCCCGCCGACGAACTGACGGCGGAGCAGGTTGAGCAAATTAAGGCGGAACCCCGCCTGACCATTGCGGAGGTTTAGGCGTGTATTGCACGGAAAAACAGATGACGGAGCGTTTCGGCGCGAAGCTGATAGCTCAACTTACATCCCGCGACGGTTCCGGCAGGATAAACCGAAAGGCGCTTGATTCCGCCATTGCCGACGCGGCGGCTGAGATCGACATGCATCTTGCGGGCCGTTACGCTCTGCCTCTGTCAACCGTGCCACTGCCTCTGGCGCGCATCGCGTGCATCCTGGCGCGCGACATACTTGCCGTAAACAGCGATATAAACGACGAGCGCTGGCGTGACCAGGCCGCGGACGCGCGCAAGATGCTTCGCGACATTTCCACCGGACATGTAAGCCTGGGCGTGGACGCGGCGGCAAAGCCCCCGGCGGCATCGGACGGCGGCGTTCAGATGGTGTCGGGCGGGCGGATATGGGGCCGCGATAAAAGCGGAGGTTTTGTGTGATGGCGACGCCATTGGAGATACAACAGGCGGCCGTTGCCGCGCTAAAGGCCGCTTTGCCAAAGCTTGCGACATGCGCCGCTTATGCCGGGGAGCTTTCCGGCGGCGAACTTCAGCGCGTGTCCATACCCACGCCCGCCGTAATGACGGCGTGTCTCGGCGGTACGCGCAGCGAGGACGTCGACGACGGTTCGGTGGACTGGCAGTATCGCTTCGTAGCCTATTGCATGACTCGCAGCGCGGCCGGGCGCGGACACCGCGCCGATGAAGCGCTCGGACTGGCGTGGTCCGTAGTGCCGGCAGTGGATGGTTCCCGGTTCGGATTAACGGGCGTGTGGCCGGCGAAAGTGACGCGTATCGACAACCTTTACGCGGAAGGATGGGATAAGGCGTCCGTAGCGCTCTGGGCGGTTATCTGGGAGCAGAAGGCGCGTCTTTTCGCGGCGGATGAGGCGGATGGGACTGTGCCGGACGGGATTTTTCTGAGTCGGTCGCCTGAAATCGGCGCGGCTCATGAAGACGATTATGAGCAGGTGTGGCCGGAGGGCGCGAAATGAGCATGGAACGCTATAAGGTCGTTTTGGTTGATGACAGCATTGCCACGTTAAACCAGGGAAAAGCAATACTGCGGACATTTTACAGGGTGTACCCCATACAGTCCGCCGCTGAACTGTTTGACCTGCTTGAGCATGTCATTCCCGACCTGATCCTTTTAGATGTGATGATGTCTGATATGAGCGGCTTTGAAGTGATGCGAAAGCTGAAGGCCAATGATCGCTACTCCGACATCCCGGTGATTTTTCTTACATCGAAAAGCGATGAAGGCAGCGAACTCGAGGGACTCAATCTCGGTGCGGTCGATTATATCGCAAAGCCCTTTTCCGGACCGCTCCTGCATAAACGCATATTAAACCAGATACGCTTCAAGCGGGCGCAAACCGCCATAAAGGACTACGCAAACAACCTTGAAATCAAGGTACACGAAAAGACTGTGGAGGTAATCGCTCTTCAGTCCGCGATTATTTCCACGGTGAGCGAGCTTATTGAGTTCCGCGACCACGACACGGGAGGACACATAACCCGCACACAGCGTTATATGCGGGCGCTGGTCCGCGGGCTGATAGCGCGGGGACTTTATGAGGAAAAGGCCGCCGGATGGAATCTGGATTTACTGCTGCTGTCTTCGCAACTGCACGATGTCGGCAAGATAGCAATCCCCGACGGCATACTGAACAAACCCGGCAAGCTGACCGACGATGAGTTTGAAACGATAAAGACACACGTTCCGGCCGGCGTCGGCATCATCGAAAGAATTATGGACGCCACGGGCGCGCATGAAAATCTGCATTACGCGCTGATAATTGCCGGGACTCACCATGAAAAGTGGGACGGCAGCGGCTACCCGATGGGGTTAAGCAAACATAACATTCCCTTGCTTGGGCGCCTGATGGCAATCGCCGACGTATACGACGCCCTTGTTTCCGAGAGACCATACAAGAAACCGTTTACGCACGATGAGGCCGGGAAAATCATCATTGACGGGGCAGGGAAGCATTTCGATCCCGATTTGACTGAGATTTTTTCAAAAGTGGAAAGCGAGTTCAGAAATGACGCTTGAGTATCGCATTGCCGAACTTGAACGCCGTCTCAGCAACCTTTTGCGCCTGGGCGTTATCGACAAGGCCGATTACGCGGCGGCGCGCGTCAAGGTGAAAAGCGGCGATCTTGTCACCGGGTGGATTCCCTGGCTGACGCGCCGGGCTTCCGAGGACTCCGATTGGTGGGCGCCGGAAGAGGGAGAGCAGGTTGTGCTGCTGTCTCCGGACGGCGACCCGGCGCAAGCCGTCGCGCTTCCGGCTTTGTACCAGGGTAAAAATCCCCCGCCGGCGGATGCCAAGACCGTCCGGCGCGTAAAGTTCGCGGACGGCACGGTGATTGAATACGACCGCGCGGCGCACGAATTTAAGGCCGAAATCAAAGGCAGGGCTGAAATCAAAGTAGAAAAGACGCTTTACGCGGAAGTCGGCGAAGCCGTGACAGTGAAGTCCGATAGCGATGTAACCGTGACGGCGGCGGGTGATCTGGCGGCTATAGCTTATGGGGACGCGGATGTTCAGGCGGCGGGCGATCTGAAGTTGGTTGCATCCGGGAAAATTACGATAACCGCGGGCGGCAATTTCACGGTCGACGCGGCGAACGCAACCGTAAATGGCGCGGGTCAGTGGATTACATCGGCGGGCATTAACAGCGGTACGCATACGCATTCGGGTGTAATGTCGGGCGGCGCGAGTACCGGCCCGGCGCAATAAGCCGCCTCGCGGCGGCGCGTGGGCGCGATTTATCGCGCCCTAATGAAGTTACAGGCGAGGAGGGTAAAGTGAAGGAAACAATCAGGTTGAGAGCAAAAACGGCGTTTGTTTTGCCGGGCGGAAAGAAGGTGAAAGCGGGTACGGAATTTGAGATCAGTCTCGGCCAGGCGAAATACCTGCTGAACAACGGGAAGGCTGAACGGATTTCGGCGCCGCCGCAAGAGGCGGAGATTGTCGAAACCGCCGGAACAGAGGCCGCCGCAAACGAAGCGGAAGCCGCCGAAGCCAGGGCGGAGGTTGTCGAAACCGGGACAGAGGCCGCCGAAACCGAGGCGGCTGATAAGGCCGACAAACCCAAAGCGAAAGGAGCCAGAAAATGAGCGAGTCATTTTTACACGGCGTCGAGGTCATAACGATAGACGATGGTCCGCGCCCGATACAAACCGTGAGGGCAAGCGTTGTCGGCGTTGTCGGCACGGCGCCTGACGCCGATCCTGAAAAGTTTCCATTGAATACGCCGGTATTGATAGCCGGTCGCCGTTCGGAGGCCGCCGGGCTTGATACCGAGGGTAACAACGCGGGTACTCTGCCCGACGCGCTTGACGCGATTTTAGGCCAGGCGGGCGCCGTTGTGGTGGTCGTTCGCGTGAAGGAAGGGGCGACGGAGGCCGAGACGCTGGCGAACATTAAGGGCGGCATAGACGCGGAAACCGGAAGCTATGAAGGCGTCCACGCGCTGCTTTCCGCCGAATCGGTATTGGGCGTCGCGCCGCGCGTTCTTATTGCGCCGGGCTTTACCGGAGTGCGTCCGGATGATGTGACTCAAGGCAAAAAGCTTGCAAATCCCATCGTATCCGAACTGCTCGGCATTGCCGACCGTCTGCGGGCTGTCATTATCGCCGACGGACCGGATACAACCGACGAGGAGGCCATTGCCTGGGCAAAGGATTTCGGCAACAAGCGTGTATACGTTGTAGATCCCGGAGTAAAGGTTATGGACGGCGACGGCGAGATTGTTCTTCAGCCCGCCAGCGCGCGGGTTGCCGGGATAATCGCAAAATCGGATGAGGAGCGCGGCTTCTGGTGGTCCCCGTCAAACCGCGAGATGTACGGCATTGTCGGGACGGCGCGTCCCGTGGATTTCGCGCTGGGCGACGCCAATTGCCGCGCCAATATCCTGAATGGAAACAAGGTCGCAACTATCATCCGCCAGGACGGCTACAGGCTCTGGGGCAACCTGACGCTTTCTTCCGACCCTAAATGGGCGTTTCTGTCCGTTGTCAGGACTGCGGACATGATAAACGAATCGCTGCTGCGCGCCCATCTTTGGGCGGTTGACCGCAATATAACGCGAAACTACGTCGACGACGTGGCAGAGGGTGTCAATGCCTACCTTGCGCATTTGAAAGGGATCGGCGCGGTTCTGGGCGGAACATGCTGGGCGGACGAGGAGCTTAACACGCCGGCGAATCTTGCCGCGGGCAAGGTTTATTTTGATTTCGACTTCACTCCGCCCGCGCCGGCCCAGCGCGTGACGTTCCGAAGCCGTATGGTGAACGACTACTACGTGGAGGTGTTGTGATGAGCAAGATACCGAGAGTTCTGAAAAACTTCGGCGTATTCGCCGACGGGCGCGGATACCTGGGACTGGTTCCCGAGCTGACCACGCCCAAGCTGACCCGTAAGATGGAAGAATACCGCGCAGGCGGTATGAACGCGCCCATTGAGCTTGATATGGGCATGGAAAAGCTTGAGTGCGACTGGACATTGAAGGATTACAACGAGGATGTTCTGAAGCTTTACGGCGTGGTCGGTCACGCCGCCGTCGCATTGCGGTTCAAGGGCGCGCTGCAGGCCGACGATGCCGATGGGACGGTGACACCCATTGAGATAATCGTCCGCGGCCGTCTGCGCGAGCTTGACCAGGGCGGCTGGAAACCGGGCGAGGGAATATCAATGAAAATGTCAATGGCGTGCAGCTACTACAAATATACGTCCGGCGGCGCGACGCTCATCGAAATCGACGTGCCGCACATGGTTGAAAATGTCGGCGGCGAAGACCGCCTTGCCGCCGTCAGAAGAGCGATAGGGGCAGACTAAGGAGGAATGATGCACGAAGTAAAAATCGAATTAAAAAACCCTATAACGGTATGCGGGGAGGTCGTCACACAACTTACCATGCGCGCGCCAAAAGTGCGGGATATCCTCGCGGGAGAAAAAGCCTTCAAAAACCCCGGCGCCGAACGGGAAATCTATGTAATGGCGCTCTTGTGCGGCGTTACGCCGGCGATAATTGAAGAATTGGATATGAGTGATTATGTGCGGTTACAGAAGGCATCGGAGGATTTTTTATCATCGGCGCCCGGGACTGCCGGCGCGTGATGCTGTCGCTGAACAGTTACACGCGCTGGGGGCTTGAGGAAATGCTCAACCTTACGGTTGAGGATCTGATTGCCTGGCAGCAGACGGCCAGGGAAATGTACAGGTAGGAGAGAGTCAAGTGGCAGGCGACCTGAACTTGAGATTGGCGATTACGGGATCGCTCGACAGCAGCTTTACGAGCAGCATAGGCGGCGCGCAGGCCGGCGTGTCAGGCTTGTCCGAGGCCGGCGAACGGCTTGGCACATCAATGCAGCGCGCCGCCAGGATATCAGACCTGCGCGGCCGCCTGGAGTCAAACAACGCCGCCCTGGATCGGTCAAAAAAGTCATGGCTGGCGCTCACGGCGGCGATAACCGGATACGTCGCAGTGACGCGCAAGATGATCAATTCGGCAAGCGATGTCGCCAGGGCGCAGGGCGCGCTTGAGGCAATTGGCGCGTCCGAGGCAAGCATCCTGTCCATCACCAAAGCCGGCCGCGAGTTTAGCAACACCTGGGCGGGTACTACCACTACGGATTTCATGGCCGCCGCCACAACCATAAGGAACGGCCTCGACAGTTTGAGCGACAATGCTGTCAGTGAGTTCGCCCGCATTTCCTCTCTGACCGCCAAAGCAACCGGCGCGGCGGCGGGAGAAATGACCGACCTGTTTACAAAGGGCTTTTCGGTTTATAGAGGTCAGTTCGACGCCTTCGGGGAGGCGACGATTGACGGTTGGGAGAAGCTTTCAGACGAAGAGCGCGACATTAAGTTCGGCGGATACTTTTCCGCCGGCATTGCGAAGGCGTCCCTGGCGTTTCGCACATCGGGCAGCGAGATGAGCGCGGCGCTGTCCGCTCTAGGCACAAGCGCAACCAGAGCAGGAATGGCGTTTGCGGATCAGCTTGCGGTTCTCGGCCAGTTACAGGCCACCATGAGCGGATCGGAAGCCGCGGGAGAGCTTGAGGGTTTTTTGCGTAACGCCAGCAAGCTCTCGGATTCGCTTGGCATCGACGTAATAGACGAAGACACCGGAATGCTGCGCTCCATACCGGACATACTCGACCAGATCGGCGAACATTATGGCGACGCGATAGACCAGGCCGCGCAGGATGAGCTTCGGGACGTCCTGGGAATGCGCGGCGGCGCTAATCTTGTCGCCGATCTTTTGTCGAAGCGTGACAAGCTGCGCGCGGCAACCGCCGACATTAATCAGTCTCTGGCCGGCGGAACGGCGACCGTTGAACAAATGTCCAAGGCAATACAGCGCGGGCAGGGGTTTGCCGTCCTTTCGCAGCAGCTCTCGAATCTTTCGTCTACCATCGGCATGACGTTTTATCCCGCAGCCGAGCTTGCCGCGGGCGTAATCGGCAAGGTGGCGACCACGGTACAGGGACTTGCCGAGCGGTTTCCGCGGCTGACGGGCGTTACGGCGGGCGTGGTAGGCGGCGTAATTGGCATAACGCTTGCGTTTAAGGCGGTGTCAATCGGCATCCTTTACGCCCGCGGCGCCATGCTCAAGCTTCGATTACAGCAGCAGTTGCTGATGGTGAACAATCCTCGCCTCGCGGCTTCGACCGGTTTCCTGGGCAATACAATGACCCTGACGGCCATTAAAACTAAAGCCCTGGCAGTTGCTCAAAAAGCCTGGGCGATAGGTTCAGTCATCGTAACAGGCGCAACAAAAGCAATATCTCTCGGATTCAGGGCTATGGGCTTGGCAATAATGAGCAATCCCATAGGCCTTGCAATTACGGCTATCGCGCTTGGCGCCGTGCTGGTGATTAAGTACTGGGAGCCGATAAAGGCGTTCTTTATCTGGCTGTGGGAGGGGATCAAAAGCATTTTCTCCGCAGGTGTCCCGATCTTCAAAAAAGCGTTTTCATTTACGGTACTCGGCCTTGTCATAAAGCACTGGGAGCCGATATTGACCTTTTTAACCGGGCTGTGGGATGGAATTAAAAGTATTTTTTCCGCCGGCGTCGCGGTCTTCAAAAAAGCGTTTTCATTTACGGTTCTCGGACTTGTCATTAAGCACTGGGAACCAATCAAAGGGTTCTTTGTCTGGCTGTGGGATGGAATTAAAAGCATTTTCTCCGCAGGCGTCTCGGTTTTCAAGATAGCGTTTTCGTTCACGGCGCTCGGCCTTGTCATAAAGCACTGGGAGCCGATAAAGGCGTTTTTCGCCGGGCTATGGGAGGGGATCAAAAGCATTTTCTCCGCAGGCGTCTCGGTTTTCAAAATAGCGTTTTCATTCACGGCGCTCGGGCTTGTCATAAAGCACTGGGAGCCGATATTGACCTTTTTTACCGGGCTGTGGGATCGCATTAAAGAGTTGTTTGCGGCGGGCATAGGCTGGTTAAAGACGGTTTTTAAGCCCATCGAAGGGCTTTTTTCGGGCCTGTCAAAGCTGTGGGGCGGCGCAAAGAACGTCTTTTCCGGCGCAGCCGAGTCCCTTACCGTCGGCGCGCCCGCCCCGTCATACGCCCTTGCGCCTGTGGGCGTCGCGCCGCAGATCGCGCTTGACGCGCCGCGCCGGCAGACGACATCGACGACAAGCATAAACGCGCCGATTACCGTCAATACTCATCCCGGTATGGACGCGGCCGCCGTGGCGAAAGAGGTCGATCAAAAGCTAAGGGAGCGCGAGCGGCAAGCCGCCGCGCGTGAACGGGGAGCGCTCTATGACTAACGTCATGATGTGTCTCGGCGACTATCGTTTCTCGCTATCCACCGCGGCATATCAGAATTTGACCCGGATAACGGAGTTTCGCTGGCCGTCCCAGGAGCGGATCGGGCGCTTGCCGGCCAGACAGTTCGTCGGCGCGGGTGATGATCGCATTGAACTTGACGGCAGCATTTATCCGGAATTTAAAGGCGGTTTAAACCAGGTCAATCAAATGCGCGAAACGGCAGGCCAGGGCAAGCCTTTACGACTGGTAGACGGACACGGGAAGAATTGGGGACTCTGGTGTGTCGAGTCGGTAGAAGAAACGCGGCAGGTGTTCTTTGCCGACGGCACGCCGCGCAAGATCGAATTTCGGCTGTCGCTGGGGAAATACGGCGATGACGATTTATAGGACAAGCGACGGCGATACGCTCGATTGGATTTGCTGGAAATATTACGGGCGTTCGTCCGGCGCGGTCGAGGCCGTGCTGGAGGCCAATAGCGGCCTTGCCGCCCGCGGTCCCGTATACGACGCGGGGTTGAATATCAAACTGCCGGATTTGCCGACGGCGCCGCAAAGACAATTAATAAGGTTATGGGATTGACGCAATGACGCCGGATTTCAGAATAACAGCCGACAGTAAAGACGTAACCGCCGCGATTCGCGCGCGCCTGCTGTCGCTTTCCGTCTCCGATTCGGCTGGAGTGGACAGCGACACTCTTGAAATTACGCTTGATGACCGCGACGGCGCCATCGAAATCCCACGCACCGGCGCCGAATTGAATGTATCGCTTGGTTATAAGGAATCGGGGCTGGTCAACATGGGAATCTATATTGTGGATGAAACCGCGCTTTCCGGTCCGCCCGCAACCATGACGATACGCGCAAAAGCGGCGGATATGCGGAAAAATATGAAAGCCCGACGCACAAGGGCGTGGGAAGAAACAACCATAGGCGACATCGTGTCCACAATTGCCGGTGAACATGGTTACGAACCGAGGATTGACGCCT
>Ga0099364_10008588_pt1 | contig 14355 bp, 9 predicted proteins | sample TergutTh196P3_FD_73070 | JGI IMG/M metagenome (GOLD analysis project Ga0099364, IMG submission 73070) | Microcerotermes parvus P3 segment gut microbial communities from Pointe-Noire, Republic of the Congo - Th196 P3 | ecosystem: Host-associated > Arthropoda: Insects > Digestive system > Gut ... | reverse complement strand
TTGCGGTAGTACTCGAAAAGATACCCGCAGCGCTGGCCGAAAAAATTGCAAAAGAGTTGAAGATACCCGTCATTGGTATCGGAGCAGGCGGCGGCGTCGACGGCCAGGTACTCGTCATACATGACATGCTGGGTATCAATCAGGATTTCTCCCCTCGCTTCCTGCGCCGGTATGCTAATCTATATGAGATAATCACCAATTCCGTTCACTCCTACATTAAAGATGTGAAGACCGGTGATTTCCCCAACGAAAAAGAACAGTATTAGTTTTCAGTTTTCAGTTTTCAGTCCCCCGTAATTCATAATTCATAATTCATAATTAAAAAAAATCGTGGCTAAAGAAATAAAAGAGCTTACCTCCAGAAGCGAGAATTATGCTCAGTGGTATCAAGATTTGGTGATAAAAGCGGATATGGCGGAAAACTCCGCCGTGCGTGGGTGTATGGTTATAAAACCTTACGGATATGCTATCTGGGAAAAAATGCAACACGCCTTGGACAATATGTTTAAGGAATCAGGACATCAGAACGCTTATTTCCCGCTATTAATTCCCAAATCGTTTATGAGCAGGGAGGCAAACCATGTAGAGGGTTTTGCTAAAGAGTGCGCCGTCGTGACCCATTATCGTTTGAAAAACGATCCGGAAGGAAAAGGCATAATCGTTGACCCTGCGGCAAAGTTGGAAGAAGAACTGATTATCCGACCTACCTCCGAGACGATTATCTGGAACACGTATAAAAACTGGATTCAATCGTACCGCGACCTTCCTATCCTGATAAACCAATGGGCGAATGTGATGCGTTGGGAGATGAGGACGCGTTTGTTCCTCCGTACAGCCGAATTTTTGTGGCAGGAAGGACATACGGCACATGCCACGCGTGAGGAAGCCGAAGAGGAGACGCTTAAAATTCTGGATATATATGCAGATTTTGCCGAAAATTTTATGGCTATTCCGGTAATTAAGGGCGTCAAAACGGCAAGCGAACGTTTTGCCGGAGCGCTGGAAACTTATTGTATAGAAGCCTTGATGCAAGACGGAAAAGCCTTACAGGCAGGTACTTCTCATTTTCTCGGACAGAATTTTGCGAAAGCCTTTGATGTGAAATTTATCAACAGGGAAAATACGGAAGAATATGTATGGGCTACTTCATGGGGCGTTTCTACCCGTCTGATTGGCGCGCTGATTATGACTCACTCGGATGATAACGGGTTGGTACTGCCACCAAATCTGGCGCCCTATCAGGTGGTTATCGTTCCGATTTATAAGAATGAAGAACAACTCACACAGATCAATGAAAAAGTGAACGGTATAATAGATAAGCTGAAAGCATCAGGCATCAGCGTGAAATATGACAACTCCGATAATAAAAAACCGGGATGGAAGTTTGCAGAATACGAACTGAAAGGTGTGCCGGTACGTTTGGCTATGGGCGCCCGCGACCTTGTAAACGGCACCATTGAGTTAGCCCGCCGCGACACGCTGACAAAAGAAACCGTTCCGGTTGAAAATATTGTCGCCCATGTAAAGGGCTTATTGACAGCTATTCAACAAAATATATACAAAAAAGCATTCGATTATCGAGCCTCTGTTACCCGTCCAGTGGATTCATACGAAGAGTTTAAGGAAGAAATTGAAAAAGGAGGCTTTCTGCTGGCTCACTGGGACGGCACGCCCGAAACGGAAGATAGGATCAAGACCGAAACAAAAGCTACGATCCGCTGTATTCCGTTAGCAGGTGATAAAACGCCCGGCAAGTGTATGGTAACCGGAAATCCTTCTGCACAACGCGTCATTATAACGCGGGCGTATTAACTATTCGTGTGGTTTCATGCGGTTTAAATGTAATAATTTTTTCTGTTCCTTCGTACTTGACGGTGATCGTTTTTTCAGCATTGTTTTTAGAATGTATGACGATCTCTTTCATTTTTTCATTTTCCCAAACAATATCCACTTCAAAACCGCCCCGTGCGAGGAGGCCTTTCACGCTACCGGAAGGCCATATTGAAGGTAATGCAGGAAGGATTGTGATGGTGTTATCCAAACTTTGAAGGAGCATTTCGGCCATGCCGGAACTGCCGCCCATGTTGCCATCCAACTGGAAAGGGGGATGTGTCGAAAGCAGGTTAGGATAAATACCGCCGCCGCCCTCCATGCGCGTACCGGTGACCTCTGTTATATAAATCATCCTTTTCAACAATTTGTGCGCCCTTTCGCCATCTTTCAGCCGCGCCCAAAAATTGACTTTCCACGCCAACGACCATCCGGTACCTTCGTCACCGCGCGCGTTCAGACTTACGCGGGCGGCTTGCGCCAGTTCGGGGGTTCCTTCGAGGGTGATCTGATTTCCGGGATGGAGCGCGAAAAGATGGGATACATGCCTGTGTGTATTACCCGGATCATCCAGGTCTTCTTTCCATTCCTGCAACTGTCCCCAGCGCCCGATACGCGGTTTGCAGATTCTGTCGCGCATAGCGGCAGCCTGTCGCGAAAATTCATCGTTGACACCCAGTGCAACTGCCGCTTTTACGCAATTATTGAATATATCCCAGGCTATCTGATGGTCCATCGAGGCGCCCCCCGATATGCCGCCTTGTTCCGGCGAATAGGATGGTGAGGATACCAACTCCCCGTTTTCGTCCTCCGTCAGATAATCCATCCAGAACAAGGCCGCTTCTTTCATCACCGGATACGCACGTTCTTTCAGAAAGTCCATATCCTGTGTGAATTGAAAATGGTCCCACACATGTTGACACAACCAAGCAGCGCCACCGGGGAAATAGCCCCATGGGAGACCCCAGCCGGGCGCAGTGTAACCGAAAGCATTGTTCATGGTGTTAACAACCCAGCCTCGGGTGTTGAAAAAATCTTTCGCGCTCACCCGCCCCGGCACAACTAATTTTTCCGTCCATTCGATCATTGGCTCATTACATTCGGCCAGATTGGTTAACAACGCAGGCCAATAGATCATTTGCATGTTGATATTGGTGTGGTAATCGCACGCCCAAGGCGGATTCACATCCTTGTTCCATCGTCCCTGCAAATGGGCAGGCATAGTTCCGGGTCTTGAACTGCTGATTAACAGATAACGCGCATATTGGAAAAAGAGCGCTTCAAGGGCGTTATCGATAGCGCCGTTCTGATAGGCGTCGATTCGTTTGCCGGTAGGAAGAAGACTCGATTGGGGCGATTCGCCCGGCGTCAAATTTAGACTCACGCGGTTGAACAATTTTTGATAATCATTTTTATGTTCGGCATACAGTTTATCAAACGAACCGCCTTTTATATTCGCGAGAATGGCCGGAACTGTTTCCTTCCATCCCGGTTCGCGATACGCAGGATACCGATTGGCATAAGCGGTAGCCGTTGTCACGACAATACACAGTTTCCTTGCCTCTTTTACTATAATATTTCCATCCGAAAAGGATATTTTCCCATCAGTCTCCATCACTTGAATGGCCGTTTGATACCCGAGTCCATTCCTCGTTACATGCCCTTCGTGCAGGTAGGTATTGCCGGCATACGATTCGTTTGTTTTCACATGGGGCGATACATAACTGATCGTATAATCCGTCCCTTTTGAGGCGTCATTTTCGAATCTGACGAGGAAGACACGTTTGGGATAACTGGCAAAAAAGGTGCGTTTGTGCTTCACCTTGCCTTGTGAATAGCGTACATTAGCCACCGCATCCGAAATATTCAGGTCGCGGTAATAATCTGTCACATCGCCAGTCCCTGCAATGTCGACATAAATGTCGCCGGCAGTCTGATTGGCTCCGAAATCGCCGAATGAGAGGCCTATGGAACGGTTCATAACCCCTCTCAACTCTCTGTTAGCTATCGCATGGGCTTCATTGTATTTATTCTCTTTGATGAGCGACCTTATCGGTTCCAATGATTCCCACGCATTCGGTTTGTTACCGAAGTTATAGTCAGGATGGCTGCCGGGACCGCCTTCCCATAGAGAGCCTTCCGAAATTTGAATTTGCTCGCGCTCCACACCGCCGAAAATCATCGCTCCCATATAGCCGTTGCCAATGGGAAGCGCCTCTTTCATCCAGTCCGTTGCGGGCGCATCATACCAAAGTTTCAGTTCTCCCTGTTTCTCTTTTCCGCATGATTGATACAATAACATGCAGAAAACCAATGCCATAAATTGTACTACTCTGTTCATTTCATATAGATTTAAAGAATATTTCACTGCGAAGATAGTGAAAAACCGCAAATATCATAACAAAAAACATTTTTTTTATCCCCCGTCATGGCGACACCTTCTTTTATCTTTTGACAAAAAATTTGCATTATAAAAATTTTTGTCTAATTTTGCATCGTTTTAGGCCCCGTAGCTTAGTGAATAGAGCGTCAGATTCCGGTTCTGAAGGTCGTGCGTTTGAATCGCACCGGGGTCACTTATGTCAACCACAAAAATATCTTTACCCTGTCATTGAACAAAAAATCAAGATATGAGAAAACTATTCTGCGTTATTTTATTTTTTCTTTCTTTTACCGTTCGGGCTGATGATGAAGATAATTCGCCGGTAAGGACGGCTGATGAAGAAAAAATCAATTTCTCGGTCAGTGCCGATGTCGTCAGTACGTATGTCTGGCGTGGGTCGTATCAGGCCGGAACGAGCATACAGCCTTGCTTGGAGTTCACTGCCGGCAATTTCTCTATAGGCACTTGGGGAAGCGTCGATATTGCCGGTTTAGGTTACAAGGAACTGAATTTAATGGCCTGCTATTCATTTAAAAATGTAACAGCAGGCTTTTTCGACTATTGGGTCGCCGGAGAAATGAATTACCGTTATTTTGATTTCTCGCAATCGACACTTCATTTATTGGACGCATGGTTGACTTATGACTTCGACCGCCTGCCGATGACTATCGGATGGTATACAATCGTTGCAGGCGACGAACAATTTTCCAAGTATGAGAAAAAAGGAAAAATGAAAAAAGCGTTTCCGACTTATATCGAAGCGATTTACACTTTTCCGGTAAAAGAAGTGAATCTCGAAGCGACCATTGGAGTAAGTCCATGGAAAAGCGGTGTAATTTACAACCGAGCCGATGAAGGTGGTCAGACCGACGGGTTTGCCGTCGTCAATCTGTCGCTAAAAGCATCGAAAGACATCAAGATTACCGAACATTATTCTTTTCCTGTATACGGTCAACTGATTCTCAATCCTGCAAAAGAAGACCTGTTTTTAGTGTTCGGTATCAAATTTTAAAAAATTCAATTGAAAAATAAAGAATTTCCATTACTTTTGTGGTCGTTATAACAAAACAATGAAAATATGGATAAGTCATTAAACAAACTTTTTGAAGACTGCTTTAAGCAGCATTGGAATTACTTGGCTTTGTCAAACTATAAAGGTGAAAGTTTGCAATACAGGGATGTAGCGCGCAGAATTGAAAAGCTGCACATTTTATTTGAAGAGTGCGGGTTGCAGAAAGGCGACAAGGTGGCATTGTGCGGTCGCAACCAAACCAACTGGGCGGTAGTGTTTATGGCTACACTGACGTATGGGGCCGTCATTGTACCTATCTTGCATGAGTTTAAGGAAAGCAGTATACATCATATTGTCACCCATTCGGAGGCAAGGATTCTTTTTGTGGGCGACCAGGTATGGGAGGGGATGTCGGAGACGGAGATGCCTAATCTGGAAGCCATCATTTTGATATCCGACTTTTCCATTCCTTATGCAAAAGACCCGCATATCTTTAAAGTCAGAGACCACTTAAACGAACTTTTCGGAAAAAAATATCCGAGAAATTTTCTGCCGGAGCACGTAAAATACCACAACGACGAATCGGAAGAATTGGCGATGATTAATTACACTTCTGGCACTACCGGTTTTTCCAAGGGCGTCATGCTACCCTATCGTAGCTTGTGGTCGAATGCGCTTTTCGCTTTTGAGGTCATTCCGGAGGTAAGGAGTGGCTCGGAGGTGGTTTCCATGCTGCCTATGGCGCACGTCTACGGGATGGCTTTCGAGTTCATTTTCGAGATGACAGTAGGCGCACATGTTTATTTTCTTACCCGCATGCCTTCTCCTAAAATAATCATGGAAGCTTTTGCAACCGTACGCCCGAGAGTTATCATTGCAGTCCCCCTGATTATTGAAAAAATATATAAGTCCAAACTGCAACCGATGTTAAATAAGATGTCGATGCGGGTATTGTTGCGATTGCCGGTGATAGAACAAAAAGTACGTAACAAAATACACGATACCTTAGTAAAAGTGTTTGGCGGTAACTTCTGTGAATTGATCATCGGCGGCGCGCCGTTTAACCGTGAGGCGGAACAGTTCTTTAAGAAAATAGGCTTTAATTATACGGTAGGATACGGTATGACAGAGTGCGGCCCAATCATCACTTATGCCGGCTGGCGCGTCAATAAAACATTTTCCTGCGGCAAGGCGGCGCCCCGTATGGAGGTGCGTATTGAATCAACAGACCCTTTAAACATTCCCGGCGAAATTCAATGTCGTGGCGACAACGTGATGTTAGGATATTATAAAGACCCGGAAGCCACAGCGGAGGCTTTCACTGACGACGGCTGGCTAAGAACAGGCGACATGGGCACCATGGACGAAGAAGGTTTTGTGTTTATCAAAGGTCGATACAAATCGATGTTTTTAGGCCCTTCGGGACAAAATATTTACCCTGAAGAAATTGAGAGCATCCTGAATAATATGCCGCATGTCAACGAATCGTTGGTGATAGAAAAGGATGGAAAGTTGACAGCGCTCGTTTATCCCAATACCGAATCGGTGACCGAAGCACAATTATCCGACCAGCAATTAGAGGAAATAATGAACGAGAACTTGCGTCTTCTCAACGAAGAACAACCCAATTACGCCAAAGTAGCCACAATTCAACTATTCCCCGAAGAGTTCGAAAAAACACCCAAAAAGAGTATCAAACGGTATCTGTATCAGAGTAATTGAATTTTTAGACATGTTCGTTTGTTTGAAAGTCGAGAGAAAAGATATGACAAACTATTAATTTAACGGCTATTAAATTAACAACGATTAAATTATGCGAATATGAAATTCTATGACAGGGTAAACGAATTGGAGATATTGGCACGGATTGAAAAGCAATCTACTGAGACAGCGTGCTTTACAATCATGGTCGGGCGAAGACGCATTGGCAAAACCACACTGCTCTTACGCTCATCCGAAGGACAACGATTGCTTTATCTTTTCGTATCCCGCAATAACGAAGCTGTGTTATGCAATCAGTTTCAACAGTATTCGCTAATCGTGAAAAACAAACCCATGTTCTCGAAACCCGAAAGTCGCAATACATGCTGGGCAATCGGCGACAATTTCCTGCGTTTTTGGTTCCGTTTCATATATCCGAATCAAACGTTGATTGAGATGGGGAAAATGGATTTACTAAAATTGTATATTTCAAATAATTACGAACAATATAGCGGTTTTGTGTTAGAGAAATATTTTCGACAGAAATTCGCTGAAGAAGAATCAATTACTTCAATCGGTAATTTTTGGGATAATACCGGCGAAAACGAAATTGACCTTATTGCGCTTAACGACTTTGACAAAACAGCCACTGTTGCTGAAGTAAAACGCAATCCAAAGAAAATCAGTTTACAAGCATTAGCTATGAAAACAGCCGCCCTTCAAAAACAGTTATCAAAATACCAAGTGACGTATAAATCGCTATCGTTACAAGATATGTAAAAAAATTTCGCCATGCAAATCAACGCTAAACTCTACTCCTGGCAAATTATCCTGAATCCCCATGCTTTATCGTTTCGGAACGATCAATTGCTGAATGATATTGAACGCAAACTCCAATCGGTTCAAATTGATTATCTTTATCATGTTACCTCAACCATTGATGATGCGAAAGAATTGATTATCAACCTCTGCAAAAAAGGGGAGCGGCATTTTATCGTTATTGGCGGGGATGGTACGCTTAATTTATTCGTGAACGCCGTCATGGAATCGTTAGTCAACAGCGCTGAAATTTATGCAGCGCTAATCCCGCTGGGAACCGGAAATGACTGGAGCAGGACGCACGGCTACTCCACCAACTACCTTGAAGCGATTGTCGCCTTGGATAGTGGGAATTTTACAAATCACGATGTAGGTTTGGTCGAAACGCTCATCAACGAGAAGGTAATCGACGCCCGCTATTTTATTAATATCGCCGGTTTCGGATTTGATGGCGCCGTCATTTATAATACTCGAAAAAAAACAACAAAGATTTTCCGCCCGCAGATGTATCTTATCAATTTATTAAAGACGTTGATAGCCTATAAACCGCAAACAATGACCTTAAAATCAACTGATCATACCACGACAAAAAACATTTTTACAATAGCGGCCGGCATCTGTCAATACAATGGAAACGGCATGCGCCAGTGTCCCGACGCCATTTATAATGACGGCCTTTTGGACATTGTTATAATTGAAAAAGTAAGTATCCTGAAAGTACTGCTTAATATAAAAAACCTCTTCAAAGGTCTTCATGTCAAAAAACTGAAAGAGGTCTCCATGACCAGAACCAATTATTTGGAGATCAATACGACCCCTTTTATTTTAGGCGAAGTAGAAGGCGAAATGTTGACTACCGGAGATTACCGCATTCGCTGTTTGCCTTCAGCTATTAATTTAATGCGTGCAAAGTCCGGTTAGAGATGATTATTCATTCATTAATTTATTTATACTCATGAAAAAAATTTTTATTACAATCTTGGTATGGAGCGTCGTAAGTGTGGCTTACAGCCAACAGAACGGCCTGAATTTACGAATTGCCACTTATAACCTGCGTATGGATACGAGAGCTGATAGCCTCAATGCCTGGCAGTACCGAAAAGACAATGTAAAGGCATTAGTACGGTATCACGACTTGGATGTTTTTGGCACGCAGGAAGGATTCGTTCATCAGTTGCAAGATATTTGCGAACTGCCGGAATATGCCTATTTCGGCGCAGGACGCGATGACGGATTATCAGCCGGCGAACATTCGGCTATCTTCTACAAGAAAGACCGCTTTGAGATATTGGAATCGGGTAATTTCTGGTTGAGCGAAACACCCGACACACCCGGCAAAGGATGGGATGCCACCTGTTGTAACCGTATCTGTTCGTGGGCTAAGTTCAAAGAGAAAGGGTCAGGAAAGACTTTCTATTTCTTCAGCGTCCACTTCGACCATCAGGGACGGGTTGCAAGGCTCGAATCAGGCAAACTAATGGTAAAAAAGATGCAGGAGATCGTAAAAAATGCGCCGGTCATTTGTGTCGGCGACTTCAACTCCACCCCTGAGACAGAACAGATTCAATTGCTTTCTAACTATCTCAACGATTCAAGGAAAATAACCCGATTACCGCCCTACGGACCGGAAGGCACCTTTAACCGACGCTTTGGCAACCCCATTGCCGAGGGACGTATCGATTACATCTTCGTAAGCGCCGGAATACAAGTACTCCGATACGCAAGTGTAACCGACAATAACGGAAGATACTACCCCTCCGATCATCTTCCGGTTATCGTCGACATCGTAATTCATGAAGAGACATAACATGTTACGTCTCTTCGAAGAGGCACACTACACGAAATAAGGGTGTTATTATTTTTGCAAAAACATATACGCAAAATGGAAAACAAAAAAGAAAAAATCTTTGTCAGTTATACAAGTAAAGATATTGAATGGGCGGAATGGATAGCAGAGGCATTGGAAAAGGAAGGTCATACGGTCGCTATTCAGTCTTGGGACTTCAATCCGGGAGATAATTTTGTCCTGAAAATGGACGAGGCTTTACGAACATGCCCGATAGTGATCGCCGTATTATCGGAAGCCTATTTGAAATCTTATCACTGCCAATCGGAACTGACTGCTGCATACGCCGAAAAAAATCAAAGACTCATCCCTGTACGTATAGACAATTTCAAGGTAAAAGGATTGTGGGCGACTATAAATTACATCGATTTGGTCGGCAAAACAGAGGAGGAAGCCCGTATGTTGTTAGAGCGTATTTACAAGACACCCGAAAGAAAATCGAAAGGATTTCCGGGAAAAACCTCCGGCGATACCAAGCTGCAAAACGACCTGCCGGATACGAATCGAAAATCAACGCGCCCCTCCGGGATACCAGTCCCAGATGAAAGGATTCCTGCCTACGCGGGAATGACGGGTGTGGTGGGGATGCCTACAAACAACCTGCCGGACAGGAATAATAAATTCACCGGTCGGGTAGAGGTGCTGAATGACATCTTTAAAGCCTTTCATACGAATAACGAAGTGTCATTGGTTCAGTCACAGGCTATTACGGGAATGGGGGGTATAGGGAAATCGGAAACGGCCAAGGAATATGCTTATCGTCATCACAAAGAATACAGCCATATCTGGTGGGTCAATGCCGAAACGGAAACAGGCATTTTAGCCGCATATCGTTCTTTTGCGGATAGAGAGAGTCTCAGTACTCCCGAAGACAATTCGGAAACGATCATAGCAAAAGTAAAAACCTGGATGCAGGAACACAACCGGTGGCTTTTTATCTTCGACAATGCTGAAAACCAAAAATCGTTGGAGAAATACTGTTCTTCTACCGGGTCGGAAGGACAACATATCCTTGTCACATCCCGTAACCCGCGATTTAGAAATTATTTACAAATCAATATCGATGTCTTCACTGAATCTGAAGCCTGTGAGTTCATAAAAAAACTAACGGGAAAGACGGCAGACAGTCATTTTAAAGAATTAGCAAAAAAGATGGGTTATCTACCTTTAGCCTTAGACCAGGCAGGCGCCTATATGAACATCCACCAAATGAGTTACAAGTCCTATCTATCCTTGTACAACAGCTATAATGTTGCGTTATTAGCCGAATATGACGATGACCCCGAAAAGAAAACGGTAGCAACAACCTGGCAGATTTCTTTTGAAAGAATCAAAGAAAACCTGCCCGCAGAGATACTTCTCAACCTCTGTGCATTTTTTGCGTCCGACAATATTCATACAGGATGGTTTCAGCTTGCAAGCTCTGCTTTACCAGATGAACTTCAATCGCTTCGTGATGTAGTTGTCAACGATTTGAAATACAAAGATGCCATAGCCGACCTTACCCGATATTCAATAGTTAGTCAAAAGGGAGACGGTGTCATCGGCATCCACCGCCTTGTGCAGGAAGTCATCCGCCACAACCTAAAACAAGAACAACCCAAGTGGCGTAACTTTTGTGTAAGTATATTAAATGAACTCCGCTATTTCGATTTCTCCACGGTCGAATCCAGAGCGCTTTTCATAGCCCTTGTCCCGCATATTGATTCCGTCACCCAAGGGATTAGCGACGAAGAAGCCACGGAAGTAGTAGCCCGTCTCTATCATTTTATGGGATATGGATTTAATGATTTAGCCGATTATCCCAAATCTTTAAGATACTACGGCAAAGCGTTAGCCATTCGTGAAAAGGTTTTGGGCAAGGAGCATCCTGATACAGCTGCGACCTATAACAACATGGCTTTGGTTTATGATGCACAAGGTAAGTACGACTTAGCTTTGGAATACTACGGGAAAGACTTAGCCATTTCGGAAAAGGTTTTGGGCAAGGAGCATCCTGATACAGCCACGACCTATAACAACATGGCTTCGTTTTATCGCATACAAGGCAATTATGACTTAGCTTTGGAATACAACGGGAAAGCGTTAGCCATTCGTGAAAAGGATTTAGGCAAGGAGCATCCTTCTACAGCCTCGACCTATAACAACATAGCTGTGGTTTATAAAGAACAGGGCAAATACGACCTTGCTTTGGAATACTACGGGAAAGCTTTAGCCATTCATGAAAAGGTTTTGGGCAAGGAGCATCCTGATACAGCCACTACCTATAACAACATGGCTGGAGTTTACTACGCACAGGACAATTACGACCTCACTTTGAAATACTACCGGAAAGATTTAGCCATTTCGGAAAAGGTTTTGGGCAAGGAGCATCCTGATACAGCCACTACCTATAACAACATGGCTGGAGTTTACTACGCACAGGGCAAATATAACTTAGCTTTGGAATACTTCGGGAAAGCGTTAACAATTTTGGAAAAGGTTTTGGGCAGGGAGCATCCTTATACAAAAACCACTATTAATAATATGACTTATACTTACGAAGAAAGTGGAAAGCCGGAACCTTTCGAAGAATGGCTGCGGAAAAAAAGAAAGCTCTGAAAGATTTTTTTGTATCTTTGTGACCGCATATATATATAATATATAATAAAAAAACGTTATGGATACTTCATTGAACAAACAACCGACTACGCCGGAAACTGTCTGGGCTATGCTTCGGGAGTTAGCTGAAAGACAAGCCGAAACCGACCGGCAAATCAGGCAGGTCAGCCAACAGTTAGGCGGAATTTCTAATAATCAAGGTCGTTTTGCCGAAGAGTATTTTTTTAATTCGTTTGAAAAAGGAAAGCGAAATTTCTTTGGCGAGAAATTTGATGATATTAAGAAAAATCTGAAAGGCATAAACACAGATGAAGATTTCGATATTGTAATGTTGAACAGACAATCGGTAGGCATTGTAGATGTTAAATATAAGGCTCATGTAAATGATGTCCCGGAAGTACTGAGAAAAGCATATGCCTTCAGAGCTAACTTTACGAAATATAAAAGACACAAGATTTAACCTTGGTTTGGCAACCATGGCTTTCTATCCTTCATTGGAAAAAGTCTGCAAAGACAACGGAATAACCATCATCAAACAGTCAGGCGATACAGTAGTCATAAACGACAAACATCTGAAAGCATTTTAGACGAAACTTTCAACAATAAAAATCATAAATCATACACATAATGGAAAACGAAAAAGAAAAAATATTTGTCAGTTTCACCCACGATGATATTGATTGGGCAGAATGGATAACTGAGGTATTGGAAAAGGAAGGTCATACAGTCATTATTGAGCATTGGAACTTCATTCCGGGAGACAATTTTGTCCTGAAAATGGACGAGGCTTTACGAACATGCCCGATAGTGATCGCCGTATTATCGGAAGCCTATCTGAAATCCTATCACTGCCAATCGGAACTGACTGCTGCATACGCCAAAAAAAATCGGAAACTCATCCCTGTACGTATAGACGATTTCAAGGTAAAAGGATTGTGGGCGACGATAAATTACATCGATTTGGTCGGCAAAACAGAGGAGGAAGCCCGTAAGTTGATAGAACGTATATCCAAGACACCCGAAAGAAAATCGAAAGGTTTTCCAGGAAAAACCTCCGACGATACCAAGCCGCAAAACAGCCTGCCGGATACGAATCGAAAATCAACGAACCCCTCCGGGATACCAGTCCCAGATGAAAGGATGCCTACCTACGCGGGAATGACGGGTGTGTTGGGGATGCCTACAAACAACCTACCGCCACAGAATCCTGATTTCACCGGACGTAAAAAACTGTTGATAGAAATTCATCAGGCGTTACATGCCCAAAACGAAGTGTCGTTAGTCCAGGCAAGCGCCATTACCGGAATGGGAGGAATAGGCAAGACAGAAACTGTCATAGAATATGCCTATCGTTATCATAAAGAATACCAACATATTTGGTGGATCAATGCTGAAACGGAAACAGGTATTTTAGCAGCATATCGTTCTTTTGCGGAAAGAGAGGGTCTGAGTATTCCCGAAGACAATTCGGAAACGATCATAGCAAAAGTAAAAACCTGGATGCAGAAACACAACCGGTGGCTTTTTATCTTCGACAATGCTGAAAACCAAAAATCATTGGAGAAATACTGTTCTTCTACCGGGACGGAAGGACAACATATCCTTGTCACATCCCGTAACCCGCGATTTAGAAATTATGCACAAATCAATATCGATGTCTTCACTGAATCTGAAGCCTGTGAGTTCATTAAAAAACTAACTGGGAAGACGGCAGACAGTCATTTTAAAGAATTAGCAAAAAAGATGGGTTATCTCCCTTTAGCCTTAGACCAGGCAGGCACTTATATGAACATCCACCAAATGAGTTACAAGTCCTATCTATCCTTGTACAACAGTTATCATGTTGCGTTATTAGCCGAATATGACGATGACCCCGAAAAGAAAACGGTAGCAACAACCTGGCAGATTTCTTTTGAGAAAATCAAAAAAAACCTGTCCGCAGAGATACTTCTCAACCTCTGTGCATTTTTTGCATCCGACAATATTCATACAGGATGGTTTCAGCGTGTGAGCGCGGCTTTACCCGATGAACTTCAAGCGCTTCGTGATGTAGCAGATAACGATTTGAAATACAAAGATGCCATAGCCGGCCTTACCCGATATTCATTAGTTAGTCAAAAAGGTGAGGGTGTCATCGGCATCCACCGCCTTGTGCAGGAAGTC
>Ga0099364_10008587_pt1 | contig 14355 bp, 10 predicted proteins | sample TergutTh196P3_FD_73070 | JGI IMG/M metagenome (GOLD analysis project Ga0099364, IMG submission 73070) | Microcerotermes parvus P3 segment gut microbial communities from Pointe-Noire, Republic of the Congo - Th196 P3 | ecosystem: Host-associated > Arthropoda: Insects > Digestive system > Gut ... | reverse complement strand
TCTTTTTTCTGAAATCGAACGTTAAAAGATACCCGCAGTCTATATTTTTGGATTTCAGGCATTTGGCAAGTTGGTCGTATGCGTCCTCATGTCGCTTATCGCCGTACCAGAGTTTTATTTCAAGAATAAACTGCTGTTTCAGAAAATCTATTACCAAGTCCATTTTGCCATGGTTGCGGGTTTCGGATTCAAAATGATAGAAACCAATACCATTTATCAATGGTTTCAGGTAGGTAAGAAAAATCAATTTGCCGTCTCTTTCCAAAAATTCCATGTCTTTTTCGGTATAAATTTCTGCATAATGTTTTTGAAATTTCTTCAGACAAAGTTCCATGTCGAAAATGTTGTCTGTGATTATTTCATTTTGCAAAACGTCCTTCACATTTCTAAATTTTGGCTCTGTTTGATTGCGTGAAATAAAGTAATCGGTAACAGCAATTTCAAAAATTTTGTTATGCATAGCCAGTTTATTGCCATTTTTAGCAAGAAAACAGTACATCAAGCCTAATTTTATAATAGGAGAGTGTGCGTTATACAAATAATCTTTATGCCTGACTGTCAAATCATATAACAAATTTTGCAAATCGAGATTTTCTTCAATTTTTTTAAACAAGTCGTCAAAAAGGGTACTGTTTTCGTCCAAAATAACTTTCATCGCTTCCTGTATGCCTTCAACAGTCCAGTTTTGATTTAAATCTGTTTCAATCAATTGACAAATTCTCGAAACCAAATAGGGATAACCACTCGTGTAGAAACGAATTTCTTTTGCTATTTCGCTGATATTCATTCCTGTACGATGGTCATTTTCGTAATCTGCGAGCATGGTTTCTATTTCTGACGCCGAAAATGACATGTCTATTTTAAAATCCACGGCAATATTCCAAGGCGAGTTCACGGGACTTTCGCCCGAACTGGACTCATATTTACCCTGCAATATCATCTTCTGTTTCAAGTTCCTTACGTCATAAACCCCTGCAAGAATGACGCTATGAAAAGTACAATCTTTTCCGGCATTTCTGAAAAGATATTTGTCTCGCAACATCTTTAGAAACTTTACAAAAAGACTGTTATTCGAGGCTTCGTCGGCTTCGTCAATGATTAAGATTATTTTTTTGTCCCTGTTCCTTTTGGTAATAAAAGCGCTCAATTTGTAAAAATCTGTAACACTGTCGTCAATCCATAATTTGGCTTCTTTTTCGTCATTTAGCGACAACGCATCATGTATTCGATTTAATAAACCCTGACAAAATCCTCTAGCATCCGCAAACATCTCAACATCCGAATACTGAAAACTGATACTTGCACAGATATAATCGTCCGGTAAACGCTTTTCCAGCATCCCGAGCGTCGTTGTTTTTCCGTACTGACGACCGCGATTGATGGTGAAGTAATACCCGTAGTCAACCAACCCAAATATTTTTTCTATTTTCAGGCTGATGTCCACCATATAGTGCATGTGTGGAACACAAATTCCCGTTACATTGAACCTACGCATGTTTTTATATTTTCATTTTTAATAATACGCCGCAAATATAGATAAAATTTTTGAATTACACACAGACGAATAAATTTTTTGAAAAAATATAGGGGAAAAGGATGCCATAGATATCACAATAAACGCTGAAATACACTGTGCCAATGTGGACAATATCGTTGATGTATTTTTTTCTATTTTTCGTGATTATTAACAAAATTTGGCACGATATTTGCGCTAAATTTATTAGATTATAACAAATAGAAATACCTATGAAAAACATTTTATTAATTTTATTGTTATCGGCGACAAACATCGTCATTTTCGGACAAATAGGCTCCCGTTTGCCTTCAGAGCGCAAGGTAATCAACGACCCCGTTACCGGCGCCGAGCTAATATTTTTGACCTCGCAGCCCGGAAAAGGCGATTCGAAAATATATCCTACCCACAGTCAGTGGACTTCAGACGGGCAATGGCTTATTTTTCGTTCTAATAGAATATCCGGCGAGGCTATCGCAGTGCATGAAGAAACGGGCGACATGGTTCAGGTAACAGAGGGCGGTTATTTTGGCTCGCTAAATATTAGTCGCAAAAATATGTTGCTGTACTATTTGCGCGCGATCGACGATGCCGGTAATGCAGTATCACGGCGAAGAGGCGAGCCGCAAACAGCGCAAATTATAGAAGTAGACCTTGCTAAACTGTTTGCCGACAGCGAAGCCGGAACGCTGAAAAACGCTTCGCACTATAAGAGAATATGCGGCGTTATACCCGCATCAATAAGCGCATCGGGCGAGTTGGCGCTCGACGCAAACGAGGATGTGGCATACTTTGGCGTGAGCAAAGAAGAAGCGGCGCGACATATTCCCGCCGGAACAAAAATTGAGGAAAATTTCGGACCGCGCAATATGGGAGCAGGCCCCGGAGGAATAGCAAGCATGAACCTCAAAACAGGCGACGTAAAACATGTTATTTCGCTACCTTTTCAGTTAGGGCATTTGCAGACAAACCCATGGGTGTCGGGTGAATTAGTATTCTGCTGGGAAACAGGCGGAAAAGCCCCTACACGCATATGGACTGTTAATGCCGATGGAACCGGATTACGTCCGATATACAACGAACTCGAAGTAGACTGGGTTACTCACGAAGCAGTTATTACGCCCGATGAAGTAGCATTTGCCGTGATGGGACATAGACCTGTAGGCTCTCGAGGATTCCAAGGCGGACAAACAAATCCGGGACAGGAAGCCGACTGGGGCCCATCGGGAACACGCGCACATTTTGGCGGTTTAGCGATAGCAAACATGCGAACAGGGGAAGTATACCTTGCCGGACAAACTAAAAGCGGTAGCGGATTGTGGCATGTGCACGGCTCCGCTGATGGACGTTTCGCAGCGGGCGACGACTTCAAAAGAGATATATGGCTAATAGACCGGAAAAATAACGAAATGATGTTGCTTTCTGCAGGACACAAGGAAACAGCAGCAGACCACCCGCATCCAACGTTTAGCCCCTGCGGTACAAAAATACAAATACAATCGGCAATGCTCTCGGAAGACAACCGCTCAATGAATATTGTTATCATTAAATTGCCAAAAGAGTGGATTGCACGGAAGTAGTTTTCAGTTTTCAGAAATAATAAAATATTAGATAATTAATTTATAAAAGTTAGTAATATGTTAAATATCAGAAGATTTAGTTTTGTTTTGCTTGTTTTTATCGCTGCATGTAACGGACAAGAAAAACAGCCGGAGGTAGCGACCGATTTTAACGCGCCATTGCATTTGCTACAGCCTGATTATCAGACGCCGTACGGTGTTCCCTGCGTTGAATCTATAAAAGAGATACTCGACCGCATGTGGACTTATCTCGACGAAGAAACGCCGGCAGTTGTTATCAATCGGGAAACAGGCGCAGTAATCGCCGATTTTTCAAACATTGATGAAAACGCGATGTTAAAACGTGGCGCCTTCCGACTTGCAAGTTACGAATGGGGCGTTGTATATGCAGGAATGACGCTTGCCGGCGACATAACGGGCAACCGAAAATTTTCGGACTACACAACGCGCAGGCTGCAATTTTTGTCGGAAACAGCCCCATATTTCAAAAAATTAGGCGAAGAAAAAAATATTCGCGAGCCCCAGTTGCGGCAACTAATCAGTCCCCACGCCCTTGACGACGCCGGTTCCATGTGCGTGGCGTTCATAAAAGCGTCTTATCAGGAAGGAGCGCCAGACTACAGGGCAATAATCGACAATTACATGAATTGGATTATGAATGGCGAGTATCGTTTGGCTGACGGCACATTGGCGCGAAACCGACCCGTGCCGAATACGCTGTGGTTAGACGACCTGTTTATGAGCGTTCCCGCAATCGCATGGATGGGTAGATTTACGGGCGACACAAAATATTACGATGAGGCGGTGAAGCAAATCAGACAATATGCCGAGCGTATGTTTGTACCAGAAAAAAATCTTTTCATGCACGGATGGGTAGAGGCAATGACCTATCACCCCACATTTTTCTGGGGCAGAGCCAACGGATGGGCAATTATGACGCTGGTGGAAGTATTGGAAGTGTTGCCCGAAAGCCACCCCGGATACAATGATATTATGACCCTCTATGTTAATCATGTCAGGGGTCTTTTGGCGCTTCAATCGGGCGAAGGACTTTGGCATCAATTGCTCGACCGCAACGATTCATATTTAGAAACGTCGGCGGCGGCAATATTTGCCTACAGTATAGCACGTGGCATCAATCGCGGATGGTTAGACGCATTGGCTTACGGACCGGGAGTGACATTGGCATGGAACGCTGTAGCACAGCAAATTAACGAAACAGGACAAGTCATGGGAACATGCGTAGGCACCGGAATGGCGTTCGACCCTGCGTTCTACTATTACCGCCCTGTTAATGTATTTGCAGCGCACGGATACGGACCCGTTATGCTGGCGGCAGCCGAAATGATAGCCATGATAAATAACACGTTCCCCAAAATGAATGATAGCGCTATACAATTTTATTCTGAAGAAATAGTTACCGACATGCCTATTTTCAGCGTAGGAGTTGGATTGTGGAATGTTTTTGAAGAGTGATGCGTTTTTTTTAAATTATTGTAATATGAAACCTAAACAGATAAGTCGTCGTTCTTTCGTAAAAAATGTGACGCTTGCTGCTGTGGCAACGCCGCTTGCTACAAGTATAAACGCCTCCGAAAACAGGACGACAAAAGAAACGTCTATGGCGTTTTCAGAAGATAACAATGCTATTCGCTGGCTTGACGGCTCTGCGCCAACGCATAACATTGGAACAACCTTTGGCGTTCCTTGGGCTGCAGGAACCATGCCGCGCAATACCGAATTTGCGTTGCTCGATGCTACAGGAAAATCCATTCCCGTACAAACATGGACAACGGCGTGGTGGCCCGATGGCTCTATTAAATGGACTGCTTCTGCAATTCCCGCCGGCATTGAGATAGGCGATAAGATAGACCTTGTTACGGGAAAACCGGCAACACCCGAAAACCCCGTCGTTGTAAACGAAACAGCCGACAGCGTAGTAGTAGACACCGGGCTTATACGTTGCACCATTAACAAAAGCGGCGATATGCTGATTAGACAGATTATTCGCGATGACAAGGTTGTGCTTGCTTCGGGGCGTTTGGTGGTTCTCAATAAAGACTGTCCCGAACTTGACGGACACGCAGGCAATATGCACGTGAACGCCTTCCAAAGCAAAATAAACACGGTAACAGTTGAACAAAGCGGCGCCGTTCGTGCTGTAGTAAAAATAGAAGGCGTACACGCTGACAATGAACGTTCGTGGCTGCCGTTTTGTGTTCGTCTGTACTTCTATTCGGGCGGCGATTGTGTGCGGATGATGCACAGTTTTGTTTTCGATGGCGACGTAGAAAAAAATTTTATATCCGGTATCGGCGTTCGTTTTGAGGTTCCTCTGACCGACCATCTCTACGACAGGCACATACGTTTCGTCGGCGAGGGGCGCGGTTTGTGGGCGGAAGCCATACAAGGACTGACGGGGCTTCGTCGCGACCCAGACACAACACGCAGCGCCAACGGTGTAAAGGCTTCCCAAATTGCCGGACGCGCCTGTCCGCCTATAGATGAGTTTAATCCGCAGGTGCGCGACCGGCTGCAGTACATTCCCGCATGGGGCGACTGTACGCTTTCTCAAACGGCTGCCAATGCTTTTATGATACGTAAACGCACGAAAGCCGGACACGGCTGGATTGAAGCCGACCAAGGAACACGCGCATCAGGCGTGGGATATATTGGCGGGGCTAAACATGGCGGCGTAGTTTTCGGACTTCGCGATTTTTGGCAACGGCACCCCGTGCAACTCGATGTACGCAACGCCCACACGGATAAAGCCGAAGTAACCGTATGGATGTACTCGCCCGAAGGTCAGCCTATGGACTTGCGTTTTTATCACGACGGCATGGGCATGGATACCTTTGAAAAACAATACAATGGCGGTTTGGAAGTAACCTACGAAGATTACGAGCCTGAATTTGGCGATGCACACGGCATAGCGCGCTCAAGCGAAATATTTTTATGGGCTCTTCCGGCAACGCCCACACGCGACGAAATAGTAGATTTGGCAGCGTTAGTTCGCCAGCCGGCGCTACTTGTTTGTCCGCCTGCGCGTTTGCGCACAGCCCGAATTTTTGGCGACGTATGGAATCTGCCCGACCGCTCTACGCCCGCAAAAGCAGCAATAGAAGAGCGTTTGGAATGGCAATTTGATTTTTACAAAAACCAGATAGACCAGCGTCATTGGTACGGTTTTTGGCACTATGGCGATATAATGCACACCTACGACCGCGACCGCCACGTGTGGCGATACGACGTAGGCGGATATGCGTGGGATAACTCCGAACTGTCGCCCGACCTGTGGCTATGGTACTATTATCTGCGTACCGGACGAGCAGACGTATTTCGACTTGCCGAAGCAATGACGCGACATACCGGCGAAGTAGATACATATCACGCCGGACGTTTTGCCGGACTGGGAAGCCGACACAATGTGCAGCACTGGGGATGCTCCGCAAAACAAATACGCATTAGCACTGCAGTATACCGCCGATTTTATTATTTTTTAACTGCCGACGAACGAGTTGGCGACCTAATGAGGGAGTTGTTAGACGCAGACGTGAAGATAGGTGAAATAATTCCCGTGCGAAAATTAGCAAGTACCCCGCCGTTAGGCGATTTCGATGCAATAGTCAGTTGGGGTACCGACTGGGGAAACCTTGCCGCCGGATGGCTCGCTGAATGGGAACGCGGCGGAAATCCTGCATACCGCGACAAACTTCTGCGCGGTATGCGCGACCTTGGCAATATGCAGTTTGGTTTCTTTACCAGCGGCAATTTTGGTTACAAAACAGACGGCAGTCTGGAACCGCTTGGCGCACAAGTTAGCCCCGGTTCGGGTCAAACCGTCAGGCTCTCGCATCTCAACTCTGTGCACGGCGCCGTAGAAACTTTTGCCGAACTTATCCAACTTACTGACGGACAGCCTGAATATGAAGGTTTCAAAAGAGCGTGGTTGCAATACTGTCGTCTCTACAATGCGTCGGCAGAGGAGTGTATAGCAGAAATCGGCGTAAACGTCAGCGGAAGCCTTAATCATGCTCATTCCCGCTTGACTGCCTACGCAGCAAAGGTTTTAGGCGATGCCGCTATTGGACAACGCGCATGGCGCGAGTTTTTTCCCGAAGCAAATCAATCGCAAGGCGCAGTAGAACGCTCGAACCGACAACTCTTAACCACAACCCGCATAGAAGGCTCAAACGCGCTCAATCCCATAGACGAAGCGCCGTGGGTATCAACCAACGATGCAGCGCAATGGGGATTGGCAGCGATGCAATGTCTGGCGTTGGCAGGCGAATGGAAGTAAACTCGCCGATGAATTACTCAAAATAAAATACCTCTACCAACTCGGCTTGTTTGGGCGAGTTATCGGGGTTAACCTCCATGATGTCGCGGTCGAGAAACAAAATAATTCAAGCAACTCATGCTCTTACGATACCACCTATAAGACAATTTAGAAACGAAAAATGGGGACAAGAAAGTGAAAAAAGTTTTTTTTGAAAAAATTTTGCAGATTAAAAAAATATTCGTATCTTTGCCGCGAATTATTATTCATAAATTTTTTATTAACATAATGTATTTAATTTTTTTTAATATGATTAGTAGATTTCGTGTTTTAGCAGGGATTTTAACCTGCGCGGTAGCCTGCGGGCTTAGTTTCCATAACTCTTATACAGGTTATGGGGTTTTAGAAGGAGACATACACCATCAAGTTTTGTCTCAAACCAATACCGGCGGAGGCGGCGGTGAATCCGGAGGTGACTCCGGCGGGGAATCAGGTGGGGAATCCGGTGGCTGTACGTGCGATGGTTGCACCTCTGAATGCCAATGCCAAAGTGGTGGTGGCTCTAGTGGTAATAATAATCCATGTCCGGATTATAATTATGCTGCTGGTGAAAAAATTCAGGCTGTTGTACAATCATATCCAGTTACAACTAACTCTAATGGTGAGGCTCAGTTTGGGAATTCAATTAAGGGTGGATTTGCAAAGAACACAACAATTAATGTTCTGGTTGAAACAAAAAATTGTGTGAAGGCTGAGTCAACAACAACGTGTTGTGACCAAAGATTAGTAGGATCCAAAATTCTATAAGTTACGCATTATTTTTTCTATCGTTAAATGGTTTAAATTTCATCCTATTAGGAAAAACTCTTGTAAAAAATGTAAAGTATTTTAACGAATACAGAAATTGTATACCTAATAGGATGGGCAAACCAATGTGTAACAAGATCAAAAATAAAAAGATGACAAAAATAAAGTTAAAATATGTTTTGTGTCTGTTGACAGGTCTCTTTTTGTTGATATGCTGCAAAGAAGATGCTTCTGAAGAGCACGACATCATAGTATTCAATAAGAAGAACATAACAAATATAGACAGGATTGAATACTACAATTTGGACTTCATCGACAGTAGTGTCTTCGTTCCGCTTGAGACGTCATTTCAAAGTATACTTGGGGAAATATCTCAATTGGAATATTTTGAAGGCAGGTTTTATATCAACGACAATCAAACAAAGAAGCTGAAAGTTTTTGATGAAAGTGGAAAATATTTATTTGACATCGGTAAGCAAGGCAGAGGACCCGGCGAATATGTAAGCATCAGAACTTTTTTTATAAACTCCACGGATAGAAAGATTTGCATAATAGATCCTTCGAGCTCTGCCATTCATGAGTTCAGTCTCGAAGGCGTTTTTTTGCAGACTAAAAGATTTGGTAGTTTTGGAATTGGCTCTGCTACGAAGGCTAAATATGCAAATGGGCGCATTTTTTTTAACAAGCCGGTTGACTTTACACAAAATATGGCTTATTTTTTTGTTTCTGCAGAAGACTATTCAATAACAGAATGGTTGCGTCCATATCCGGTTAAGCCCGACTACGATATGTATGCTACCTTAATGGACCATCCCTTTAGTATTTTTGATAATACTTTTTATTATGTTTCGCTTTTTTCAGATACCATTTACATGTATGATAATGACAGAGAGATTCCATATCTTTACGTAGAAACAGGCAAGCCTAATATCCCGCCAAGTTATCTGGAAGCCAACAGTATTAAAAACGAGCCCACTGCGGCATTAGTGCACGTATGGCGTGATGATAGATATTCTGAAGGTTTTACTGAAATAGCGGTTACTAGCAGATTTATTTTAACAAGTTTCAAATTTGATTTTTTGCCATTTTATTTATTGGACAAAAAGACAAATGAAGGATACCTTGTTAATACTGGTTTAGCTCCCAATTTGGGCATACCGTCATTTGTAGAAAATAACAGATTAATTAAAGTATGGACGCCTGATCATATTGAAGCATATATGCATCAAATAGAGAGTGGAGCAGTAACGCCAACTGAATCTGTAAAATCTTTGCTAAAGAGCTATGACCCTGAATTTCACAATCCTATTCTGATTGTTTACTATTTGAAAGGATTGGATGATGAATAACAACAAGATATACAGTTCTGTAATTTTAGCTTTGTTTTTTATTTCTCTATTTTTGACGGGATTGTATGCTCTTGCACAAAACAATAGGAAAAATATTTTGACTTATTGTTCGTCTTACAATTCAGAAAATAGAGCGTCAACTGTTAGCTACTTTTCAGGAATGGAAACAGACAATATGCCATTAGATTTGGAAAGTACAATTGTATCAATTGATAGACGTTCGTTAGTTTTAAAGGATGTAATTCGCAGAGATTCAATGTATTTGATTTTTCGTTATCCTTTATCTTATTGTGGAGATTGTATTGATGATATTTTTGAACAATTGCATCATCTAAATGAAAATATGCATTGTATTCAAGTCATTGTTATACTTTCGCACTATTTAACAGCAAGAGAGGTAAGAATAAAGATGCTTCCTTATGAGGATAAATTTCGCATATATCGTGCGCTTATTTACAACATAGGCTTACCTCTTGATAAAGAAGAAGTCCCTTATTTTGTATTTGTAGACGATGGGAAGACTGCAAAACATTCTTTGGTGACGACTCAAAATACTGTTAGCATTGTTAGTGAATACTTGCAAATGTTATCTAATAGATATTGTAATTAAACAAAGCAGGCAATGATGTTCAAAAAATGCTTAGCGCCATTTTTAGTAGTTGCCACGTGTTTGGTCTATTTCCCCATCTTAAGCAACAATTTTCTCTTCTTTTGGGATGATCAGTGGGTAGTTATGAATCGCTATACTATTGGCGGTTTTAGTTTTCAAAACATTTGGGCAGTACTTTCCGAGTTTTATCATGGTCAATATGCTCCTGTGAATCAGCTTTTTTACGTAACATTACATGCTTTATTTGGTTATAATCCGTTATTTTTTCATGCTGCCAGCCTGTTAGTTCATATTGCTAATGTATTGCTAATATACCTGTTTATCAGGCATCTATTAGTTAGATGTAACGTAGAATCAGCTACTGCATACTCGGTGGCTTTCATTTCTGCATTATTGATGGCGATACATCCCTTCAACGTGGAATCAGTGGCATGGGTTAGCGCTTCAAAAATAATCCTTTACGTGATGTTTTACCTAATTGCAATGCTTTGCTATTTGTGGTATACAGACGCTTACAAGCCAAAATTTTATTTTCTCGCGCTGGTATTTTTCATTATTTCGTTTGGCGCTAAAGAGCAGGCTGTTACTTTGCCGGTATGCTTACTGTTGCTTGATTATGTGCTTGGGCGTAACCTGCGCAGCGAGCAGGTGTGGCTCGAAAAAATGCCTTTCCTTATGCTTGCGTTGTTCTTCGGCATAGTCACAATATTTTCGCAGGGTAGTTTCTTTGCAGAAAAAGAATCTTTTACAATTGTCCAACGTGGCGTATATGCTTGTTATTCGTTTATCGAATACCTGATAAAGTGTCTGCTGCCTGTCAAACTGTCCTATTTATATCCGTTCCCTACGCAGCCCGGCGAGCCGCTAACGCTTCGTTTGTGGATGTATCCTGTAATATTGCTTGCGTTAGCTGGATTTTTTTGGCGGTTTATGTTTTATATCTGGGCATTTACGCCCATAAGCGAACATACGACTGGCAAGATACAGATTCTATTAAGCAAGAAATGAGGGAATTAATTGAACAACGAAAGAGTAGAAATCATGTTTGACATTTTTCGGTTTTTCAAATACGGCGTTGTTGGTTTTTCAGGCGTTATCATAGATTTTGGCATAACATGGATTGCCCGTGAGCGTTTTCAATTTCTATGCTGCAAAATTAGTTGCCATCGGGTTTGTAACTGTTTTTAACTATGCAGCAAACAGTCTGTTGACGTTTGCTGTGCGTTGAAGGCGTTTTATGAAGTATTCAGAGACAACGGACTTACCTGTAAGACGATTTAGAAACGAAAATTAATCATGCTCACCCCCGCTTGACCGCCTACGCGTAGAAGGCTCAAACACGCTCAATCCCATAGACGAAGCGCCGTGGGTATCAACCAACGATGCAGCGCAATGGGGATTGGCAGCGATGCAATGTCTGGCGTTGGCAGGCGAATGGAAGTAAACTCGCCGATGAATTACTCAAAATAAAATACCTCTACCAACTCGGCTTGTTTGGGCGAGTTATCGGGGTTAACCTCCATGATGTCGCGGTCGAGAAACAAAATAATTCAAGCAACTCATGCTCTTACGATACCACCTATAAGACAATTTAGAAACGAAAAATGGGGACAAGAAAGTGAAAAAAGTTTTTTTTGAAAAAATTTTGCAGATTAAAAAAATATTCGTATCTTTGCCGCGAATTATTATTCATAAATTTTTTATTAACATAATGTATTTAATTTTTTTTAATATGATTAGTAGATTTCGTGTTTTAGCAGGGATTTTAACCTGCGCGGTAGCCTGCGGGCTTAGTTTCCATAACTCTTATACAGGTTATGGGGTTTTAGAAGGAGACATACACCATCAAGTTTTGTCTCAAACCAATACCGGCGGAGGCGGCGGTGAATCCGGAGGTGACTCCGGCGGGGAATCAGGTGGGGAATCCGGTGGAGAATCTGGCGGTGGCACCCCAGGTGCAGATGGAGTAAGTTGTTTTGACGCAAGTCCCGGAGAAACAATGTGGAAACCAGCAAGAAATGACAATAGATGTGGCAGACCTTGTCAAAACTACTTCGATAGGCTATGTGAGACTAGCAGTAAAGCTATAGGTTGTTCTCCAATTACTTGCAAATAGTATTAAATTAAAAAAAAGGGGCTAAAGTGACAATAAAAGTTTTTGGCCCCTCTTATTTTGTTCACTTAAGAGAAAAATGAAAAGGTTTATTTATGTGGGGTTTATTTTATTTTTGATTGTCGCATGCAATCAATCAAAGAAGGAATTTGGCGATATTATTGATATTGACCCTTTTTTTAAAACAAATAAAGAGTTGCAACTTTCCGAAATAGCACATAATGTGAGTTATGTCAGGCTTGAGACAAATCCTCAGTCTATAATTGGGAGAGTTAGAAAAATTGTTTTGTTTGAGGAAATGTTTTTTATTCAAGACAGGAGCACTAATAGTGTTTTAATATTTGACGCTTCCGGTATATACATATCAAAAATAGAACAACGCGGGAGAGGGCCGGGTGAATTTTTGCAAATTTCTGATTTTACGGTACTTCCTGTCGATTCAACTATTTTTATTGTAGATAACTTGCAAAGAAAAGTTCTTAAGTACGATTTAGCAGGAATTTTTCTGAAAGAAATAAGATTACAGGCTACGGCAACAAAAATATCATCCCTTAACGACTCGTTGGTTGCAGTGCAGTTTAATTTTCCTAATTTCATAGATAATGACAAGTACAGTATAACAATCTTTGACAGAGAGTTACTTCAACAAAAAAAAATAATTTCGCAGGATATAAATGTTTCTGAATCAGATGATTTTTCAGGGCATAATATGAATTTTTTTGCACACGTAAATGATACATTGACATTTTGGGAATTTAAAAATGATATCATTTATAAGATAATTAATCCGGACACAATAATGCAGAAATATTACATTCAATACAGTCATAAAATCGCTCAAACAGATCAAAGGAACTTTTTTGCTGTGGCACCTAATAAAAACGAACTTATAAGGTTTATTGAAACTGATTATTTCATGTTTTTTAGCGGGACAACTTTTGGAGACGATTTTCGGATTGTATATTTCAAAGATAGCGGCACTGGCTACAACATTTTTAGAGGCGAAGACCTTGATAAACTGATAAACGATTGGGATTACGGCCCCGATTTTTTCCCTGATGGCGTTTTTAGCAACGGACAAGTTTATCAAACTTTTTCAATGTTGGAGTTTTTGGAAGATAGAAGAAGCAGTCATCCTCTGCCTGATGCATTATCCTTCGAGAATGTCTCAATGGAGGACAATCCTATTATTATGTTGGTAACCTTGAAATAGTTCTACAATGGATAAACGAGCTCTTATATATGTTTCTTTAGCTATAACGCTGCTAATTAGTCTAGCAATGACTATTTTGTATTTTGATTCGCGTGATTTTTCAAAAAGCGGAGGTGCGTCTGTGGCAGATACCCACAATCTCAAGTCGCTAATGTTTGAAGCTCTATACGCTAACAATCGTAAGATTGATCTTAAAACTTCTTTGATATCTCTAAATAGAGATACTGTCAGCTTAGGCGATATTCTATGCTCAGACTCCAAGTATTTGATATTTAGATATTCTGGTTTTGGTTGCAATAGTTGTGTTAACGAAACAGCAGCAAAACTCACTCAAATGCGCGATGAGTTGCATTGCATAAATATCATATTTCTACCGTATTATGAAACTTTGCGAGATATGATAGTTCAAAACACCCAATCCTTCAGGAATAGATTTCCGCTCTATTTAGTCAGTGAAAACGATATCGGATTACCGCCCGACAAAATACATGCCTCGTATTTGATATTTGTAGACGATGGAAAAACTTCAAAACATACATTGTTAGTGGATTATTCACAGACGGATTTGATTGACATGTACTTACATATGATTTCGAAAAAATATTGTAATTAAATAATGCGCCGTTTTCATATTCTTACTTATATTTTTTTTCCTATAGTTTGTTTGTTGGTCTATTTCCCCATCTTAAGCAACAATTTTCTCTTCTTTTGGGATGATCAGTGGGTAGTTATGAATCGCTATACTATTGGAGGTTTTACTTATCAAAACATTTGGGCAGTACTTTCCGAGTTTTATCATGGTCAATATGCTCCTGTGAATCAGCTTTTTTACGTAACATTACATGCTTTATTTGGTTATAATCCGTTATTTTTGCAATACATTAGCAATAT
>Ga0099364_10008586_pt1 | contig 14356 bp, 15 predicted proteins | sample TergutTh196P3_FD_73070 | JGI IMG/M metagenome (GOLD analysis project Ga0099364, IMG submission 73070) | Microcerotermes parvus P3 segment gut microbial communities from Pointe-Noire, Republic of the Congo - Th196 P3 | ecosystem: Host-associated > Arthropoda: Insects > Digestive system > Gut ... | reverse complement strand
TTTAAAAATTAAAGAAGTATTAATTCCGCCAAACGCAAAATTATTGGACATAATATATTCAGTGTCAATTTCCCGTCCGCTTCCGGTGATATAATCCAGCGGCCCGCATCTGGTATCAAACTCTTCAAGATTCAGGTTGGGGCAAAACCATTTTTCTTTCATCATGTGAATTGAAATCCACGCTTCTATTACACCGCAGGCTCCCAATGTGTGACCTATGTAGTTTTTAAGAGTGCTTACCGGAACAGGTCTTTGAAAAACATCCGCTGTTGCCCAGCTTTCTGCAACATCACCTGCATCTGTGGCTGTGCCATGTGTATTTACATAGCCTATTACAGCCGGATCAAGGCCGGAATCTTCCAGCGCCAGTTTCATAGCTATCCCCATTGTAGGGCGGTTTGGCGCTGTTATGTGATTGCCGTCTGTATTAGTTCCAAAACCAACAACCTCCGCAATAATTTTTGCTCCGCGTTTTTTAGCATGTTCATATTCTTCCATAATAAAAGTGCCAGCTCCCTCACCAACAACAAGGCCGTCGCGGTTTTTGTCATAAGCGGCGGGAGTTTTTTTTGGAGTATCGTTCTTGGAGCTTGCGGCAAAAAGTGTATCAAAGACCGCGGCATCTGAAGCATTTAATTCTTCCGCGCCGCCTGCAAGCATTATATCCTGATACCCGTTTTTTATTGTTTCATAAGCAAGTCCAATTGCCTGACTGCTTGATGTACAGGCAGTGTTAGTTGTAATAATTCTTCCGGTTAACCCAAATAATACGCCAATATTTGCGGCGCATGTTTGCGGCATTGCTTTAATATATGTTGTAGCGCTCATTTTTGTAACATCATTGTCAACAAGCATACTGTAAAATTCCATTAGAGATTCTATACTGCCCATGCTGGAACCATACGATACTCCACAGCGGCCGTTTTTTAACATTGGATCATCTTCATTAATTCCGGCGGAGACAAGAGCTCTATCCGCAGACACTAAAGCAAGATAAGCTACTCTGCCAAGACCGCGGGCTTTTTTACGGGGATATTCCGGCAAGGGACTGTTTACCGGAACTGCAAGCCTTGTATTCATAAGGGTAAATTTGTCCCATTCATTCATGCGGCAAACAAGATTTTCCGCAGCTTTTAGTTTTGCTAAAATTTCCGGCCATTCACTTCCCAACGCGCTTACTATTGATCCTCCGGTTATAACAACCCGTCTTTTACTCATACCATTCCTCCGTTAACGGATATAACCTGTCTTGTTATATATGATGCAGATTCAGAAAGAAGAAAAACAGCAAGCGCGGCAACTTCTTCCGGCTTTCCTATTCTGCCCATCGGTATTGATGGAAGTATATGTTCCATTGGCGCATCCTTGCTCATATCGGTTTCAATAAGTCCGGGTGCAATACAATTTACAGTTATTGAACGGCTTGCAAGCTCTACAGCTAACGCTTTTGTTGCTCCAATTATCCCCGCTTTGGATGCGCTGTAATTTACTTGGCCTCGGTTTCCTGTTATTCCCGACACAGAAGAAATTGTAATAATTCTGCCCTGTTTTTTTCTGCAGATGGGCATTATTAACGGATGAAGCACATTGTAAAAACTGTCAAGGTTTGTACGGAGAACGGAATCCCAATACTCCGCACTCATGCCGGGGAAAGAATCGTCTGCAGAAATTCCCGCATTGCTAATTATTCCCCATAACGCTCCGTTTTTTTCTGTAAATTTTTCCAGCTTCTCTCTGCACTCATCTCTATTACTTACATCAAATTGAATAAGATTGATCTTTCCGCCTTTTTCTTGAATTTCTTTTTGTAATGTTTCTGCGGCTTCTTTACCTTTATTGTAATGCGCTGTTATTGCATAACCTGCTTCTGAAACAGCTATGGCAACAGCCCTGCCTATACCCTTACTTGCTCCTGTTATAAGAACTTTTTTTTCTGTATTCAATTTCTTTTTCTCCCTTCTATAAGATCCATTAGATGCTGTTCATCTTTTAATTCTAAGACCATTATTTTTCCTTCAGTTGTTTTTTTATTATTAACATAAATTTCACCATCAAAAGTGTAAATCATATCTGTTTTGTCAAATTGTTTAACACGAATATCTAAAGTACTGCCGTTATCAAAAACAGGAGTGTGTATTTTCATTGACGGGATGCTAAGGATAAATCCAATTTTAGGTTTTAGCCCCAATTCTCGGTCTCTAATTCCGGAAAATGCAGAAATTGCCTGTGCAATAAATTCAAAACCTGCCCATGTAGGCACTCCTCCAATATTGGGATCATAAAATAAGCAATTTTCCGTTATGTCATATTCCGCTTTCATGCTTTTATCCATAACATCATAACTTATTATCCGGCTTAACAGGAGCATTTTTCCCCGGTGAGGAATAATAGTGTGCATCTCTCCAGTTTCTATCAATTACTGCCCCCTGTCTCCCAGAATTAAGCTGACATTGCATCCGCCAAAAGCAAAACTGTTAGTCATGCAAATTGACGGCGGTTTGTAATCTGAATTAACAGGATGAAAAACAAGTTCTTCATCTTTTTCACCGTCAAAGCAATGCATGGGTAATCCACTTTTTTCTTTTATAGCCATCCAGCAAATTGCAGTTTCCAGCGCTCCTGCCGCGCCAAGAGTATGGCCTGTAATTGGTTTTGTAGAATTTGCCGGCGGTATGTTATCTCCAAAGACAGTTTTCATTGCCAAGGCTTCCGCTTTATCATTAAGAAGCGTACCCGTACCATGCAGATTTACATATCCTATTTTTTGCGGATCAATACCCGCACTTGCAAGCGCTTCTGTCATTGCTTTTGCAGGGCCATTTCCGTCTTGTCCCGGTGCCGTCATGTGGCAGGCATCAGCGCTTTCTCCATAACCAAGAAGTTCTATACCTTGAGCATTGTCCGTGTCAAGCAAAAAGAACGCTGCCCCTTCCCCAAGGTTTATCCCCTTGCGGTTTTTGCTGAAAGGGTTAGTAGGCTCATTGGAAAGGGCTTCCAACGCATGGAAACCTAAAAGCACTGTTTCAGAAACAACATCGGCTCCCCCTGCAATGACCGCATCACACAACCCCGCTCTTATTAATTCCGCTCCCCTTATGACAGCACTTGCACCGGAAGCGCAGGCTGTAGCAACCGTAATAACAGGCCCCGTAAGCCCAAACTTAGCGGCAATAAATTCCGCAGGAAATGACGCACTTTGCAAACGCAAATTATAACCCTTCGGAAAAGCCCCTTTCTCAAGCAATTCACGGTGATTATAAATCGAAGCTTCTGAGCCGTTGTCACAAGAGCCAAGGCAGACACCCACTTTTTCCGCACCGTATTTAGAGACGCTATTTTCAATTTCAGGGCGTATTTGTTCTAAGGCGGCGTCAATAATCCGCATCATTTTTGTTTCATGAATATCAGGCAAATTATCCTGAGATATTTGACCCGTAGGAAATTGAGCGCCGTCAGGAAGCTGCCTCATAGTAATTCCGCTCCTGTCCCCTTTCATGCAAGAATTGTATAACAAATCTCTGTTCTGCCCTGCACAGCATATAAGACCCGGCGCAGAAAGATATATTTTCTTCAATAAAATCTCCTATAGAATCGATCCAAAAAAACATTTACTATTATTTAATGAGTATTCCTTTATTTAATATTGGTTTAACATTAATGTCAATAGACCCCACCGCAGAGGGCAGGCGTATTCTGTCAATTTTAGAAGGCAGACCCCTTGCGGAACAGGATATTCTTAAAGATGACAATGGCCGCCCTTATTTTTCTGACAACTATGCAAAGGCGGGCAGCATCGATTTTAACATATCACATTCAGGAAACATGGCGGCAGTTTCCCTTGTAAAAGGCACAGGGCTTTGTACCGGCTGCGATGTGCAGCTTGTAAAAAACAGAACAAACACATTAAAAATAGCTGAACGGTTTTTTTCCAATTCTGAAGTAAAATATATTTTATCCCAAAAAGAAAAAGGCAATGATGCCGCATTTTTTGAAATCTGGACACTAAAAGAATGTTATATAAAACTCCGCGGACTTTCTGTATTTGACATTGACAAGGTGCCAAGTTTTTTTTATGAAAACGGAGACGGTGCGGAGTCAGGCTCTTTTGCTTTTTACACAGACAATACGGCTCCGCTGTCATTTTACCTTTACAAGTTGAGTGACAAAGCCGGAACCGTGTATATTATGGCGGCGGCAATAGAAGGGGCGGAGCTTCAACCGTCTATTCAATGGTTTTCTGAATCTACTTTACCCTGCAAAAGCATAGCTGAAATAAAAGCCGCACCAAGCCCCGCAGTAACAGTAAGCCCAAACATATGAACAGGCATAAAGCTGCTAAAGACAAGAGCGCCAAAAGAAAGAATTGTAGTTAAGAACGATAATGTTGTTGCAAGTGTCGTATATTTGCCACTGCCTTTCTTTTTCCCCTTCCCTGTTAAATAAAAAATATAATCCAATCCAAGGCCAAAAACCAACAGAAGCCCGGCAGCAGGGAAAAAGCCCAATGGAATTTTATTTAAAGTTAATACTGCAATTACGCAGAGGACAAGAAAAACCGGAACAGCGTATATTTTAATACTATCCCGCCGTGAATATGTAAAAAAGACTATAACGGAAATAATAAGAAAAGCTGTAAGAAATAAAAACAAAACCGTTCTTGTTATTGTATTCAAATCACGGCCAATATCTTCCGCTTTATTTATAAAATGCACAAAATCAAATTCAACAGCGATAGAACGGAAGATACTTTCATCTGCGGAATGGAACGGCAGTATACAGGAATAGTAGGTTCCGTCAACATTTCCTATCCACATATTTGATACCCCTGTATTGGCGGGAGCGTTTTCAGGAAGACAGTAATTTTTCCCGGCAGCAAATTCACCGTAATACACTTCCGCATATTCTGACGGAAAACCAAGAAATTCATACTGTGCTTCTGCAAGAGGCAGCAGGGCTTTCATGGCGCTATATGTTTGCCGTTGAGTCTGTAAAGAAGGGACAAAAACCGATGTCCCCAAAAATGAACCCAAATTACCAAGCTGTATTTCTTCTTCTAAGCGCAGGGCAAGGCGTTCTTCATTTTGCAAGGTTTCTTCCGGGGTTGAGCCGGAAACAATATAGTACCAAAAAGAAGCTCCCCTATCAAAAACCATAGCGGAGATTTTTTCAGATTCCAGTAATGAATCTGACATTGAATAAAAAGAACGAATATCGTTTTCTATTTTTATACGCTGGGGACTTAATACAGTAACCGCTAATGCAAAAACGGCAATTACAACGATGATTGCATTTCTAAAAACGGGCGCAAGGGAATACCCTCTTAGTTTAAGAAAAATCTTATTGTTAAAAATATCAAATTGTCTTTTTTCTTCCAAAGGCAGTTTTAACCTTGGATAAACTAAATAGGATGTAAGAAAAGAGCTAAGAAGCCCTGTCATGGAGAAGACCGCAAATTGTTTTAATATAAGAAATGGCGCAAAAAGAAAAACAAAAAAACAAATTTCTGTAGAGATAAAGCTCATAACAAGACTTTTGGAAATATGAGAACGAATTGCATAGCCGTCTTTTAAAACGGTATTGCCTTTCCAGTGAGAAAAGAAATGAACGGAATAATCAACGCAGGTTCCAATAAGAGTGGTGCCAAAAACAAAGGTAATTATGTGTATTTCTCTAAAAACCAAAAGAGATGCAGAAATTGCCATGCCTAAAGAAACTGTTATTGCACAAATAGAAAAAAGAACAGGTTTGGGTGTTTTAAAAATATAAAGCAGTAAAAATAAAATTATCAGCATAGATAAAGTACTAATAATTGAAATTTCCCTTTGTGCATTTGTAGAGCTTTCATAACTGTGAAAAGGAACTCCTGAAAAATAAAACTCCAACTCCGGTGCGGATTGTTTTACAGTTTCAGCCGCATTGTAAATTTCTGTTATTATATTTTTTTCCCCGCTTATGGAAACAGCCTGAGGCGCAAGAGTCATTCTAAGAAGCACATACCAGACACCGTCTATATAAACTGATAAAACATCGTCTTTTAGATCCAGTTTTCCGCCGGCAAGCAAGGAAGAACTTAAAAATGCCTCCATACGCCTTTCTGAAAGCAAAAACGGATCTTTATCAAGATTATCCAAAGGAAAAAAAGTAAAAGCTCCATAAGCGGCGGCAAGCGCATCATCCGCTATATTTTCCGCTCCTCCCGTTTCCAGCAAATGACGGGTTTCATCCCCTGCAATTACAAATCGATAATTAAAAAGATAATCTATAAATTGTGTAATTGTATTAAAATCAAAATAAAAAGAGATTGTCTCAACTCCGGGAGAATCTTCAAACTTTGCGTGTAAAAGAGCGGCTCCCTCTTTTGCATTTTCAAAATCCTGAGCGGCAGCAAGGATAACTGCTTCCCTTGAGTTTTTCTCTCCCAGAACGCTGTCCGCTTTTGCCGCACCTTTTGAGTGTCCTGTCTGGGGGAGCATATCCATAAGCTGAGTGTTTATCCGTACTGAACCAATAAAAAAAACAGAAAGCATAAATAACAAGGGAATAGCTATATGGACAAGAAGCCACAGCCCAAGTTCCCACGATCTTTTTGTTTTAAGGAAGGGTAAAAAATGCTTTTTCATGCGCGCCTAGTTCTGCCGGATGGCTATGGTTTGATAAACTATAAATAATGGTATCACCACTTTGTTCATATAATTGAATGTATTTAATAACGGTGTCCCCTTTAATAATAATTCTTTCCGCAAAAGAATGTATTGCGCTGTTTTTAGGATAAAGTCCAAGCTCCCACCCGGCTGTGTTTGTAAAATAAAATACTTCAAAATTATCAAGAAGCCCTTGGGCATTCCCTGTAAATACCATGCTTAAAACTTCTGCCGTACGCAAAAAAGTTTCATTTCCCTGAGCGCTTATCAGCGTTCTTCTCCTCCCCGGTCTTGCCTGTATAATATAATCTTTCCCTAATGTAATTGTAGCTGCAACAGGAGTGACGGTATCCCATACCATGCCCATATCTTTGGCAATTACAAAGTTCCCTGCCGACTTTAACGAGCGCCCGGTACGGCTTATCTTTCTTTCTTGTTCAAACTTGCCGGTAACAAATGAATGTTCTGCAAGGCGCAGACAGGTTGTTGTAAATGCACCCATATCTTCCGGTTTTAAGGGATAATTAAAAATATCTCCGCCGGGAACTTCCGCACCTAACTCAATTGTAAAAAAAAGCAATGCAATAGTTAAAAGAAATTTCACTTATTCTCCTTTATCAGAGCTTCTATTTTATTAATTAAAATATCCGGGCAAATAAAACAAGATTCCATTGTATCTATTTTTATTGCCATTTGGGTACTTATCCCCATTGTGGTGATTAATCCTGTTTGAATATTCTGTATTTCAAATTGCATTTTTAGGCGGTTTTCATATTCCAAAAGAACAGCTTTTATTTTAATTCTATCTTTAAATGTAACAGGTTTAATAAACTTTGTATAAGTTTCAATAACGGGAAAAGCATACCCGGAGTTTTTCATATCATTGTAATCATAACCAATTTTTTCCAATAATGCCCGCCGGCCAATTTCAAAAAAATTTAAATAGTTTCCATGCCATACAACCCCCAGAGGGTCTGCATGAAAAAACTCAACTACGGTTTCCTCTTCTGTAAAAATGTTATAAGGCCCATTTGTTTTTTTTATTATCATCCTTGCACCTCTTTTGCCCAGAAATTATAGAAATTATACCACTGAAACGGGTACTTTTTACAGTAGGTTTCCAAGTATGCGGCAAAAGAGGCAGCCAACTCCGCACTTTTCACAAACCGCTCTTTTCTGGAAGTATGATAAAAAGAAACATCGCTTTTATGAACATACATATCATATTTTGGGTTTATAGACAAATCCTTTCTGCGCAGAGCAAACATAAAATAAACCGGTACAAGTACCGATGATTGCATAAGGGCGGCAAGATAGAAAGCTCCCAAAGAAAAAGGCGCATCTTCTCCAAGAAAGGGAATACTCAAGTTTTTTCCAAAATTGCCGGCAGAAGTCCTGTCCCCCGCAATGGAAACAATCCCCCCTTTAGCAATTTTTTCTTCCAATAAAATTGAAGTCTGCGGCCCTACATCCTGCACATTAATAATATCAAGGCAATATTCAGGATTAATCTCTTTTAACATTCTGGAAAAATCTTTGGTTGTTTTCATATCAACAATAATAGTTACCGGTATTTGGCGAGATACTCCTGTTTTATTAAAATTTGCAAGCCCTCTTAAAAGTTCAGTATTTCCCAAATGTGAAGTAATTATTAATGCGCCCTTTCCTTTTTCCAAATTTTCAATTAAATCACCCACGGCATCTTCATCCTGAAAATAAAGATTCTTAAAAGGAAATTTATTACTCCATGTTTGTATTTTTTCTATTATGGTAAGGGAAAAAGAGATAATATGCCTTAATGGGGCAAAGAACCCCCGGCATTTTTTTGCAGTTTTTGGATCTTCTGCAAAGTTAACAGCTTTTGACAGAAAATTTGCGGATTCAGTTCTTGCAAGTTTAGAGAATGTAAAATAACAGAACCCTACAAAAAAAGCAATAATACGCAGAACAACAACCGGAAAAATTTTAAATAAAATGAGTAAAAATTTTAAATGCCAGTATCCTGCCGTCTGTTCTTTTTGCTGAGACCAATGAACAGAAGCATACTCTTCCTTTTTCATATTTTTTTGTTCCTTCGCTGTATAGATAAAACAAACAACAACGGGAATCGTATCAACATTCCTACACAAAGCCGAGTAAATGTCCAGCTTATATGCACATTATCCCTGAACATTCGGAAATTGGAAAAACCGTCTTTTGGATAAGTTATTTTTACGGGATAAAATACGGGATATACTTTTTTCCAGTAAAGACGCACAAGCATTTCAGCATCAATTCCCATCCGTTTATTTACAAGCGGATTACTAATAATTTTTAGTGATGGCAGAACGGGATAAACCCTAAAACCGCAAAGCACATCTTTTAATTCACCGGAAAGGGTGGTTACGGCAGCCCAAAAGTTTGAAATTTTGCGTCCTATCACCCTGCTTTTAGGAGCAGTCTTGTCATATTCCGGGAAGCCGCAAATTATTTTATCCGGATGCTTTGCAGACTCTTCCAGAAAAAAACTAACCCTTTCTATTTCATGCTGACCATCAGCGTCAATCTGAAGCACATGAGTAATACCCAATTGTTCTGCTTTTTGAAACCCTTTTAACATAGCGCTGCCCTTGCCGGAATTTTTTTCTAATCTTACCAAAATAATCCCCGGTGTTTTTACGGCAATTTCTTCAAGCAGAGCTTTATCTTCTTGTCCGTTTCCGTCATCAATTAAAATAATTGGAAGTCCAAATACCGCAAGTTTTTCTGTCAGCTTGCCTGCTGTTACCGCGTGCCTGTAGACCGGAACAAGAAACCCCTGTTTCATTTTTCAGCCTCTGCTTGTTGAGCGGCAACAGCTAGAGTCCCCGTTGAATAAATACTTTTATTTTTTGGGCAATACATTTTAAAAACAATGTTCTTATCTTTTTTTTCCAGATGCAAAGCCAGTACGGCGGATGGCCTAATAAAATTAGTAAATTTTACCCGTTTAATTTCAGAAACATTAATACCGGTTCCAAAATATTGTGCGGCAAAACGGACTATCAATTCTATTTGAGCAACACCCGGAAGTATTTGAAACTCCGGGAAATGTCCGTCAAAATAAGGGCTTGTAGCAGGAATAGAAAATTCCAATAATACGGAATTATCTGTTTTTTCCAGAATTTGGTTAAATATGTATTTTTCATCAGTAAAAAGAATATGCATGTCCTCCCTTTTTATTTTTCCCTGAGAATCCATTGGCAGTTCCTGTGGATAACGCCACTTTTTTGGAATAACCATAATCTCAAAATACTTTAGAAGGTAATCCTTCCAATACTTATTTATACTATATTTATCAGATTTAGCAAATTGCACTGCTCCCCTATCATTCAAAACCACCGCCGCAGCCAAGTACTGGCGCTTGCCTTGCAACGGAATTACGCATACATTTGCCGCAAGACCGGACTGTAAAATACGGTCTTCCACCTCTGTTACAGAGATTCGCTTTTCTTCTATTTTAACTACAGAATCAACGCGCCCTTTCAGCAGGAATTGCCCTGAATCCAGAATTTCCGCAAGGTCAGCCGTTTCAAAGCCCGCAGGGTCTTTTATGTAGGGGGAGCGGATAATTAAACACCCTTCACTGTTTCTGCTTAGCCGGGCATTGTCAAAAGGCGTCCATTCAGGGCCGTTACAGGACTGCCTCCACGCAATGCCGGAAGTTTCCGTACTGCCATAAACCTCTACAGGCCAAAAGCCAAAAACCTTGCAAGTACTTTCCGCAGTTTCTTTTGCAAGCGCCCCGCCGGAAGTAAAAATCCACGGCGACACCATTTTTAGAGTGTCTCGGCTTTCTATTTCCACCGCGCGTTTTAAAAAAGCCGGCACTGTAATAATTAAGTATTTTTCATCTGTAAGTTTTTCAAACTCTTCCGGCACTTCTATCCGCTCTCTTTTGAAAGGGACACCGGCAGCAAACGGCAAAAGTATAGAATAAAGAAGACCGTAAATATGGTGCTGATTTACCGTTGAACAAAACTTACGGCCAATAATTTCATTCCCCCATTTAGAAAGTACAAAACTATTATCATTTTCAAATTCCGTAAGCCGCTGCCGCACAATTTTTGGCTTACCCGTACTGCCGGATGTAAACATTACAATAGAAGTTTCATCACCATTAATTAGAGGCGGAGAAAGATGCTCGCTTTCTTCACCCGCTGCCTTAAACAAATCAGGAATGTAAAAACTGTCTTTCTGAACACTATCAGTTAAAAAAGGAATAACACCTTGTTCCGTGTTTCTTATTTCCGCAATATATTCAGGGCTGGTATTAGCGGTTAACAATACTTCTTTTTTACATTGAAGAAGGCTTGTGAGTGCCAAAAGAAAGTTCCAACAATCGTCACAGTTCAAAAGCCAGCGACTGCTATTAACAGCTTGAATCTGGCGGCGGAGCGCGGCTGTCCCTTTAAGAAAATCTCCCCATGTTTTATACTTGCCGTCACTCCATATACCTTCATAGCACATAACATCAGAGAGCTGCCGTGAATTTATATCAATCTTTGAAAGGGGAATTGTTGGCACCTGCCGGATACCATGAAGTTTCTTCTGTACGATTTTTCTTACCATAAATTCACCGGCAAACAGTATTCCCATAAGTATATATGAAATCCCGCCATTATAAACAGACCACATCAAGTCCGAGCCAAAAAAAATAGTCCATGCCGCCATACTTCCGTTAAAAATAAAGAAGCATACCCAAATAATTGTAACCTTCCTGCAGTACGCCGCAATACGATTTTCTCCCGGTGAGCCGGAGATGGTTTTATCAGCCAGTGTTGCAAAACGGTAAATCATGGTTGGCGGCTGAAACAGGGTAATTGCAAATGTTGCAAGAAAAAGGAGGTTCATTAACAGGGGGTAGAGTTTTAAAAGAATGTCGGAGTCAGTTATTAAACATGCTATGCCTGTGCCAAACAATAACAGGGAGGGCAAAACAAAGGTTTTTGATTGACTTTTTTTTTTGATGTTGCGGCAATAAAGGCAAACAAGGCAAACCCCATAACAAACAGAGAAATCAGCCTTAGCGGCGTTTTTTGAATCACCAAAAAATAAAAAACCAAAACAGGGTAAACCGCAGCAAGAGAGACAGACAATACTTTAATGATACTTTTAATTTTAGCAGTCATCAGGATTCTTTAACCAAGGGATAAAGAACATCAACTACATCCTGAAGTGTCACCACTTTTTTGAACTGTTCAGGATCAATTTTATTTGGGATATATTCTTTCATTTTTACAATCATATCTACCGCATCAATAGAATCCAATTCCAAATCATCGCCTAGTTTGGCATTAAGGGTTACAATTTCTTTATCAAGCTCAAATTCACTTACAAGTATATCCTGCACTTTTACAAAAAGCTCTTCTTTAGTCATTGTTGTCCCCCGGAGGTTTTTATATATTCTGCCAAGGCATTTACCGAAGCAAAATGCTTTCTATTATCCGCGTTTTCCGCTGAAAATTTAACACCAAATTTGTTCTTTAGTGCTATACCGAGCTCTAGGGCATCTATGGAGTCCAAGCCCAACCCTTCCCCAAAAAGCGGCTCTGAATCCACAATGTTTTCAGGCTTTACATCTTCCAGCTCCAGAGCGCTGATTATCAATTCTTTAATCTGAAAATTTAAGTCTTCCATAATATACCTTTACACCTAAAATCTACTATTTTTTAGATTTTTTGTCAAGGTCAATCATATTGACCAAAACAATGGTTTTCGGTAATATTAAATAACACTATAAGGGAGTTTTCTTGGATAAAGAAGCTGTTTTCATAAAATTAAAAGGTCTAATGGCAGAAGTGTTTGGGATTGACCCCGAATCAATCACTCCGGATAAAAATCTGGAAGGTGATCTCCATTTAGACTCACTGGATATGGTCGATCTAATTCTTACACTTAATAACCACATCCCTAATAAAAAATTAGAACCTGTCTTGTTTAAAGACGCCCGTAAAGTGGATGATTTAACCAACCTTATTTTGCCCTTCTTTAATTAACTATATTTTTACCAAAAGACTGACGGATAAGCCGCCTGTTCCGGTGACGGTAGGTTCCGTCACTGATTTCCCGTTCAACCACTTTGGAGAATAAATGAAACATTTTTTCTTCCTGAGTTTCATCTTTGTAAAAGCTTTCCCAAGCAAGGTTGTACAATTCCTGCAGGCGTTCTGCGCTCATGTGTTTTGGGGTAAAGACCACTTGCCCGGCGTTAAAATGATCCCAATCCATGTCAAAAATACGCCCCTGCTTGTAAATATCATCCCAAGCCCTGGTATGCGGAAAAGGGGTCATTACCGTAAACTCCGCAAGGTCAAGTTTAATCTCCAGCAAAAAATCAATTAACCTTTTAATGTCATCTTCTGTTTGTTCATCCAACCCCAAAAGAATTGTACCCTCTACTCCAATGCCGTGGTCATGGTAGTTTTTAATTCGATTTTTTATGTAGTCGGAAGTGTCAAAAATAGCCTGATACACATACCATGCTCCGGACTGAGCGGCCAATTCCAACACTTTTGGATCATCTTCTATGGAGTGGCTAATCCACTTCTTTTTTAAGGGGATCATTTCACGGAACAAATCCATTTCCCATTCCTTGTTTTGCGCCAAAGAATTATCTACTATAAAAAGTCGATTATTATCAATGCCTGCCATTTCTTCCAAAGCTTTATCTATAGGACGAGGGCGAAAAGAGCGGCCACCCAAATACGATACAGCGCATGGGTAGCAATTAAAACGGCAGCCGCGGGATGCATGAAAAAGATCAACCATCTGTACGCCTTTGTGATTGTACAATTCCCGCTGATACAGATCCCGTCTTGCAGGCCCTATTGCTTCTGTCGGCGGCTGCTTCTGCAAAAAGTCATAGACCTTTTGTAAGCGGCCTTCTTTCCAATCAGCAATTACCTGTTCCATTCTGGTTTCAGCTTCTCCTAAAAAAACAGAATCCGCGTGAGTCATAGTTTCTTCCGCATGAAGCATTGCCGCAATGCCTCCAAAAATAACCTGCTTTCCCCTGCGGCGGTATTCATCCGCAATTGCCCAGCCCCGTTTTACCTGCGTACTTAGCATCATGGAAATTGCCACAAGATCGCAAGGCTCATCAAAATCCAGAGTTTGGACATTCTCATCCGTAAAGCTAATTTCAATATCAGAAGGAAGGGCTGCGGCAAATACCACAGGCCCGTGGGGAGGAAGATTAAAAGTTGTTTGTCCGGGAAGTTTATTCCATCGGGGATAAATTAATTTTAGTTTCATGCGCCAAGGCAAAAATGCCGCTCCTGTATTAATTGCAAAACTTTCCGCAAATCTTCTTCCAAAGAACGATCATCTTCAACGGGTTTAAAAAACCCGGCAATTTCATTATAAGTTTTTTCAGTCTGACCCAAATCTTTCAACTCCAGTTCACCTTGTTTTTTTCTAAGATCGATGGCTTGAAAAGCGGCAAGGAGTGATGCAGCTATCACTTGGGCTGTTAGTTTGTTTATTCGCACACAGTCACGGGCAGCGATTGTCCCCATGCTGACCTTATCCTGATTGTGACATTCTGTGGAGCGGGAAAAAACGCTTACAGGCATGGTGTTTTTTAGAGCTTCCGCAGTCCAAGCGGAAACTGCAATTTGCACGGCTTTGAACCCGTGATTACATGAATAATTATTTGCTCCTGTCAAATTAGGCGGAAGCCCCCGGTTATATTT
>Ga0099364_10008584_pt1 | contig 14357 bp, 11 predicted proteins | sample TergutTh196P3_FD_73070 | JGI IMG/M metagenome (GOLD analysis project Ga0099364, IMG submission 73070) | Microcerotermes parvus P3 segment gut microbial communities from Pointe-Noire, Republic of the Congo - Th196 P3 | ecosystem: Host-associated > Arthropoda: Insects > Digestive system > Gut ... | reverse complement strand
AACGCCCTGCGGCTCATGCTGACGGCGGGTTCAATAATCTGGCTTGCCGGAGTTGCCGTCATGCTGATTTACAGCGGCATTTCTATGCTCGCGCTGAACCGCAGGCTTAAAAACGCGGCTCTGATAGAAAATAATATATACGAGGCAAACGTAAAAACGCCGTTTGTGACCGGGCTTTTCAGACCGAAAATCTATCTTCCCGTAAATTTGCCGGACAGCGAGAGAGAATATATTATCCTGCATGAGCGCAGCCATATTAAAAGGCGCGACAATTTTATAAAGCTGTTCGCGTATTTAATATTGAGCCTGCATTGGTTCAACCCGTTTGTTTGGGCGGCGTTCATACTGATGAGCCTTGACATGGAAATGTCATGCGATGAGAACGTGCTCAAAAAATCGGACGGAAAAAACATAAAAGATTACTCCATGTCGATATTGTCATTGGCAACGGAGCGTTACACGATTAATATTTACCCTCTCGCGTTCGGCGAGGGGGACACGAAAAGGAGGATAAAGAACGTGTTAAATTACAGGAAACATTCAAAAATTAAAATAGCGGTTACTCTTATTATGGTCGCCGCGCTGACCGTAGGATTTGCGTTTAACAAAATCAGCGCGGAAAATTCGTCGCAGGTAAACGATTTCAAGCTCGTCGTCGAGTTTATACAAAGGCTGCACTTTTTCACGGACGGCGACATCAGCGAGGATAATATAAGCCGGGCTGAAATGGCTTTTTACGTCGCCGCGCTTTATGACGCCGACCCGTTCGAGTTTTATCAATATGAAACGGTACCGGAAACAATCGAGCGGCATGACGGGAGCGAGCATGAAGTTGAAACACGCGTTTATGACGACCCGTGGGTTAAAAATTATGAGGCGGCAATCGAAAAATGTATCGCGGAGGGCGTAATGCCCGCGAGCTGGTTCGCCGACCCCGGCGCGGACGTTACGCTTCACGACGCGCTGAAAATGCTTGTCACGGCTCTGCGCTATGAAGAGCTTGACGATTATATCGCTAAAGCGTCGGCAAAAGAAGTCCGGCTTATCGGCGAACACGCGGTATTCCCGTTCACGGGCGTTCGAGCTGATAAAACGCTGACTAAAAACGAAGCTGTAATGCTTGTATATAATTTTATACTGAGCGAGTTCGCAACTGAAATTCATGCGGGGATAGAGCCGGTATGGAACGATGAAATCGGCAGGTATGAGAACAAGCCGCTGTATTACAAGTACGTTATAAGCATGTATAATATATCCATGGCAAAGTCTGCCCCCACAGCTTCGGCAGTTATAATAAACGGCAAAGAAATTGTTTTTGACTCGTATATCATTGAGGGCAGCAATTATTTTAAACTGCGCGATTTAGCTTACGCGCTCAACGGCACGGAGAAACAGTTTGATATAGAAACCGTATGGCAAGTAACTGCCGGAGATACTGTTTACGAGTTGGAGCCGCACAGATACGCGATGCATATTTTAACCGGTCAGCCGTACACGCCGGTCGGCGGCGAAATGGCGGAAAGAGGCAAAATCGTTATAACAGCTTTTTCGGGAAGCCGAAACATACAATTACTGCCAAATAACTTCTGGATAATGTTCAATACTTTTATCATCAACGGCGAAGATTATTTCGGTATCCGCGAAGTGGCGAAAGCCCTTGATTTCAGCGTGGTATGGGACGAAACGGCGAATACTATCGCAATAGACACAAGCAAGCCGTATAATTAACAGAACAGTACCGCCCGTAAATATAATTTTACGGGCGGTTTTCCTTTAACGACATCCCCCTTTTGCGAAAAAAGGGGGCTTTTTCAGGAGTTATTTCAAGAGTATGCGGGAAGTATAATATTATAATTAAGGCGGTTTATAAAAGTTTACAAATTCTTTCCGCGGATATATAATTTTATATGTTATAATATTTTTGATTATTTGAGTGTAAGGGCGGTGAGCTGCCGTCCGCGTGTTTATAAAAATAATTTTAAGAAGGAGATGTTTTTATGAAAAGAAAAAAATTTTATGCTGTTTTATTGCTTGCGCTTGCTGTAATTTTAATATCATGCGGCAATTCGGGCGGCGCGGTTAATACTGACAGCGAGTCGGAAAGCGCCGGAACGCCGCAGGAAACCGAAGCCGCGACGGAAGAAATAATTCAGGCGGTTTTGCCTGAGGCTGATTACGGCGGCTATGAATTTGTCGTAATCTCAAGGAACGACGACTGGCATCATTATCCGTTACATTCAAGGGATATTATCGCGGAAAGCGAAACGGGCGAGCCTATAAACGACGCCGTTTACAGGAGGAACAGTGTCGTCGAGGAAATGTATAACATAAAAATAAGCATGATTGGGCTTCCCGAAACGACGGGGGAAGGCGAAATGGGTCCTAATAATGCGCTGTCAAGAGCGGTCCGGGCGGGCGATTATTTATATGACTTAGTAATGGTACATGAAATCAACGGCGGAACTACGGCTCAGCAGGGCTTTTTCTATAACTGGTTTGCGGTGCCTGTGATTGATTTTGAAATGCCGTGGTGGTGCAGGGGCGCGACGGACGGATTGTCAGTCGAGAACAAACTTTTTCTTGCATTGAGCGATTTCAGCGTAAGCTCGAACGACCATTGTTATACAGTTTTATTTAACAAGCAGAAGCAGTCCGATTTTCAGGTCGAGAATTTATACGAGCTTGTAAAGACTAATCAGTGGACTTTCGACAAAATGTACGATGTGATAAAAGACGTCGCCATTGACCTCAACGGCGACGGGGCTATGAACGACCAAGATTTTTACGGTCTTATCGCGGGCGGCGGACAGCTTAACTTTTTCACGGCGGGCGATAACTACGTCACGAAAAAAGACCAGAATAACAGACCTTATATTGATATGCCGACCGAACGAATGATTACTACGTTTGAAAAAGCGTTCAGGATTATAAACAGTCCGGATACTTACAGTTACGCGAGCTGGATAGACGAGAGAATAGTCCCGATGTTTTCGAACAATCAAAGCCTGCTGATGACCACGCAGGTGGGAATAATACAGCAGCTCCGCGATATGGACGTCGATTTCGGCGTGCTGCCTTACCCGAAACTTGACAGCTCGCAGGAAAAATATCTGAATTATGTCGACGGTCACGCGCAGCTTATGGGCATACCCATAAACGCGCCCGACCTTGAGCGCACCGGCGCAATTATTGAAGCGTTATCATATTACGCGTATTTATATCAGGTTCCGGCTTATTACGAAGTGAACCTGAAAACGAAGCACGCCCGCGACGAAGAATCAGCCGAAATGCTAAATTATATATTTGACGGGCGCGTATTTGATTTCGGCTATGTATATGACAACTGGATAATCGCGTTTAAGTTCGGCGACCTTATCAATGAAAAGAACGAGAATTTTATATCGACTATCGAAAGGAATCTGCCCTCCGCCGAAAGGAATCTGGACAGAATACTTGCGGCGTATGACGAAATTATCTCTTAATTATATTTTAATTCTTGAATGTAGGGCGCGGTTTCCATGCCGCGCCGCAAAGGTCAAACCAAATATTGTCAATTTTTTTAGGATTTTCGGTCAGGCATGGAAGCCTGACCCTACTCATTCAAAAACCGTGGGGACTGCGCCCCTTACATTCATATCTTTTCATGTTTAATCTCATACCCTCCGCGCAAACGCTTCAAGAGCGTCCCTGCGGAACTGCGCGAATGTCCCGGCTTCTATATTTTCGCGCATTTTCTGCATAAGCTCGTTATAAAAATATAAATTATGAATAACGCTCAATCTCATGCCGAGTATTTCGTTTACTTTCAGTAAGTGCCGGATATACCCGCGTGAAAAATTTTTGCAGGCGTGGCAGCCGCAATCCGCGTCAATCGCGCCTTCGTCTTGTTTAAACTTCTGGTTTAATAAATTGACATAGCCTTTCCACGTAAAAACATTCCCGTGACGCGCATTTCTCGTCGGCATCACGCAGTCAAAAAAATCGACGCCGCGCCAAACTGCCTCGATTAAATTTGACGGAGTGCCTACACCCATCAAATATCTCGGCTTATCTTTCGGCATATGCGGCTCAACCGTTTCTATTATATCATACATGATTTGCGTTTCTTCGCCCACAGCCAGCCCGCCAATCGCATATCCGGGCAAATCAAGCTCCGCAATCCCGCGCATATTATCTATTCTCAAGTCCGTATATACGCCGCCTTGATTTATCCCGAATAATACTTGTTTCATGTTAATTTTATCTTCCAGACTATCCAGTTCAGATTTGCACCGTTTAAGCCACCTTACAGTCCGTTCATGGCTTTCTTTTACATATTTATAAGTCGCGGGGTTTTCAACGCACTCGTCAAACGCCATCGCTATATCCGAGCCTAAATTAGCTTGTATCCTCATGCTTTCTTCCGGACCCATGAATATTTTTTTCCCGTCGATATGCGAACTGAAATACACGCCTTCCTCTTTTATTTTCCTGATTTTCGCGAGGGAAAATACCTGAAAACCTCCGCTGTCCGTTAAGATAGGCTTGCGCCAGTTTATAAATTTGTGCAGTCCGCCCATGTTTTTTATCAGTTCGTCGCCCGGTCTGATATGCAGATGATAAGTATTGCAAAGTTCGACCTGACAGTTTACGTCAAGCAAATCAAGCGAAGATAAACCGCCGCGAATCGCGCCGGTTGTCCCTACGTTCATAAACACGGGCGTTTCTATAACGCCGTGCGACGTCGCGAAGCGTCCGCGCCGGGCTTTATTTTCAGTTTTTATCAGTTCAAACATTTATATCCTCTTTAAATTATTTTATAAACGCTTTAAATAGTGTGTGCATTGAGTACGTAGAAAATGCTTATTTTCCGTATAAAGGTATGCGTTTTCTTTCCGTAAATTTAAAATTGTCATCAGGTACAGCATAAGAAAGGTATGACAATTCAAAAATATCACTAAGAGGTAAATCTTTTACTTCTTCAATGACTTGATATGTCTGCTCCCATGTGCAAGGATACATCATTTCGGCAATGGTCATGTGTGCCCAATAAGGAAATCTGCGGACAGGAGAATTTTCAAATATTGATGATGTTTCTACAACTTCTAATATTTTTTTTAGTTCTTCTTGTTGTTTGACTTCCAAAACTACACCGCGATGCTCCGGCTTTTCTATAACTGGACCATATTGAATCTTTAAAGGCTCAATGCAAGATAGTTTATTATATATTTCATCAATATCTGCTTGATATACAGGTCTTGCTACTTGCACCGAAAGACTTATATGTGCATCACATTCGCTTGACTGCGCCCAAGCGTACCGATTCCGCAACTCCGTAATTTTAGATAAGTGTGGTTCAGGCGGATAAATTAAAATAATACCATACTTATATTCTTTTTGCCATTCTTTTTCCCATTTTGTTTCGTCTGCATATTGAGTAACTGCGTTCATTTTAACACCTCAAAATATAAACACTCCCGTATATCCCCGATAAAATCAAGTAACACGGTTAATAAAAAGTAACTGGTACAATTATAGCACAAAAAAGTGAAGAAAATAATAACGCCCACGAAAAAAATAAATTTTTACGAAATAGCTCTTGAACATTAACACTTCTTTATGATATAATATGAAGCATATATGTTCAAAGGCGGTGATTAAAATGGATGGATATAAAATAATTTTCGAAATGTTCAGCAAAAACAACGGGTTTATTACCTCAACGCAAGTCACAGCGGCAGGATTACAGCGCCGATTATTGAGCCGGCTTGTATCGGAAAACAAAATTTACCGCGTCGAGCGCGGCATATATGCGCTGCCCGGTGTATGGGAAGATGAAATGTTTTTCCTGCAATACAGATACTCAAAAGGCATTTTCTCAAACGAAACCGCTCTTTATCTGTATGGTTTTTCAGACAGAACACCGCAGGCTTTTACGCTGACATTTCCGCACGGTTATAACGCGGCGGGCGTGAGAAAGCATAATGTGAGAATAAAATTCGCTAAACAAGAAATATATGATTTAGGAATTACAAAAATGCCGTCACCGTGCGGTAATCTTATTCGCGTTTATGATAAGGAGCGGACGCTGTGTGATATTGTAAAAGGCAATAATTCCTGTGATATTCAGCTTGTCAATCAAGCCATGAAAACCTACGCGGCTTCAAAGGCAAAAGATATGACAAAACTTTTTAATTATGCCGAGCGTCTGCGCGTAAAACCAAAAATATTAAGATATATGGAGGTTCTGCTGTGATGCGGCTGTTTATTCGCGGCAAAAAGCAAACCCGAAAAGCGGCAGTAACCGGGCTTTTCGGGGTTTTATTTTTGTAGTTAGATAATACTTATACTCACGTATCTGTGCGGATTTTTACATTACACGGGTGAATGCTCTTAGAAATTAAGCGAGATACGGCGAAAGAAACGGCGGGAGAGAATAGAAGCAAAAAACCCGCCGTATGTTGGTTAATTTTCAGAACGAGAGCGCGGCGCCAATATGGGGAATCAATAAAGACTATTATACACCAAAAAGCAAAAAAAAGCAATAGTATTGGCGAAAATAAAATAAAAAAGCTGTGAGAGCAACATAAAAGCCCGAAAAAGGGCATAGGTTCCCCCTCCCCAATGAAGCGGCAAAAAACAGAAATTATGCAGTTAAGGCGGAAGCAGGAGAAGCGCGGGCGAGAGAACTGCCGCAGAGGGGACAACGAGTAATGTCTCTGCCGGTGAGCGTAAGCATCAGTTCGGCAACGGAGAGATTTTTGAGCGGCTGTTCAATCGATTTAGCATTGGTAAGCTTGAAGCACAACGTCAGCTTAACGCTCTTGACCGCCGAAGCCAAAAAGCCATAGTGTCTGATTTTCGTGAAGCCAGTAGGCAGAACGTGGAGCAGAAAACGTCTGATGAACTCAAGAGCAGAAACAGTTATCAGTTTCTCTTTGCCGCCGTCCTTGTAGTCGCGCCACTTGAAGGTAACCTGTCCGCCGGAAAGACTGACGATACGATGATTGGAAATGGCTACCCGGTGAGTATATCTGCCGAGATACTCCAAGACAGAGTGTGTGGTCTTGAACGGGCGTTTGCAGTACACATACCAGTCTTTATGGTACAAGCTGTCGATAAAATTCATAAGTTGTATTTCGTCTGACAGATACTCGGTCGAACCTCTGAACTCAAGTTTTGTCTGCCTGAGATAGTATAGAAACTTGCCTCTGAACTTTTTCGCCATGACTTTGACGGGTATGAAAAAATTTTTTCTGCCGTTTACCCATTTACCATCAGCGCTCAAACCTCCACCCGGCACGATGATATGCACATGAGGGTGATATGTCAGATTCTGCCCCCATGTATGCAGTATCTCTGTCAGTCCGACTTGGGCGCCGAGATATTTTTTGTCTGCCGCAAGCTCCTGTATAGTCTCATTCGCTGCTCTGAACAACAGATTGTACATTGCTGTCTGATTCCAAAACGCTATGCCATGCAGCTCGCTTGGCAGCGTAAACACCACATGAAAATACGTGACCGGCAGCAGTTCACCGCTTCGGGCGGCAATCCAGCGTTCTTTTGACAGCGCTTGACATTTCGGGCAGTGACGGTTGCGGCATGAATTGTATGCTATGCGTATATACTCGCATTCGTCACATCGCTCAATATGGCCGCCTAACTCCGCTGTACGGCAGCCTGTTACCGCTCTCACCACTTTCCGCACATGAGGCGGCGGCTTGTATCTGTCAAGATATTCCTGTCCGTACTCGCGGAATATATCCTGTACCTCAATCATTTCGCACCCCTGCGTTTCCGCGGTTTTGGCAGACTGTCTACAGGGCTTTTCAGTTTCAGCACATCACTCGCCGCTAACTGCGTATACCATGCCGTTGTATCTATTCGTACATGACCCAGCAGTTTCTTCAACGCCAATAGATTGTTTCCGTCTTCGTACAAATGCGTTGCGAAGCAGTGCCTCAAAGTGTGCAGTGTACCATGCTTTTTTATGCCCGACCTTCTCAACGCCGACTTAAACGCATCCTGCAGCGTTCTGTTGTAATACCGCCCGCCTTCGCGCGGCGATTCAAACAGCCAGTCACGGGGGCGCGGCTTACAGCTCAGCCAATACTCTCGCAGCACCTCCAATGTAGCTTTAGGCAGCATCGCGTACCTGTCCCGGTCTCCTTTGCCGTGACGCACTAATATACGATTTTCCTTCGATTCTATGTCGCTGACTTTCAGCCCCGTTATCTCATTCAGCCGCAACCCAGAGCCATATGCAAGCATCAACATCGCTTTGTGGCACAGATTCCCCGCGTTTTCTATGATTTGCCCTACCTCTTCTCGCGTGAACAACTGCGGCAGCCGCCGTGTTTGCGCTGCTCGCACTATCTTTTTGTAGTTCAACGCTACGTCAAGCGTTACTCCATACACGAACCGAAACGCCGAATTGTACGTGTTTACCGTTGACGCGCTCAACTTTTTTTCCGTCAGCAGATAATGCAGGTAATTCTGTATCTCTTCGATTCCTAACTCATCTGCCGGCGCATTGTAATACTCTTGATATAACCGGATTTTTAACGTGTAATCCTTGATTGTCACCGCGCTTCTTCCCCTCACCTCCAAATCTTTCTGCAATTTCTCCAGTATTTCTTTTTCTCGCATTTTCTTTCTCTCCTTTATTTTTTGTCGGCTTTCGCCGCTCCTTTATTATATAGGTTCTTTGTAAATTTTTTCCGCATAACAAAAAAAATTGGCTTACTTTCGCCAATTTTTTTCTTTATCCCTTTTGCTCTCTTTTCCCTTCCTGTTCCACCGCTCCAGCGGTTTCGTTCTGCTTATACTGCGGGGTTATTCCATTCCGCAAATGGCTAAAATTTTATCGAGTAATTCTTCAACCTTGTTTTGTTTCATTCGATAATTTTTACCATTTACAATAATATTAGAACCTGCGAAATTTGATAAATATACACCTGAATTATTACCGTATATGTCTATTATCGTTACATCGTGGCTTGCTTCTCTAATAGCTTTGGCGGTAGTTAAATTATATGAATACCCGTCAAGCAAATTAATTATAGCCGTAAATTCAGCGCTTCCTTTTTCAAAAGTAAATTGTTCACCATTGCTTTCTGGTTGACCGTTTATATTTTTCATTGTGCTAACAGACATAATGAGCTGTTCGCTTTCATCAAAACGCAAGGCTTTATTCAAATTATAAGGAATATTAAGTATAACAATCGCAGTTATTAATATGACAACGACAAATGTTGGAATTATTATTTTTAATTTCTTTTTCAACATACTATCTCCCTGCATATTATATAAATTTTTTACCCCCCGCACCGCCGATACAGACAGCGCAGAAAATAAAAGTTAAATACTGCATAACTTTCATGAAAATTATATCACAAAAAAACAAATAAATAAAGCTTTGCTCAATTAAAAATTTGTAAATTTTTCGTTGGGTTTTATATAAAAAATAAAAAAGCGTATGATATAATGTTTACAAATAAAGCCTTGATTTTTCAAAGGATTTGCGGTATAATGGGGAATATTAATCCTGTATTGCCTTTTCCAATTCGCTAACGAGTTCTTTCAAGTCCAACGTAGCCGTTGCATGGGAATGTGTGACTTTTTCCATTTCAGCCATTGCTGTACAGATGAGCATGGCAGCTTATAGCTCTGTGGTTTATATATTAAATCCGCCTATATTCAATCCTGCGCCCGTTCTTTACGGCTTGCAAAATGCCCGCATCGGTCATCTTCTTCAATATATTATAGCTCCGCGTCGCGCCAAGATTAAGAGCAAATGCAAGAACCTCGCTCGTAACGAACCCATCGCGCTCGACAATCCGCAGGACTTCCGATTCCTGTCCGTTTATCTGTTCAGAACCTAACTTGTCATGCCGCATATTCGGCAGAGTCATCATAAAGCTGCTGTCGGTGATATTAATCTCAGGCCGACACCTACAGTCAGCGTAATCATTCATAATACGCATGATACCTGTGCCGTAAGCCTCCACAATCTCAAGGCGATAAAAGATATTGGCCAACTTTTCGTTGCGCGTATGAGATACGCCCGATAAAATCGCCTCAAGCGTGATGCCGGGTACAAGCCCGCCGACAGACAAAAATTCCATGCGGTTATCATACACGTTTACGAACGTGCTTGCCGACAACCCGTATTCGCGGTGTATGAGAGCGTTAAGATATGCTTCGCGAATGGCGGCTACAGGGTAATCCCGACTCTCTGTGCGATGAATCCTGCCGATTTCCGCACGCACAAGGTTGAAATAGTCCAAATACTCTATAACATCATAGAGCTGCCTAAGAAGCGAACCTGTGAACTCTTTGCGGCTCTTGAACACAGCTTTGGTGTTGCTCTCGAACACCGCAATCTTTGTCGTATGCTGGCATTGCTCCGAGAGCAGCAACCCTAAATTTGTATATATGCCGTTGTCGCCGATTATACCGAGAGTTTGTTTGTTCGCTTCGCCGAAAGCGATGCCTTTACCGTCAAACTCTTTCTGTGTCTGTTCAAAGCTCAGCTCCTGTATAAGCGAACGGGAATTGATATATCTCTCACCGTCTGCCTCTTTAATCATTTGGCGTATGTGTTCTTCGGTTGCCGGAACTGATGAAGCGCCAACGCGGATATATACGCCGGACGGTTTCAATCCTCGCTCTGCGATATAATATGGGTAATATACTCCACGTTCAATCTGCGCAGTAACTACTGTTTTACCGCTAATGGTTTCAGCGTATACGCTTATAAAGCGCGTAATGTCCGGTTTTATAGAATCCCGCAGACTGTTTGTAACCTGTCGTATAACAGCGTCAGGGTCATCGATTCCTATAACTGTACCGTCGTCCGCAACGCCTATATATATCTTGCCGCCTTTAGTATTGGCAAAGGCAACTGCTGTCTTCTTTGTTTCGTTTGTGAATTCACTTTTGAACTCAACGCCTATTCTTTCTGGAAATAACATAAATACCCCCTGATAATATGATTATATCTTAATTATATCATATCATAGGGAGAAATGCAATAGTGTTTTCACTTAATTTCACAATCTTTCACTTGCTTTCAGTGAAAGTTATAAAATTTGCGGCAGGTGGAAAAGTAAGGGCGGGGTCATCCCGCATACAGACGGCGGGTGTTTTCAAAGCTTCGCCAAATATAAATAACACCGCATCTACGCCAACCACACAGCCAGCGCAGAAAATATTTCTTAACTAATACTCCCATTATATCGCAAAATCTGTGAAAAATCAAGGTTTTGTTTGTAAACTTATCAGCCGCGACGCTCTTTTACGCAGATGAACTTCAACAGCCGCGAGATGCTGCTCCGGCAGGTTCAGCTTAGGGTGACGTTTAAACGTAAAATTCAGCATTTTACGCAGTTTTTCGGTTTGCCGCGAAGTCATAAACGATTGACATATACCCTCGAAAGTCGTGCCGCCGTAAACAGGCGCGCGTGTTTTCGCGTATTTATCCAGTTCGGCGTAATCGCCGGGCATAGCATAACTGAACAGCGATATGCCGTTGTCGAATATGGGAGCGGGCGCAGTTATACCGCCGCTATAATTGTCGCGGAGCAGCCCGAAATTGCCGAAATGCCTGTCCTCGTTGTATATCAAAGCATCGAACACAAGCATATCGCGTATGCTGTCCGCGTAATCAATACCGAGATTGTCGTAATATTTGATTACCGCGGCAAGTCCGCCGCTTCTCACAATTCTTCCTATCGGTATATATGAAGTATTTATATCGGTAAATAACTTGCATTTAGACGCGAGTATGCCTTTCCAGTTCTCCAAGTCATAATGCACCGCGTTCAAGTCCATCGTTTCCGCAACTTGACTTGCATAATATTCGCTGTACGGCTCTTTTCCCGTATTCGCGAAACCGCTTGTGCCGCCTTTGTATAAATATATGCCTTCGTCCTCTATATACCGCCATGCTTTCGGCAGCATACCGTTCGTCGTAAACTCCGGAGAAGTAGAAAACGCCGCGTCGCTCTGCGTAACTCCTGTGTATGCCACGAGCGAGAGTATTTCCGAAAACCTGTTTTCATACAGATTATATTCAGAAAATTTGCCCTCGAAGCCTTCCGGCACGACCCAATAGCTGTCGTTAAGCGATAAGTCTTTTCATACGTCTATGACCTTTGGTGTCGCTATGAGAAAGCCCGAACGTAAGCAGTATTTCATCAACGAAAGTCCTGTTTTTAGGTATTACTCGGCGTTCAAGCCATTTCAAAACGCCTTCGTTGTCAAGCGTCATTTCGAGAGGAAATAATGACGCAGGTTCGCCGATTTCGTTTATATTCACCGAATAGCCGACAGAAATATCGCTCATTAACTCGAACGAGAGCAACGTTTTATCATACAGCCGCAGTTCATACTCGTTTAAAATTTTTTTATTGTTATTATATAATGTTTTACCCTATAAATCAAGGCTTTATTTGTAAACTTATTCACTGCTATCTCATTTTTCTCAAAATTTACTGTTCCTTACAGGGTCGGGATATTTAAGCATATATCGCACATTTTCATATAAAACTGTAGTCTTTGCGTTCGGAGCCGAGAAAATCGTTAAACTGCTCCACTTCTTCAGCAAGATACACACCATCAAATGCCGCTAAAACCGCGGTTTTTAATTCTTCGTATTTCGTTTCCCTGAATCGTTCGGCATTTTTGGATAGCGGAACTTTCTTGCCCGCAACACCGTATGCAATAGACCTGTTCTGAAACCTTAAAATTATTTAAGTAGGGGCAGATAGCAATCTGCCCGTGAGTCTGATTTTACATTGGTTTTATTTTACGGGCGGATTGCCATCCGCCCATACAACAGGGTTTTAGAACACGTCTAATATTGTGTGTTACGAAAAACTCGCCTGTTTCCTTGTCGCAGAACGTTACTGTACCCTTTTTCTCATCTACTGTAATCACTGCTTCTATATGTACCACTCGGTACTTCATATCGGTTACACAGATAGTGAACCACATTTGTTTTTCGTACTATCGCACTTTTTGGTTTCGACGGTGCTGGTTTCAGATGTTTGATTTCGTCGGCAAAAACTACATTCGGTATCATCTTTGTCGTTTCATGGATTTTTGCATTAGCGCATCGCTCCACCATCGCTGTTCAGTGTTGATATGCCGCAATATATACGGCAAGCAAGAAAATTTCGTTTCTCATACTTGACCACACTTTCGATTTTGCCCTTGCTCATCTTATGAACTCGGAAATCAATAGCTCATTCAAAAAAGAGTGTTCAAGCCATTTTATACGGACGGCGGTACTGCGTGAACTGGTGCTTGCCACTATCAGCGAAATCTGCGGTTATGTGAGGTCTAATGAAGCCGATTTTGTGGACACAATATCAATACCGTTCACCGCGATGCACCGCAGAAACTCAAATATTACGCTCTCCGCGTTTGTGTGAAGCCGCCGTTGCTGTATGCCGTCGCCCATTATCACCCTGCGTAGCTTCATTCTCGAATTTTTCCGTGAATATCACCGCTACCATCATTACTCCGTCTTGGTCATATACTATCTCTTCCGGTCGCCCTCCGTAGTATCGAAATGCCATATCCTGCGCTTTTATGTACTCTTGCGTGTTATACTCGTGGAAAATACACAAGTGGCTCATCACCATTGCGAATATATATATCCGCGCACTTTTTCCATACATCTCTTTCATCAGCATTTGTCCCATGTCTATCTGTCCTTGCTTACCCGCCAATTCTTCACTCACTTCCGCATATTGCCTGATTTTAACCCTGTTCGGAGTCCTAATGTTTCTCGCAACGCTCTCACATACTGGCTCTCACTTCGATAACTCGGCTTAAATTCCATATGATTTTCTCGCAATCCGTCGTGGATTATCGCGCTTGTTATGTTATTCCTTGTTTCAAGCAATTCTCTTATTTCGCCTCTGTATGGCTCAACTATCTTTTTTCGCTCGCAGCAATCACTCATATACCGCGTTTTTTCTCTCGCTTCCTTGTCCCCAATATTTTCCTACTGTTTTGCGGTCTATGTCTATTTCTCGCGCTATCTTACCAATTGTATACCCCATTTGTTTGTATGCTTGGATTTTGTTATACATTTTTCCCTCACCTTTTTCTTTCTGCCTCTCTTTTCGTGTGTTTTTCCTATTCTATCACACACTTTTTAAAGGCTCTTGGGTGGGGCATTTCTATTTCCCTGAACTGCTCCCTTTTATTTTACCTGTTACAGATTTTAACTCAAAAATACGATGAACTGTCGCCTGTCATCATGAATGCCGCAGCAAAAATGATGTACGACAAAGACGCAAACTCTATGAGTGAAGAAGCACTTGAGGCTAAATATGGCAATAATGGTATGCTTGAAAAAGAGT
>Ga0099364_10008583_pt1 | contig 14357 bp, 8 predicted proteins | sample TergutTh196P3_FD_73070 | JGI IMG/M metagenome (GOLD analysis project Ga0099364, IMG submission 73070) | Microcerotermes parvus P3 segment gut microbial communities from Pointe-Noire, Republic of the Congo - Th196 P3 | ecosystem: Host-associated > Arthropoda: Insects > Digestive system > Gut ... | reverse complement strand
TATGGTTTTTGAAAATTTTTTCTCTGGAATACTAGACAATGAACAAACATATGATACTGGATAACTCTGAACAGTTTATGCATTAGAATTTCAGCAATTTGGAATAATGATAAGTCCAGACAGAACACAGGTATTTATTTTGTTATATTCAGCTACATATTTTGGCTTAAAATCCATCATCAATCAAAGATAAGAATAAAGTAATGTATACACACAGTTAATATGGAATTGAGATTTCGAAACCTCACAATTTGTGTTGTTGTGTGGGTATATATAACATGGGAAGAATAGCTGTGGGGAATAGAAGTTGTATAAATATGTTTATTGTTAAAAGAGACTGGATAAGGGTTACATATTTTCTATTCTTGTGTTCAACCTAATGTGGCCTTTGCAGCAAAACAGGTAATTAAAAGTAGAATAAATTGTGTTTTGACTGGATTTTATTGTAGTTCCATAATGTTAAAAATCACAACAGGGATTGTCTTAGAATTGCAACACGGACTAAGTGACTTAGTGCCTATTTTCAGATTCTGAAACTTGCTGATATTTTCTAAATGGCCTGGATGTGTTGGCATAAGTCATGGGGTTCAAAGATTCCATAAGTGTTAGTGTCTGAAGCCTGATCAGTATGTTTACAGCAATGTTCTTTGTTGCTTTTCTTTTTTGTTAATGTTTCCAAGAGAAGTACCAGTAAGCACAAGTATGATATCATTTTACATTGTATGACAGCATACACAAATGGTTGAGACTGCGTTCTGATTATAGAAACGAGTATCATGTTCTAGCATTACAAGATGTATTAGATAAAATCTGAATCTTATCTAGATGGTGAATTACATTCCACATCTTCTTGTGGTGATAATCAGCTAATTTGTTTGAAAGAGGCTGAAGAGTCTCCATCGACAAGATATCCTGTTTTGAAGACTGAAAATGAGCTGAGTTTTGTGTCTGTCCATAAGCAGTTGCATGAATAATTAAACTACTGTTGTTTCCTATGTACTTCATTTTTGTTTAGGTCCATATATTTTTGTCTCTTAAAGAATACATCATTGAAGTCCCTGTGGCCAAATTTTTGTATGTTTTTAAATACATGATATTCAGGCTGTCGTAATTTGGGTGCTGTTTGAATCATAATACTGTCATGTTTGTTATTCTTTGTCCGTATTTATTGTCAGGGTGAACACAAATTTTAAATTCTGACTGAAATGTGTCTTTAGATGACAATTGAATTTTCAGTGTTCTAAAAGTTGTGTTTGCTCTGATAGTACACACGAAATAGATTTCTGTGTAACCCAAATATCCATGGCACCGATAACAAAGGTGCACAAGTTTTTTTTAAAGTCTATTAGCCACTTGCAGGTTCCAGGTAACAACAGGGGACATGAAGCAAGTTTGATACTGAGGACCTACAATTCTAGGGTGACCTGTGAACCTCAATGTTATCGCATGCTATCTGCTTGGTGTTTGTGAACAAGCTTACATTACTGGCAGTCACTGAGACGTGTGATACTTTGTTTTGAGAACTGGAAAAGTCACATTCTGTTTTAATGACTGTCTCACTGTGACTAGCCAGTCAGAGCAACTGAAATCATTATTTCAAACCCAACCAGTATCCACATTTAATTTTCCAACAAGAAATGAAAGCAATTCAAAAGCAGCAGTTCATAACTGCTCACATGTTCTGGCACTATTTGTAGCTGCATTTGTGGAATCTAGTAACCCCTTTGGGGATAAGAGTTTAAGCATGGAAATAATATCTGCTGTTAGTTCAGAAAATGTGTTCCGTGGGTGCAGTGAAGTTGGGCTGAGTCCTGTATTGTTTGTAATTGAGATAATGGTAATTAATGGAGAAGAGGTAAACAGTGGGTAACTTGTAGTTGCTGCAGTGGAACAATATATTAATAACTGAAGATATTATCAAGCAGTTTAAATGTTACCTCAATAAGGAAAAGTGTACAGGTACCTACAGTAGCTCAGATATGGAAGAAAAATTCATATTAGAATACATTTATTCAGTTCTTTGAAACAGGTTTTATAACAGAAATGCAGAAATTAAATGAAATCATAAGTGAGTTGTTAAATAAAGCAATCACCGTTTCATATAAAAGTATATATGGCAGGGGTAGTAGTAATATGTAAATAAAATAACGATACAAAAAGCACTGTAAAATGCTGGCTAAGGTTACATATGGGAAAAAAGAACAGTATTTCTTTTGAAGGGTAATGCATTTTGATAATATAATTACCACGTTTAATGTAGCGAAAGAAATACAGGTAAAGTACAACGTGAGTAGTACTGAAGTTAAGGACTCCCAAATAATTGCCCATGATGTCAACAAATACTTCCTGACACTTGCTGATGGCTGTTGTTTCACTTATAGGTGACAGAGACAATTACTGCACCAAAAGATGAATACCCAAGTCAGTTTCCGACATAATGCAAACCACAAAAAGAAGACCTTTTTGTGTTATGATGAATTATCTAGCAAAAGTACAAGAGTTTACTCCTTTGCAGTTAATATAGCACTAAGCCAACTGTGTAGTCATTTTTTGGACTAGGAAAGTTTTCCAGGCAGAGTAAAAATGTTGCTTAACCCTTGCAAGATGAAGGTGGTAAGTTATGTCTTGCAAATTGTAATCCACCTTACTGAGTTTTCTTCTCAAAATATTTCAGAAGGTTACATACAAATATAAATTGGTCCATCAAAATTGTGACATTTCAGTTGATGAATGTTAAAAAAAAATAATCCATGAGGCTAGATAAAAAATTATGTAGGAAGTACTGAAGTTGAAGGAAGATTTGAGTTAAAGGAATTCTGGGTGACCTGGCCAATGCAACTGATTGTGTCAACTTTTTACCTACAGAATTATCTTTTCATGATTTATATTTAATTTTAGGAGTTCATTACAGCGTAGCAGAAAACACAAGCATGTTCATCTTGAAAGCTACATTGTTTGTCATGATTTGGAAAAATATTTATGGAATATTTCCACACAGACATTTTACTCACTTGTAACACTGGACAAAGGGTAATCTACATACAAGAAAATGTATCCTGTGTAAAGTAACAATAGCTTGTTTATGATTGGTAAGTGTCTGCTGGTTTAACAGGACTGCATGAATTTACTGGAAACGAATCCTGAATCATGTGCTAAAAGTGAAATCATGGATATTAAATTTGAGAAAGTCATGGACAGAAAAGAAGAAGAGGATCCTGTTTGAATGACATTTCTGCAAATAAAGACTGAACATGAGGTAAGTTGCATGTCTGTGTCCACAGTGACTCACATTTCACAAACACACACAGATGGATATTATACTAGTCAGCTTTGTTTGTCTCTTACTCTCTCTGTCTGCCTACAGGAAAAGAATCCACTGTTCAAGAGCTTTGAAAGCATCATTACACCTGTTGATGTAGACCATTGTATTTTGTCATGCATTGCTGGTGTTTAAAGTGGCCTTATATTAGTCTCATGGTTTCACAAAGTGACACTGTACATTGACTCACACAAGACATGTAAGGCTGTCTGTTCTACGTCATGAAACTTTACTAGTCTCAGTTTGAAGAGATGTTCAGTCAAGTGACAATGTCTTGTTAATATTTATGTTATTGTCTCAGGTGGTTCATTCTCCACCATAATATTTCCCACTCCTTTCTTAGCAGAGGGTTTCTGGGTTTCTGAAAGAAACCCCGTGCTTTCCATGTTTTGACAGTGTTCCTGGTGATTTATTTTTATATGGGACCCATTTGCCTGTGCTTGCCAATTTTCTTGAGATTTTGCAGGCCAATTTGTGTCATGACAACAGATGGTTCACAGAATTGACATTACATTAACAGTTTTATTTCCGCCATGTTGCAGGGGCAATGTCAGGTATACCATGTTTTATTCAGTCAGTTTGATAACTAAATGGTATATGTCCTGCAGTAACTCAGGGTTAATATGGTAAATATGAAGTGTGTTTGTCATGGCTTGCCTCTTTATCATAATTCTAGTATTTGTGTTTTCATAGGTATTGCATGAATTCACTGTTGCAAAAGGCATACTGACATGTATTGTATGTCTCTCTGGAATATTCTGGTGTCTTTTTTTATTTTTTTTCTAGGTTTGTAGCTAGGTCTCTTTCCTTGGCCATGTTTTTACACCCTGCAGCTCTCTGTGTATGCAGTGAAGAGTTTGCCAGGAGGAATTTGACTTCTGCTCTACTTAGGCCGAGTCCAACCTGTCTTCTTAAATTTGTTCTGTTTGGCCCTTCTAGACTGTATGTGACTCCAGGCCACCACATTATGGCAGTATAGGTAGATCTAGGTTTTTCTACCATGGTGTATATCAATTTTGGTACCTGTGTTTTCCCACAAGTGCCTCTCCAGGTGCAAAATGCAAATAAGGGCCAGTCTGTGTTTCTTCCTGCTGTTTTTGTGGGATCCAACTGAGTATGTTCCTCCAAATTCTTAGAATCTGGGGATAGAAATATATCCGGTTTTTGAAACTTTTTTTCCCCAGAATACTAGACAATGAACTACCATGTGATACTGGATAACTCTGAACAATAGCATCTTCTCAGTACTTGAAACTTGGTTTACCACAACAAAATGAGTTTATTTTAATCCCTTTACGTGGAACAGAGTAAATGTTACTGACTAGGTTACCAGTTGTGTACCCTTGTCATCTGTAAAGTTTTGTCATGCAGCATGTAAATTAATCCTCTGTACTTCTGTTTGTTTGCAGTTTGTCAGATTCTATTGAAGTAGCTGAGTAGTTAGAGATTTGCCATTGTGTGTATGTGTGTGTGTGTGTGTTTGTGTGTGTCTGTGCGCATGTTTGTGCGTGTGTGTGTCTGTGCCTGTGCGTATCACAGAGATACATATGACATATCCAGCAATTGTCATGATTGTATTGGGCCACATGATGAAAAATCTATACTTGTGTGGGGTACACAGACGTTTTACAGATAGTAAGGGTGAAGTGTTGACTATTCAAAAATATGAAATTCTTAGCAGTGATATCAAAGCAGTCCCAACAGAGATTAACTCTGTGCATAGAGAGGTGCATAGTTGTTGGCCTGGTGCTAGTCACTGATCGTTTCTGATCAGTTCAATGAGAATAACATGCTGAACTGCTCTTGAGATTTGTGGTGTGTGTCATGAGAGGCCATGTCTAGGTTATGACTCCAGGTTTATGTATCTGTTGATGACTCTAGGTTGTTTTAGTGGTTGCATGAAGGAGAACACATCAACATTGCACAGAGTTTGGCCATATAGTGAGAAATTTTGTGACAATTCTAAGTTTCATGTACTCACCTCCAAAATATTATGGTTCTGTGAATTGGGGGTGGGTATATGCTATGTCATATGGAATCCTTGGGATTGTGTTATGTGTAGCTATTTATTAGTCTTTAAATTACACTTTTCACCCTTGAAATAAGTAGGAAATTATATTTAAATTCATTGACACATGGTAGCAGTCAGAGAATGGTAGCAGTTGTCAGTTGGTTAAGAAGCTGCACTGGCATACTACTAGTTTATGTATGTTAGCTGATTGGGTGGGAAATTGCAAAGTATCTGAAGTAAGTTGCACCAAGGGGTCTGAAAGTTTGCATTTGTATGTGGGACACACATTGGCTTAACCAGATGCCATATATAGACCCTTACCTTATATTCCCATAAGCATACTGGAACATGAAAATAGAACATTTATCATGCTGAATCATACTTTGGATGGATGTGAACGTGTGTGCACATGTGTATGTGTGTAAGGTAGAGACAGATTGGCCTAAGGGCAGTATTTGACATCCTTATTTGCACTTACAATTGAAGTGAGCATGTTTTATATTTAGTATTTATGATAGTTAATATGCTATAATGTCACATATTCCATACCTGTTCCTGCTGTTTTGACATGATATTTATGCATGCTTCTTTGAACAAAGTAGACTGCTTCATGTGGATATTGTAGACATTGTTATCCTTATTTCATCCACAGTTCTTAGTCACTCCATGTTGAGGTTTCTGCTTCTGTGAGTGTTAAAAACCCAACTTCACACAAAGAACGTGTTGGGAAATGGTACATTGATCCTAACAATCTCATTGATAATCACTACTTATCCCTCCTTTCAAGGCTGCCTTCATACCATTTGGTTTGTCTTTGGCTATAAGATTAAATGATATTCCTGGAAACTGAACAGGTTACAGTTATTTCATGGTACTGTCAAGACAGTCTGAAACTTTTACTACATTGTATTCAAAAGTTCTTCAGTGACATGCAGTAATGTTCTGTCTGCACCAAATAAACATACTCTTGGAAGTATTTCATTTGTTTCTTCGTGAGTTGTTGTCATAAGTTCAACTTTCCAGAGATTCCTTGAGTTTCGTCCTTAATACACTGTAAATTTTCATTCTTGCCATGCATTTATTGTTCACTTCATTTAAATGAGTGAAAGTGTCTGATAGGTATAAGCCAATCTGAATGCTTGTGCTGCTGTGATACTAGTAAATGATATCATATCATCTTAAAATGCAAAACTATTAATTGTTAATTTCTTGTATGACAGCCATTATATAGAACAATTTCTTTAATCCATCATCTATTAATCTAGAAATCCTGATAGTCTGGCACTTGAGGAGTGTAGTCCCAAGATTGGTACACGTATTGACAGTGTGATTTTGTCTTGAGTTTTCTGGATGTTATATTGCCAACACAAATTTTCCCTCCTTACAAGATATTTTAAATGAACATAAGTTGGTATTGCTCCACACTCTGGTGTTATCACAAGCCATTAGTGGGTCACACCACTTTTTTGGTGCAATCGATAGTGTTACTGGGAATTCTGTTTACATCTTATTACATGCAGACATGTTACTCTTTGTTCGAGCTGTTATAAGTGGCTTCAGAAAATTCAAAGGTGAATGAACAAGGTGCTGCTGGCAAGCAGTAACAACTAACTTTAACCATTCAACAAAATCTTGAAATAATGGGGAGGCTTGAAAAGGTGAAAATTAAAGAGAAAGTATAATTTCGTGTAACATTGGGTTGTCAATTGTTGATGATATAAAAAATGTGGAAGACCACTTATTATTGTTTATGGTATCATGTGAAATTGCAAAAGGTCTTTCCAAGGGACAGACATTGAAAGATTTAAAATTAGCACAACAGGATAAGGTGTGTAAGTGGTTTATAGCAATGTGTTCCAAAGGAAAACCTGTGTCTGGGTTTATTAATTTTTTTTTATGATTGAATAAAACAATGGAAAAATGCATATTCCCTGATGGCTGACTGCAAAATTTTAAAGAACCTAGGTCAGTTTGGGTAATGTGTGATAATCTGGCATATTTGATAATTCAGCACCTGTCTGGTCACATGTGAGTCAGCTTAATGGAATTTTACGGTACTGCTTGTGAAACATGTGAGGTGTGTTCATATCACAATTCTGTTGCATAATTTAAATATGTGTGAATTGAAAGGGTGTAATTTGATGGTGTTAAGGGTTATCACTAATTCATTCACCACACTGTTGAGAACAGCAGGACAAATTTTGGTAACAATGGCTTCATTATATATAAGGCAGTGGTGCATTCTTATTTGTGGATTATATCTGGTGCACGATCACTGTGTAACCTTTGACGTTAACGATCAAGGAAGTTGTCCTATCTGTGCATAGACTGGAGTAGTCTTCCAACTGCAATCAGATTTGAGATGATTCTTCAGTAATAGGAACTTTGCATTGCCATTTCCCCATTCAGCATGTTACTTTCAGAAAAATAAGTGCTTTTAATCGATCTCCATTAGTGTGCCTGTTGTTGGTCATAGGTTGAGTGTTACCAGTGATGACAGTAGACTTGTCAATCCAAAGGCTTGTATTCTTGTTGAGAATGAATTGTTTCTTCAAATTATATTTAATTTCATCTGAATTCAGTGATTGAGAAACTGATAGTGTGTACTGATTGGAGAAGTTTAGAAACTGATAGTGTGTGCTGACTGGAGAAATTTAGAAACTGATAGTGTGTGCTGACTGGAGAAGTTTAGAAACTTGGTTAGCATGTTGTGGACCCAGAATAATTGGCAACAGCCGTTGAATACAGACTGATATTAATAATGACTGGCATATAGTGTGTGGCCTTTTTTATTCCTTTATCACTGGTACTTCATGAGTACCTTCCCGGACTATTCAAAATGTTCATTCTGATTAAATCCTACACTTTGCCTGATTTTTGTTTTGTTCAATCAATCTTTAAAACACTGGTGCGAACCACAGATGGATGTTTTTAAGTAAACTGTCCATTTTTTTTAACTATTCTGTTACATACTTTTCTGTACAGAAATTATTGACAGGTTTGGATGTATTGCTGCTGTACAGAAGAAGACGACTAGAAGAAAAACACTTATCACTGCATTACCAACAAATCATTTCTTCTATGTTTTTTGACTCATAACTATTACTGTCACCATTCCTTTGCACATGATATTTTAATGTCAGTGTGTCTGTGAAGCAGATTGATGTAATTTGCAGTGAAGAATGTAATAGTGAAAGTTTTTCACTGCTAGATGATAACAACCCGGTTGAGATTTACCAAAATGTCTGCAATATATCACGTCAGGGTCAATACACTTATATGTTGGGAACTAAAATAAAACTGTCTTATTCTTTCCTCTCTCACCTTTATTTAAAATTGTAATCTTTCGTCAGAGCAGAAATCAAATTATAGCATCGTCCATCTGTACTACATCAGCCACTCACACTTACGGTTTTTATTGACAAACCTTTCTTAAGTGAATGTCATTCACTTAATGGCTTATTTCAGTCCCTCCCTGTTTTCTTGGTCCTTCTTAAAGGGCATATTGTTAGTTTTCGACCATCATTCTTACTAGTAGCTAGTAATGTGTTTGTGTTGTTCTTTATAGTATTCATGTAATCACCAAATAAATTAACAGCAGTGGGGTAAAACTGAAGCTTATATGTCCTGTTCAGTTTGAGTCCTGCTTTGGTTTCTTGGATACTTCTAATGACATATTCTAAAGCATATTTGAAAAGCCAGTTCCAAAATAATCCCAGGCAGTTGTGGAAGTTGTTCACAGTGCCTAGCAACACACACAGTTCCATAACAGAGTCAATAAATAAGACAAATATAATAGATTTATTAAACAAATAAATTGTTGGCAGTGGATTTCTGTATTACAAAAATTCTTGAAAGTCTAGCCAATATTACTGGATGTATGGAACATCTATGCTTCAGAAAATACTATAAATGTAGTGATAAATTTTTCATGCCATCATAAACGTGTGATAATAAAGCAAAACTCCAAACTAACCTCACAGATGGTGATGCAAGGGCATGTCGTAGACTGCTCATACTTGGACAAAATTTTTAAATCACAGGTCAAGACAACATTTACACAGATGTTGCTTCAATAACTTCAAAGTGAAGGAAGGTTTTAAGTGGCTTGGAAGATGGACAAAGGAGGAGGGCAGGCAGAGGGGTTTTGGGTAGCCACAAGCTAATTAATGCATTTTATCACAGTCTGTAACATAACCAAGTTCATTGTCACACCACAGTTGGGAACATCATTGGAATCATTGTATTAATGCAGGAGGGCCAAACAAGATAATGTTATAATGTTCAGTAAATTTCATCTTGTATGTTCGAGTATTGTCTTTTGTTGTAATCAGTCCAGAAATTTTTGAACAGACATTGTGTTTAACGGACTCAGTTATGGTGGCATTAAGAAAACAAAGTTTTTGAAAATAGAAAATTGCTAAGAACAAATGTGGCACCAGATAGGCTGGGTGTACTGGCTGTATGGTCCATCCAGACAGAAGTGCCTTCAACATTGCTTACAGTAAATTACTGCAAGAGCTTGTGGCAAGGAAATTGAGGAAGGTGGATTTCATGTGTGCAGCATTATCATGTGTGAGTTGTATTTGAAACTGTACTGAGGTGGAAGAATATTACTGAAATCTCAAAAATGGAAAAATGCTCTTTTAATGCATATTTAACATTAGTATTAAATGTACAGTTTCCATAAATTTAAGTTTTCACTTTAAAAGAAAGTTGGAGTGTGCAAAGGTTCCTTTCCTCAGGCCCCACATTCCTCTATGGAAACCTATGGATTAAACAAATAATCATATAACAGAGTTTCTAAAGACATTTTATGTTTCATCATAGGATATGCAATAATACAGGTATATATTTATACGACGTACATTATAATGACTCTGTTATGGATGTTTATAATGCCCATCATTTTAGTGGTTCATACTGTATGTCATAAAGATTAATTTCTTACAAAATTGTTTAGTATCAGGAGCAGTGCAACTCTTAACCCTACCATTTAACATGTACGAATATCTCACAGTGTAAAGGCTGTTTCAGTCATGGATTGTTTAAGGATGACTTCTCAACCGCATAGTTCATAAACACTGAATGGTAAAATGACCATGAATCATGAAACAAAACAAAAAAATGTGTTGTCTTGTAAGCTGAATTGATATGTTATAAAATTTATAAAAATGGTTTATGTTATGATGTATATACGTACACATAATATCTTAACTGTATCCTTTAGTTTTATGTCCCTCTGATTTTGTATTCTTTGACTAGTGGATGTTGTTGAATGGTCATATTACCAGGAACGTCCTAATTGACTGACAATGCTGCAGCATATCTTAGACTTTGTAAAGTATTATGTGACAGAGAACTCTTCATTAGCTGATCGAACAAGACACATATGATGTGTATGTAAGTCAGTGTCTTTAAGATGAATGTATCTATGGTGCTCAGTTACGGTATGTGTAGTCTATTGTTTTCTGTTCAAAATATGATGTCTTGCAGATCTACTAGCCTCATTCACAGGGGATTATACCCCATGCAATTGAAACAGCTGATGCTTGCAGCTAACCCCTCTTCTCCATTGGGTGTCGGTGTATAGAATATGTGGAATTTTACCTCCATACCATCATGGAAGTGGAGGGATATTTGGTTACTGTTATACAAATTCATGTACAGAGCAGGACAGTTAAACATGGTGAAGTGTCTGGTTTAGAGGAAAGTTGTGCTCTTGTGTTTGGCAGGCATGCCGTTCCCATGGTCATGGCATTTATCCTGTGGTGATGGACACTGTTTCTCGTTGTCACTGAGAGGTAGCATTTCTATCATCGTTCTCTGTGTGGCTAATTCAGGAACTGCTATGAGTGAGCAGGGCCTCGTGATGGGGTTGTCCACTGATGTCACTGTGTTGAGGACCAACCCCTGGTGAATTGGCCCACTCCATGTCAGCCCCTGACAAGACCAGCACACCTTGTCACAACGCCACATCCTTGGAACTCCATCCCTGCTTCTCCCTTGTACCTGCCACAAGCAAATTTTAACAGTGTTTACAATTGCGCAACATACAACATTCTGGGAGGTAGGTCAGTGTTGTTTGCGAGGTAGCATGGCATCACATTTCAAAGCCCACTGTATTTGTTACTTCTCCTTGCCGCTGCCATGCAGAGTGCAACAAAAGTCAAACATCTTAAATTTTCTAAGTCGGAGACCGGAAGTGGCGTAAGCGTACGACTGCTGTCATAATTCAGATTGCTCGTAATTTGCAAGACGTGTAACTGGGTTTTGCAGCAAAGTGGGGATGAAGATTTCAATATCCACATTCATTCATAACCAACTGATTCTGTTAACTAGCATAGGTATTTCGTTATGAACACAAATTTCTACTAATGGCTTCCATAACTGTATAGTAAATTTGTAATTCCTTTCTACAAAATAAGGATTGTTAACTCGGACTTTGTAAAAATTCAATTAATTTTCCAGGAGTTGGCATGTAAAACAGACACAGGTGGGCATGATACTTGTGGAACGAATGGATCCCAGGACTGACAGAATGATCAGTATAGACTTCTGTGTTCAGTCAGGTTACACAATGTTTATTTATGTAAAATACAAGTCATCAACAGAAACGTATGTGATTGTTTTAATCAGTAGAGTGTAAAAATACGTACCACAATGTACGGTAGTAGTGTAATTCTTAGAAACATCTGTTTAACTGATTAATGGGTAATTAAATGACATCTGTTGATGTGAGTTGCCACAGACAAAACTAATTGACCCTACTGCTGCTTAACTTTCTATTGTGAGTTTAGTACTGATTTGTTTTTCAGTCTAGATTTTTTCCTTCGTTTATTGCTTGAATTGTCATCACTTGCCCTTCGCCGTTTCTTCCTGCTATGTTACCCAGAATGTGTTTACATAGTTTGCCTTATCCATGATTTTAATTAAAATAATTCTGACATTCTATTTGTAAGCCAGCTGAATCTATTGTCTTCAAAATTTGTTTCCTGTCTCTTTATTCCACCCTCGTTTGCCAGAGAACAACTTCCATATTAAATACAGCTCGACAATTCCTATCTGGCCGGCTCACCATACAACAGAATTATTCGTAATTTTAAAGTGTTGTTATCATGATGTACAAAATTCGTCGGTATCCATTTCTATTATCTTTATACGAATTAAACAGTTGTATTGGAAGCTATTACAAATGTTGGTGTGGAAGTGACTTCAGAATACATTTGAGTACCTTGATCAAATACAAGACAAATCATAATGCAAATATTGATATTAAGTAGGTCATGTTTTAGGATTGTAGGCTACCATTCAGTTCAGAGAGTTTTTATGTCCCCTTCTTTTACCTGTATATTATATTAAATTTGTTTAAAATAAGACAGTAAATTTATGCGTTGCTGTGTGTGGGTGTTGAACCTGATGTCACACCCTAAGGGAAATAACAGAGTTGGGTGCATGAGAACAAACAGCTGGGGAGAATGTTTGGAAGTGGGACAGGCAGTAACAGGAGACAGAACTATACCACATGATGAGGAGGATCATAATCTGCACCCTTAGCCGCTTCATGTTAGAGGAATGAGATGTACTGGACATGTAGCACCCACTGGGATGAGAAGCACATAACTGGTTTGAATTTTAGAAGAGAATATTTCGGAGACCTAGGCATCATTGGGACAGTGGGTCTAAAATACGTCATAAAGACGTGTGAAGTAATACAAGCAGGGCCGGCCCGGAGAGACTAACAATATGGCGCCCCTTCAAACCAATATTCTTTAAAAGAAAACTTTTACCTGTGAGGCACATAGGGTGGTGGATTTATAGCTCCATTCATTTTAACATCAACAGATGAGGAGATTAGAGGTCAGCTTCTCGGTCCGGCTGCATTACTTGCACAACAGCCCACGTTATCTATAGAATAGGGAGTTGGGCGGACCCCAGAGTCGGTCTGGACTCTTTGGAGAAGAGATAAATATTGTCTCTGCCAGAATCGAACCACTATTCCTCGTGCTTCCGGAACTTAACCTACTCATCTTAAAAGAGACAAGGTGCTTGAATGTAAAGTAAAACTGGCTGAGGTCATCTTCAGTGGCAGACTGTCCTGCAAGGATTAATTAACCTTGAGTTTCATAAAAGATGGAAAATTTCGTGACCATGTCGGCAGTTTTCTGCCTCACAATAACGCAGCTCGAAGTTAACAGTAGAGGGGAAGGACAAAAACTGGATGAAGGATGTCATGAATCTCTGCTACAAGTACATCTACGTTTCCAATAAAGAACCTACGTTATACACTAACCTGGCTGCGCGCTCAGAACATAGTCCGTAACGACTGAGCATGATGAAGAGGTCTCGTCTGTACTGCTGCGTCAGCAGAGCGTACAGATAAGGGTTGGCGCAGGAATTCAACGGATAGAAGACGAGGAGAATCTTGGTGTGCAGCACGTCTATCAGTGTGTGCCCTGCCAGGGCAGTCAAGCCGAAGAAAGCAATCGGTGCACAGCAGGCGAATTCGGTGAAAACCAACAAAGCCATACGCTTGGCCACCGTCATGTCCGATCGCGCGAGGGCCTCCACTGCGTCCTGCCTGCCTTTGATGGAGCAGTACATGGGCGCGTAGCACGCACAGATTATCCAGAAGTCCAGTCCGTTGAAGGTGAGGAGCGTTACTAGGTAGGCCAAATCCGCAGGTTCCCGATTCTCCATTGGCAGGCAGATACTGTTGATAAACGAACAGAAACAATATTGTTCTTAACAGAGAAGCTGACTGGAATCAAATTATAGATTACAGAGCGGACTCAATAACTTTCCTTCTCCGAGCTTCTGATGTCTTGTCGCACATTCCTTTCGTTGATCGTAACATTTTACATCCTAACAAGTTATATTAAGGCTCGTTTAAATTCCACGGAAACCAGTTTCCAGTTCAGAACATAACCGGTTGTAATAATTATTTAGTTACGAGATACAAACTTATTTCTAAAATGTAGGAATACTTATGTTTTCGAAAGAAGCAGGTCAAAACATCTGGTATGA
>Ga0099364_10008582_pt1 | contig 14357 bp, 13 predicted proteins | sample TergutTh196P3_FD_73070 | JGI IMG/M metagenome (GOLD analysis project Ga0099364, IMG submission 73070) | Microcerotermes parvus P3 segment gut microbial communities from Pointe-Noire, Republic of the Congo - Th196 P3 | ecosystem: Host-associated > Arthropoda: Insects > Digestive system > Gut ... | reverse complement strand
ATTATCTTCGCCTTCCCAGGGGCGGCAGGCTGTTCCGGGGCCGAATGGATCGGAGCCGGTTCCGCGCATTGTATGCCAATAGGCGGCACTGAAACGGAGATGATCTTTCATTGTTTTGCCTTCGATCTTTTCATCGGGGTTATAAAATCGGAAAGCAAGGGGATTTTTAGAATCCGGGCCGTCATACATGACGGCTTTTGCAACTTCAGGGAATGCTGACATAGTATTATTCTCCAAAAGGGGGTAGCGACGCTGGATTTCAGAACGCATCAGATATTCAGACGTATTCTAACCGTAATGCTAACGATTTGCAAGCGAGCGGTTGGCGGCCGACATCGCAAGGGTGCGTCCCCGTTTTGTTTGCGTTATTTTGTATTTTTCCAATAGTTTTCCGTATGCTGCTCCATTTTATGGCGAAAAATTGCCGTCATAGGGATGATTGGGATGCTTTTGCCGATAATATCCCAATTCGTATCGGCAAATTTTGCATCGGTGAAAATGGATATGTTTCGAGAATTTATTTTTTCACCAAATCGAAATGCAATTTACCCCTTAATTTTCAACCCGTCGAGTCTGGTTGACCGTTTGCCATGGTTGCTGTTGTAGCAGTAATCATGGCGACGGCGAGTAGTATGCAAAATCGTGTCATTGTTCTTTTATCCTTTTCATGAGCATGCTGTAGAGGGCGATGAGGATCATGATGATGCCTATCCCCATACAGATATATTGCCAGAGTGCCAATTGACGCTTCGGGAGTGTTATGTCGCCGGTGAAGCCGTGACGCTGGATGAAATCATCAACTGCCCTGTCAATATCAACAGGATCTCCAACTCTGTAAAATATTTTGGCATTGTAATCAGCCACATATATACCGTCTGGAAAATCTAACGTAAAACGATCAGCACAAAATTTCTTCGTGAACACGCACGTCGGAATAAGTTAACACTGTTTTGTTTGTTACGTTAAGACCAGGATGTTCATAAGCTGTTATCACGGATGGAACCCAATGACCATCAGAATTCTCTACCACTTTGATATCATACGACAATATGACATGTTTATTGCCTCTCTCTGCGTGACTCCATTTCATATTTGGTAATAATTCCTCCTTTGCTAATATCAACAAGAATTTCAACGTTAAATAAATGAGACGTAAACTCGCCTTTTGTATTTATTTTCCACACCCCGTTGCCAATATCACAGATGGTACACGGAATATTTTCTCGCTTGCATTTTATTAGATGTTCGGACAAAAAACCGGGATCATTTCTCTTTGATAACTATTGACAAAAATCAGCGGCAGCCCAGTGGAAATTCCGAAATCCATTCCCATCGAGTTTTTTGCATCATATACCTGCACAATATCACTACCAGAAATTGATACAGCCCCCAGTCCAAACGTGGCAGAGTTTGCCCCTCTCACCGTTTCTCGCAACCAAGCCATATGAGTTTTCCCATCAAAAGATACCCCCAGCTCGAAAGAAACGTTACTATCACTTCGCCCCATTACCTGGCTAGTCCCAACAATTTGCGTCCTAAACAATCTCTTTCGCGGATCATAAATCACATGAGATTTCCGGTGAAATCCAGAACTGGTCTCGATTTCGTCTCGAATTTGACTCTTTGAGACATCAACTGTCCATTCGAGTGTCCCCTCCTTTGCTTCAAGTGTTTGTAACACCCCCTATCGCCGTGTCAATATGGATCACACCCTCAGCATATCCTTTTTCATTTGAAAAAATCAGTGTTGAAAACACCAGAAAAAAAACACTGTAAATACTCCGCATCTTGGTATCTCCTAAATAATGTCAAATACTGGAGCGTTAGCATCCTCGGAAACCGCAGATTAGGTACAACTCCAAAATAAGTTCGCAAGTTCATTGTTCGCCACTCTCTGGCTGATACACGGCATATTCATCGCAGTTGATAACCCATAATCTACTACGCTACTGAACATTGTAGCGTTTTGTATTTCTTTCGTCTGAAATTTTCAAAGCGACTGTGCAAACCGGACGACAGGCAGAAAAAACGCCACGCTCGCCCCCCGACAGTATCAGCGAAACACGGTACGGTCCCTTCCCCATCAGGAAAATCTCGTCAAAGAAAAGAGCAAAACCATCTCGCGGGGGTAACCTGCATAGCATAAAAACTAATTTGTTGCCATTGTTCTGTTCCAAAATTGCGACGGAGCCGGCCCTGCCACCGCATCTGGTCTCGTACAATAATACCGGGTAGCAACAAGCCACCACCAAGAGTAACATTGCTCCGTTACGGTGCAACAAAACTGATTCCGATGTATGAAGCAGTCGAGTTCTGACTCAATCGGAGCACACGCCATATTAGCACCGCCTGTGCAAAAGCCACAGAGTTTTCCCACATCGGAACCCGACGCACATTGGAAATTTGTAGACGAACAAAGAGTTGCAGTGTTCTGTGCAACCCCCTTACTGTTTCCCGCAATAACAGGGCGAATGTCCGCTCCTGCAACAACTTCTCCCGGCAATCCACCCTCGACGTTTGCAAACGCAATCCCGAGCACCAACGCAAACCCTGCCAACAGGCAGAGCGACAAAACTAACCTTTTCATGGCATTTCCTTTCGTGTTATAAATCAAGTTGGCGGACATTGTACCATAAGTCCCCGACTGCACTTGCAGGGGCAAGTGGGCAGATTCACCCAGTATGTCCGACTTGTGATGTATTCTACCAGAGAGACTTTTTGTGCAATAGGGGTAATCACTTCAATTTCTGGTAGTGTTACAAAATTGTTGTTTTATAGACAAAATGGCCCTATTTTACAGGATAATGTTCGACAACATCAACAAGTTTGGAACACTACCAGGCAACCTGGTAACAGCATCCGAAAATTCAATTGCATAAACTAATAAAAACACTATAATAATTTCCAGTAGCCAACACAAAGTGTCTTCTATGAGTACAATTTTAGCCGACAAACTACTGGAAACCGTCTTCGTTCAGGGAGCGAGCGACTTACATATTGCTGTAGGCCAACCGCCTGTTTTGAGGTTGCACGGCCGACTCGTTAAACTCGAAACAAAAGTGTTGGAGCCAGACGATACCATCGCCCTGATGAAAAGTATCGCCCCAGACCGATGCCAACAAGAATTGCAACAGACCGGCAGTACCGACTTCGGTATGGCATACGGCGATAAAGCCCGATTCCGTGTCTCTATTTTCAAACAACGCGGTAACGTCGGTATGGTGCTTCGCCAAATTCCCAATTCTTTGCTCAGTATGGAACAACTGGCCACCCCGCCCGTTATGAAAGACCTGATCACCCGATCCAGGGGACTCGTCCTTGTAACCGGCCCGACGGGGTCAGGAAAATCGACAACTCTCGCAGCCTACGTCGATTACCTGAACGAAAACTTCGACCACCATATCATTACGATTGAAGACCCGATCGAATTTTATCATTACCATAAAAAATCCACGATCAATCAACGGGAAGTCGGTGTCGACGTCCCGACATTCTCCGAGGCGATTCGGCGGGCTCTTCGGCAAGACCCCGATGCAATCCTCGTCGGCGAATTGCGGGATTTGGAAACGATTGAAGCCGCAATTTCCGCTGCGGAAACAGGTCACATCGTTTTTGGGACATTGCATACGTCAAGTGCTGCCGGAACGATCAACCGGATTATTGACGTTTTTCCGACGAACCAGCAGGATCAAATTCGAACGCAACTTTCAACGGCGATCATCGGGATATTGGCCCAACAACTTTTGCCGCGAATACAAGGCGGTCGGGTAGCGGCCTACGAGATGCTCGTTGTAACCAGTGCTATCGCAAATTTGATTCGCGAAAACAAAACGTTCCGAATTACATCGTCCATTCAAACAGGCCACAAATTGGGGATGCAACTCTTGGATGACCATCTTTTCCGATTATGGCGGGACGGTATTATTATCAAAGAAGACGCAATCACCAAGGCGAATGCGCCGGATTCTTTGATTGATAAAATGCTCAAGCATGAGCAAGGCCTGGCCGACGACATTGACGAAGAAGATGAAGACGGCGATGATGATCTAAAAGCCAAGCGGACGACAAAGCCTAAATATACATAATCGCCGACGCCGGGTTCGTATGGTGTGTCCCGCCGTGTCTTCGAGCCAAAGCGATCATTTGCAATGCCCTGTAAGATGTACTATACTGCGGCATGACAATGGTCTTTTTGGCAGCCGCGGATAGCACGGATATACACGGATAAAACGATCTGTGCTCTCCTTGTCATCTGCGGCTGAAAACGCCCATTTTAATCCCGGTTACGGTATAGAGTTAATCCGCCGTGCTATTCAGGAAGTTCCCGAAGGCAATAATTATGTCGACATCGACCGTTCTAGCCGGATGTTTTTGTCATTGCTCTTTGTTGTTTTCATGGTACAGTTTATATGATGACAATCGAACAAAAAGAATCAGAAGATATAGGGCGTCTATATGAAGCGATTGCAACGGCGATGAAACAGGCCAAGCGAGTCTTGTTTATCACCGGAGCGGGCATTTCGGCAGATAGCGGCTTGCCCACATACCGAGGGGTCGGCGGACTCTACAATACAGAAAAAACCGAAGAAGGCTATCCCATTGAACAATGTTTATCTGCCTCGATGTTTCGGACCAGACCCGATATTACCTGGAAATACATGCTCCGAATCGGCGAGGCCGTTATGCAGTGCCGACCGAATCCAGCACACAAAATTATCGCTCAATGGGAAAAAGAGTTTGCGAAACGAGACGGCAAACTGCTCGTGTTCACACAAAACATAGATGCTTATCATCGTCTTGCGGGTTCGGAAAACGTGCTGGAAATTCATGGTTCGCTTTATGAATTGTTTTGTATAAAATGTTCTTGGGAAATGTCTTTAGAAGCGGAAAACATGACGGAATTATTTTCAGTCAATACGCCTCAATGCCCGAAATGCCAGTCGGTAATCCGTCCGCGAATCGTTTTGTTTGAAGAAATGCTGCCTCGGCAAGTCATCATGCAATTTGAAGAAGAGTTTCAAGGCGGCAACGGTTTTGATATGGTTTTTTCTATCGGGACATCTGCGATGTTTCCTTATATCACCGGGCCGGTTTATGAAGCGATGCGTTGCCGAAAGATTACGGTCGAAATCAATCCTGCACCGGGCGAGTTATCCCATCGTGTGGACTACTATCTTCCCGTCGGTGCAGTCGACGCCCTGACCCAATTAGATGCCCTTATGCATTAAATATTTCGCAAGTTTAGACATTTCGCAAGTATTTTGCGTATTATTTTACGGATCGCAACTGCATTCCGTTTATCGTTAGCGTTATTCTTCTTCCTGTTGCCGAATACTTGCCGTTACGTAGAATATAGGCGCAATGCCGGGGATGTCCGTGGTGATTTGGATGGTCGCCCGCATTACACCGCCGTTGTCCCCGTTTTCTGGTGCCCCGTCGCCTTCTACTGGATTTTTGTAGGCGATGGGAACAGTGTGTCTCAATTTTGGTGTCGCATTTTCATCGTTTTGGAAAAAGGTTTCGATGGCTGGATTGCAACTTTCAATTTTTGTAATCCGAAACGGTTGCGTACCTGACAGCATCACATTTCGGCGAGCCGACGCTTCGCCCGGCTTCAAGACTCCCAAAAACAGAGACGGCGGACTAATTCTGATGACGCTTCCAACTGTTGCCCGAACCGCAATGGGGATTTCCTGCCGAAAACCGGCACGCTGGGAATCGTCGTTTGTTATGAGCAAAAGATGCGTATGGATATGCCCAGGCGGAGCCGATTCGTCGAGAGATACCCGAACCCGAAATACTCTCGCTCGGCCACGCGGCGGAGCGACGATGATGTCCGTTCGAATAAAATCGTCTTCCGACAAGACATCGACAACTCGCCATAGCGGGTTAGTGCCAGTGTATGTGATGGTCAAATCGCGGGTATGTTGCTGGCCAATGGCCACGTTTCCGAAGTCAACGGCGTTTTGCCGGGCGGTAGCCCCGCTGGGGGATTGTTCGGCTTGTATCGTCAAATCCGTTCTAATATCTCCGCGGATATTCAGTTGGATTTCGGCCTTGCTTGGTTGATCAATAATAATCGTGATTGTAGAAGTTCGTTGCCCGTCGTAGAGATCTCCCCGAAACTGCACGGTAAGAACAAGTTCATCGTAGGTTTCGAGAACGAGTTTTTCTTTTTCAAAACGTAATGTCGTGCAAACACAACTTGCTGTAATTTTGCCGATATGGATTGCTTCCAAAAAGGGATTTTTTAGGACGAACTGTTTTTCGGGAACGGCACCCTTTGCAACGGTTTTGAAATCGAATCCCCGTTGCTCTGCGGGGATAATGTATTGTGTCCAGTCGGCTTCGTTTCCCCGGGCGGCAACCGTCGCCTGGACCCAAAAAACCAGCACCAAGAAAACGGCATACTGTTTATTCATAGCCCTTTGATTGTAATGGTTTTGCCCCGGGGTTGCAAGCGGTTTTAGGGAGTCGGGCAGAGCGGCAAAGTGGTGTTGGCGATGTTGGCGTAGTCGGCGTAGTCGGGTAGTCGCGCAGTCGCCCTCGCCCGGTTTGCATCCCTGTCTATGTGCTTGCGTTTATGTTAGAATGTGTGTGTCCTTTTCGATTTCGAATCCGAACCTTTATTTATATCTTATGAAGCACCGATTATCTTTGTTCTCCGTCGTCCTTGGATTTGCCGTAGCGGTTGTTTGTCCGCTTTTTGCCGAGGACAATGACCCCATTCGAGCGGAATCAATCCAAAACCCGCTCTTTCAATCGCCCTTAACATTCTTGGAAGAACCGGCTGTCCCGCCGGCCAGCGGCGAAGCGAACGCACAGAATGAAGAGGAAATGAAACCCTACACCGAAACAATCCCCGGTACGTCTATTACCTTCAATATGATCCCCATCAAAGGGGGCAAATTTATGATGGGAAGTCCCGACTCTGAAGAAGGCCGACTGGAAGACGAGGGTCCGCAAATCGAAGTCGAACTGAAACCGTTTTGGATGGAAGAGCATGAAACGACCTGGCTGGCTTTTGAACAGTTTGCGTTGCATCACCTTCGTCGGGGGCGTGCCGGTACGGCCGTCCTTTCGGCGAGAGAGCGGCTTGCCGATGCGATGGCTGCCCCGACCAACCTTTGGGATATTTCGGATAGTCATAACAACAAAGGAAAGCCGGGTTACCCTGCGGCGGGTATGACGATCTATGCCGCTCAGGTTTATTGTAAATGGTTGACGGCGATAACAGGCCGGTATTACCGGTTGCCGACCGAGGCGGAATGGGAATATGCTGTTCGGGCTGGGACGACGACCATGTTTTCTTTTGGCGACGATGAGGGCGATCTTGATGATCATGCTCAATGGTTTGAGAATACATTTGGCGATGTTCAGCAGATTAAGCAACTCAAGCCGAATCCCTGGGGATTGTACGATATGCATGGCAATGTGGCGGAATGGGTATTGGAGCGATATGCGGCGGATACGTATGCACAGCGTCAGCCGGGAACCTTTGCGTCTCCGGTTAATCCGCCGTTGACTCGTGTGGGCAGGCGTGATGGGAACAACGTGGTTCGCGGGGGCAGTGCGGATAGCGATGAGCCGGCTGATCTTCGTTCTGCCCGGCGTTTGCAGTACAATGAAGATTGGCGAGCCGACGATCCGCAACATCCAAGGAGTATTTGGTGGATTACGAACAATGCCGCTATCGGCTTCCGCGTTGTCCGCCCGCTAGAACCTCCGAAAACCGAAGAAGAAGCGAAAAAATACGAACCGAACCCTGAAATTTGGCTGGAATACCGCAGGATGAACGATCGGGATTAGACCGGGTGGGATTAGACATGGTGGTGATTCGGTTTGGTTCAGACGTTGCCAGGTGCTTAATTTGTCTTATCTTGGCAGTGTTGCAAAATTGTTGTTTTATAGCCAAAATTGCCATATTTTACAGGATAATTTTCGACCACATCAACAAGTTTGGAACACTACCAAAGATTTACGCAGTCGTTCGACCGAAGAGAGTGATAATGGATTGCATCGGACACGTCAACGCTGTACAATGGTCGTTATACACTTTACAAAACGTGCTGGCGTGGGCCGATGCCCCCGGCGGCCCAGTGATTTGACCCGTGGATGCTTTAGCCCGATACGATGCTTGCATCGAAACACACCGGAAAGGAAATATTACGCAAGCGATGGAAATGTTGCGTCAGATGATTATTGATTTTCCCGACTTTTCCCTTGCTCACAATGCGTTGGCCGCTTTATGCAAGCAGCACGGCGACATCGAATCCGCCATTGCCCATATTGAAAAATACTGCGAAATGGAACCCGACGATCCATTTGGTTTTTCCATTTTGAGTGCCTACTGCATCGCCGCCGGCTTGCGAACTAAAGCCGAAGAAGCCCTTGGCCGGGCTAGTGAGTTGCAATTTAAATTGCAATTCGGACCTCGATAATCTGTGATTTCCGATAATCTGTAATTTTTGTTACCCAGTCATCGTTCCCGCCATTCATTATTCCCGCGTCGTCAGGAATCTAGTTAGCCGCCCCGCCCCGTTGGTTTTCACCGTCAGCCGAGTTGCCCTACAACACGCCGTATTTTGCGTAGGAACGCCCCGCAGACCCCGGCGGCTAACAATGCCCCAGCCTACCCGGGAATGACGGCCGGGCAACAAAACTACTCTAAAAGAACAATACAACAATACCGAAAGTTTTGCGCCCCCTTTGTTTATTCCGAAAATTATTGTATGACTAATCATCGGTCGTATTGTGGAATTTTTCATCATTATCGACAATCTTAACTCTCAACAATCTTAACTTTGTAAGGGAATTCTGTTATATTATCTACCATGAAATCGTTAGGGGAATAGAGTCATAGGGGAATTATAGGGGAAATTCGGGAATCATAGGGGAAATTTTATGAACAATTCGCACTTGACCACAATTTGTTTTCTTGCAATCCTTTCTTTATCCCTTTCGGATAACAGTTTTTGTCAGGAGTCTGGTGTAGAGGCAGCCCGGCAAATTATCGGCGAATCAGGCATCGGCAAATCAGAAATTGCACACGGGATACCGCCAGATTGCATCGATTCTTTTTGCGCAGGAATTGCTAAAATTGAAGCAGACTCCAATGTTAGAGTAACGTATCCTAATATGTCAGATTGGCGGAAGAATTTATTTCGCCAGTTGATCAAAGAATGGATTGAACTATATCCATCCGAAGAACACTATCAGACAGAAACTATTTTGAAAGCGCACGGCGTTCAACGTCTATCTGCTATCGCAAGATTGTATATTGTTCCAAAACTGGAAATAGATATTTCCAAAGTCAATGAATCGATTTCACAGTTGAAAGAAATCAAGGCCGTTTTCCAAGAGGGTGTCAACAAAAAAACTTCGGCTGTGTCCGTTGCGTTATTACAGAAGTACCCTATGCTTGGTGAAAGTTTTTCTTTGGACGTGATTGATGATCTTCTGCCGAATTATGTGCCTATTCTGGAAGATGATATCAATCCGCACATGAAATATCCTGTTGACAAACGGCGTTTCGACGATGTCAGGCGGCAAATCAACAGCATCGTGGAAAATGCAGAGATTGATTTACCATCTGTTGATGACTGGGATATTGCAGAATTATTACAAATGAAAAACGGAGATAGAATTGAAGAAGCCGACGATTTTATCCGTTCGCTCACGGCCGGCCTAATGCGCGATGTGAGAAACCAATTTTCGAGTTCGATCCGCCGGCAATGTAGTGATCTAATCGAAAGGACTTATAGTGATGTTATGCCGACCGGAGTAGTCAATAACTATCGGCGTTTCGCAAATGATATAGAAAGTTTATTTGATACATCGATAGTGCGTACGGCATTTGAAGAACGCAGGAAAATCACCCAAGAACAATTGCAAAAAAGGCACGATGAACGAAAAGCAGCATGGGGAATGGTCGTTGCTTCGCAGCCTCGCGGTGAACAAATACCTGATTACGAGTTACCGGAGATTAATCGCAACCGACTCTTAACGTTTATAATCGTAAATGGTATCATCGTCGCAGCGTTTGCAATCCTGGCTTATCTTCGTTGGCGAAATGTTCGCAAACATAGCAAATTGAAGGATTGATAACAAAAGGAACAAAACGCACAGAATGTGAAAAATGACTTCTTGTTTTGTATTCCGGAGTATGCGGTGTGTTCACAGCAAAAAATAAATCAGACAGTACAAATTATGAAATTATCAAAACTGATATTTGGTGTTGTTTTAGTGTTGCTTGTCGCCAACACATGCTTGTGGTTTGTCTTCAACGGTTTTCAGGATAAAAAATGCGTTGACGATCCAGCCGCTATCGTTTACAGCCCGCCAGTTGATCCCGTTACGGTATTGCAGGAACAAGGATTTGATTTCGACACATTTTCGGGATTGCATTCGCCGTCTCTGCGAGTAAAAGAGAACGTCGATTTTTTCCTGACTCCAGCACTGCTGGTTCAGGAGGCTATTTCGGAAGGCGTTATCATCACTTATCCGGGAGAGTAAAGAATTTCCCTATAATACTCCACTGCCATGAAACATATCAGCCTTTTGACATTGGTTATATTCGTTTGTTTTATTGTCTTTCTTATCGCAAGTAGTGATGAGAATGATAAATCAGTGCCACCGCAATTTCCTCTAGGACAAAATGTTGGTTCGGTAGAGTTCGATTGTGTTATCGAATTAGCCGCGCCCGACAACCAGAATCGCAATGTGTTTTTCCTGCGTTATCAGGTCTCTCCCACAGAGATTGCCTACGACATTCACTGGGTAGAACCCGCATGGCAGCATGTTGACTTTCCCTATCCTCCCTTTGGATTGAGTATGTATGCTGACGATTCGCAGTTTATCCTTTATAGTTCGTGGAATGATAAACGATGGGAGCATACATTTCATGAAAAGCGTCCTGAAACTTTTAATTTTACCCTTGGCAACTATTTCATTGAATCGCAAAGGCATTATTATTCGGAATCTCTGTTAGGGAGGGTGTACGCAGAAGACATCGGGACAATAACAAGTAGAAGGTCGACGTATTTAGATTCAAGAGGACTGCGTGCTCTTGGAAATCCGGTTGCCCGGTCAGAATCAAGGCGGGAATTGAGTATAAACAATTTTGCCTTTTCTGCCGATCATCTACAATTCGGTGTTCATTTAAGAAAAGAGCCAAGGCAATACAAAGAATTAGTTTATTGGTTTTCTGACAATCGTTTGGAAAAGCATGTCGGTCATTTGCGTGAACGTGTTGTTCCCGTCGGCGGATTTGAAATTCAGGTAACGTCCCATGATTTTCCTGATGGAATAACTATTACGCAACTGCCTGCAAAATACCATGAAGGCGACCGAGGGTTTGAAGTTTTTTTTGCCGATGTAGAAGTCGGCACAGAAACGGTAAATCTACCGGAAAAAATTGAAGTGAGAAACAGTAGAATAACAGATATTGAAATAGATGAATTTGGAACAGAGAAAGAAATTGTAATGTTTCCCCGTTCTTTTCTTCGCGGAGCAACGTTGTCGAATTACCGACATGTTGAGAAGATGACAACACCCGCAACCATTGGTTCCATTTTTTTAGATGCTCCCTTTTTCGACGAAGAACAAAAGTTCCGAAGGCTTTCTATTGAGTATTGGCTCAAAAAGCCGGATGATGTCCCCGATGCAATACGCCAATGGTACGGCGACTTTGCCGATCAATGTCTTGATCGGTATGCCGTTAGCGAATTTTTTCCTGACCGGTTAAGATTGATTCACATGGCAATCATATCGGATTTACATACGGGCAACGTCGAAAGAATTGAAAAGCAGACGTTTGCCATGCATCTTTCGGAACTGACGGACAACGGTTTTCAGCACATAGCCGTCAGTTCCCAAGAGCAATTTTTGGATTTGTGCAGGCAGTGGGATGTACCCGTTCATTTGCCACTGATACCTTGATACTATGATACCTTGATACTATGATACTATACTATAATATCCCTGATACTATGATAACTTGATAACAAGTCCGGTCTGCATTTCCTGATCGTTAAGCAGATACAGGCAACTAGCAGGCTATGTGAACAAATCCTTTGTGAGCAGTACGGCTTCGATGCCATCGCCCGGCTCAACGTCGCTGTATCGATGTATCACAGTAGCGAACCGTGTCTTGACCGGTATGGATTTTTCGATACACTAAGGTGTGCCGTGTCTTATTCGTATGAACAAAATTCTGTCAAAGAACGTATTCGTGATGCAACCGACATCGTCGAACTCGTTGGACAATATATCCCTCTAAAACGCTCCGGCGGGAATTACGTCGGAAAGTGTCCCTGGCATGATGATACTCGGCCCAGTCTTCAAATCAATCCCGAACGCCAAACTTTCAAATGCTGGGTATGCGATATCGGCGGCGATGTCTTCGCTTTCGTTATGAAAATCGAAAACGTCGATTTTCGGGAAGCACTCGAAATTCTTGCTGACCGCGCCGGGCTTGCGTTGCCGCGATTCTCCAAAACTCCCGGTATCAATCAAGCCGGTATGGAATCCGGCCAAGCCGACGGTATGGAAATTACCCGAAAACAATTGTTTCAAACAGCCGAATGGGTCGCAAGAAGTTATCATGAGGAGTTGCTTCATTCCGCCGAGGCCGCCGTGGTACGCGATTATTTGTCCCGTCGGGCAATGAGTGCAGAGGCGATTGACAAATTTCAAATCGGCTACGCTCCGATGGACAAAAATTGGCTTATTGCCAAAGCCGGCCATCAAATAGAGCGGATTAAGATGTTGGAAATCATCGGCAATTTTCGTCCACCCAAAACCGATTCGGACGGTTTAATCACGAAGTCAACCGTTTCCCGATCGGATTTTTTCCGTGGCCGACTGATTTTTCCGATTCGCGATGAGCAGGGGCGAACCGTTGCGTTTGGCGGTCGGCTTGTCCCCGACTCGCCGTTGAGTCACGATCCTTGGCATAAAGACCGGAAGTATTTGAATTCGCCGGAGAGTCAACTTTTTTCCAAGCATAAGGTTTTATACGGTCTTGATACGGCCAAGCATCGGATAAAGACAGTCCGTCGTGCTTTGATTGTAGAAGGCTATACCGACTGTATAGTTGCCCATCAATTTGGATTTGGCGAGGCAGTTGCCGTATTGGGTACTGCATTGGGGCCGGACCATATCAAATTACTTACCCGAATGGGTGCCGAAAAAATTATCCTTATGCTCGATGGGGATAAAGCCGGACAAGCGAAAGCCGAAAGCGATAAAGTTTTGCGTGATTTTATTTCGCAGGGAGCCGATATGGCTGTATTAACGTTGCCGGATGGCCTTGATCCTTGTGATTTTTTGGAGCATCACGGCGCAGAGGCACTCGACATGCTACTACAAACAGAGACGGTTGATGCATTAGAACATGTATTTCGGGCAAAAACCCGCGGGATTGATTTACGGCATGACATCATCGGTTCGAGCAATGCGTTGAATACCATTCTCGAGATCATCGGTCACGCTCCGATGAAGGGGACATCGCCGCACGATCCCATTCGTTTGCGGATAGAAAAGGCCGTTCAAAATTTGTCAGTGCGATTTACGATGCCGGAAGATGTAGTACGGCATCGGTTAAAATTGTTGTCCACCCCATCTGCTACGAGCAGTATGCAAGTTGCAAACGATGTGTCTGTCAACGAATCGCAAAATGCGGATTGTTGGAGCAAAGATCAACTTCCTGATTTACTTGAACGTGAAATGCTCGAACTTTGGCTCATTGATCCGACGGCAATTTATGCTTTTTGGGAACATGTGTTGCCGGAACATCTCCGTTCGCCTGTTACGTTGCTCATATACAAACAGTGTGTCGATTTAATAGAACATCAGGAAAAGCCCGCAACCTTTAATAATCTAATGACGTCCTTCGATGATCCCTGGATGAAAAAATATCTCATTGAACTGGAGATGTCAGGCCGGGAAAAATTTTGCGGCAACGAACCCGACTCAAAAGAAATTGGCAGGGAACATTGGAATCAATCAACCTTCCGAGAGTTGAAAGAACGGTCAATCTCCGAGATTCTTGCAGCGTTCAACAAACAAGAACAGGATCGGCAACGCCGGGCGGAGCTGAATCGTCTTCGCAGTCCCGACTTGTCAGATGCGGAAAAAACGGAGCAATTATTGGAATTGCAACGGAAACTGCGTGGGAATACGGCGAGGGACTGAAACTTACAAGCCGCCTGAAGGCGGCGGGTTCATGTGGTGTCGGCTAGAGCGTATCCACATAGTACCTGGACAAAAGTTGGCGTTTGTGTATAATATTCACATCTCATATTTCATTACATTTTCACGGAAGATATTATGGCCGCTCCCTATTCAGTTGACCT
>Ga0099364_10008581_pt1 | contig 14358 bp, 15 predicted proteins | sample TergutTh196P3_FD_73070 | JGI IMG/M metagenome (GOLD analysis project Ga0099364, IMG submission 73070) | Microcerotermes parvus P3 segment gut microbial communities from Pointe-Noire, Republic of the Congo - Th196 P3 | ecosystem: Host-associated > Arthropoda: Insects > Digestive system > Gut ... | reverse complement strand
ATCCTGGAGCTGAAGCGGGTTCCAAGGGTTGGGCTGTTCGCCCATTAAAGCGGCACGCGAGCTGGGTTCAGAACGTCGTGAGACAGTTCGGTCCCTATCCATCGCAGGCGTAGGAAATTTGAGGAGATCTGCCCTTAGTACGAGAGGACCGGGGTGGACAGACCGCTGGTGTACCAGTTGTCTCGCCAGAGGCAGAGCTGGGTAGCTATGTCTGGAAAGAATAAACGCTGAAAGCATCTAAGCGTGAAGTCAACTCCAAGATGAGATTTCCCATTCGAAAGAAGTAAGGCCCCTGAAAGAAGACCAGGTAGATAGGCCGGATGTGTAAGTGCAGTAATGTATTGAGCTGACCGGTACTAATAGGCCGAGGACTTGACCATGTTTTCCTGCAAAATCCTCTATAGTGCGATACACACATTCCAATTTCTATGCGGTTTTCAGAGATTATTTGAAGCAGTATGGCGGAAAGCAGACAAGTAAGTGCAAGTTTTAGCGCAGGATGCTTTTCATCAGACAAGGCGCCGAGGAAGGCCAGAGAAGGAGCGTACATCGGGTACGTGACTGAACTGGACGACGAAGGCAACGCAGTAAGGCGGAGGCGAAAAAGACAACAAGATGACGCAGGATTTTTCGTTGCCGGCAAGGCAAGCGAGGACAGCCGGGAGGGAGCGTACAGCGGGTACGTGACCGATCGGATGGACGAAGTGGACGCCGCCGGAAACGAAAAAGACAAGTCAGAATCCTGGTGGTAATAGCGAAGGGGTCCCACCTGTTCCCATCCCGAACACAGCAGTTAAGCCCTTCAGCGCAGAGAATACTTGGTCTTAAGATCCGGAAACGTATGTCGCTGCCAGGAAAGGCCGGTTCACCGGCAGAAAAACGCTCAAGATAGCATCTTGAGCGTTTTTCATCGGATAACACGGCGGAAGCAATGCATCCAGACGAAAATGATAGTGAGAAGGAACAAGCGGCGAAACGATACGCCAATACATAAGTGGAGGGTGCAGGCGGATGGGTAAACTATGGATCGCTGGCTTGGGGCCGGGCGGCATCGAAAAAATGACAGGTGAAACGATGACGGTCATAGAGCAGGCGGAAAAGCTGATCTTGCGCACGGCAATTCATCCTGCCGCCGCGGCGCTTTCTGCAAAAGGGATCCGCTATACCAGTTGCGACTCGATCTATGAGCGCGGAGGAAGTTTTGCTGAGATCTATGAGTCTATCGCAGCGTATGTGTTAACGGAAACAGAAAAATCTGGTTCTGTCTGCTATTGTGTGCCCGGCCATCCGATGGTCGCTGAAGAGACGGTAAGAATCCTTTTGCAGAAAGCCGCAGGACAAACTGCGAACGCAGCGGAGATCGTCATTCTCCCAGCCCTCAGCTTTATGGATTCCGTATGGGTATCCTTAAGAATTGACCCGCTTCGGGAGCGTGTCGCCATTCTGGATGCGGCGGTACTGTATGGCGGCGATTGGGAGGGCTTGTTTCCGCTGCCCACGTCGTCCTGCCTGTTTGCGCAAGTCTATAATCCCTTTATCGCCGGTGAACTCAAACTGGCCCTGCTGGAAGAAATGCTTCCCGAAGCAGGGATATGGATCCTGCATCATGCGGGGATAGAAGCGGAAGAAGAACTCGTATTCTGTCCCTTAGCGGAACTGGATCACTACAAGAAATTTGATCATCTGACTTCCGTGTATCTTCCGCAAGCTACATAGGCGCGGCCGTTTCGTGCCGTCGTGCGCGTATGTCCTTAAGTGATTGTTACATGGGATGCTGCCTATTGGGATGCCGCTAAGCTTCGTCGAGCAGGCCGCTAGGTAGTCTGCGCTTCCGCCGCATCTTCCAGGGCGCGCCGGAACTGAGTCTCATAGAGCATACGGTATACGCCGTTTAGCTCCAGCAGATCCGCATGGCTGCCGCGCTCCACAAGCCTGCCTTCTGAAATCACAAGAATCTCGTCGCAGGCCATGATGGTACTTAACCTGTGGGCAATGACCAGGCTGGTTTTCCCTTTGAGCAGCGGATCGATGGCGGCCTGGATGTGGCTTTCCGAAATGGAGTCCAGAGAGCTTGTCGCTTCATCCAGGATGATCAATCCGGGATTCTTCAGCATCGCCCGCGCAATGGAAAGCCGCTGACGTTCTCCGCCTGAAAGTTTGATCCCGCGATTGCCAACCTGCGTGTCATATGCTTTCGGCAGAGATTGGATAAAGTCGTGAATATTCGCCTCCTTACAGGATTGTATCATTTGGTCTTCCGTAGCGTCAGGCGCGGCATACAACAAATTCATTCGAATCGTGTCATTGAACAAATAGGTGTCCTGCGTAACCAGCCCGATTTGAGAACGCAGCCACTGGAGATCCAGATCGCGGATATCGCATCCATCCAGCAGTACCTGGCCATCCGTCACATCGTACAAGCGGGGAATGAGGTTGATAATGGTGGATTTGCCTGCGCCGGACGGGCCTACAATGGCCACCGAGCGCCCGGGTTCTACACGAAAGCATATGTCGTGCAGAATGGGCATGTTTTCATTGTAGTGAAACCCGACATGACGGAACTCGACCAGCCCGTTCATTTCAGCAGGACTTATGGCTTCGGGCTTGTTCTGTATTTCGACAGTCATATCATAGTATTCGAAAATACGGGAGAAGATCGCCATAGAACGGATGATTTCGATCTGCATGTTGAGCAGCAAATTCACAGGCCGATAGAGCCGATCCAGTAGCGCAACCATCACCGTGATATCGCCGATGGTCAGGCTGGTATCCCCAAACTGCAACATCAACAGGCCGCCGACCAGATAGATAACCATAGGCCCCGCATTGGTAAACACCCGCATCGTAGCCATAAACCAGCGTCCTGCCATGCTTTCCTTTATATTGAGATCGGTCATTTCCTCGTTGGTTTTTTCGTACTTTTGGTATTCTCTATTCTCTGTCGTAAAGAGCTTTACTAGCATTTGCCCGGAAACGCTGAGTACTTCGGAGAGTATCTGGTTGATCTCGTCATTTTTTGCCTGCGCTTTGTATGTGATATCCCAGCGTTTTTTTCCCACTTGTTTGGTGGGAAGGATGAGCAGGGGCAGGATCAGAATGCCGGCAGACGCCAGAATCCAGTTTTTCTGATACATGGCGACCACGGCAATAATCACCAGAAAGATATTTTGCATAAGCCCTGTAAGGGTTCCGGAAATAACGGTTTGCACGCCGCCAATATCCGTGGTCATTCTTGTGATGATCTCGCCTTGTATACTTGAACTGTAGAACCGGTGGGACATGTTTAGCAAATGACGGAACATCTTATTCCGCATATCGAAGGTAATATGCTGAGCAACCCAAACATTCAACCAGCTTTCCAATACCGTGATCAGATTGGACAGGATCAATACACCGAAAGATGTGGCGATAAGCTGGATCAGGATGCGCAGATTGCCGCCAATAAAACCGTCGTCGACGATTCTGCCCATCAGGATAGAGGGCAGAAGGGAAAGCCATGAGGATAAAAATATACTTATGCATACTAAAAGGAGTTTTGGCCAATACGGGGAAAGATAGCTAAAGGCTCTTTTCAGCAGGCGCCAGGTTACTTTCGGCGCATTATTTCGCTCCTCGTCAGTAAGGGGCCTGCTGCCGTGCCCGCCTCTGACGACAGCGCTCATCTTGTAAACCTCCAAAATACATTACCGATAATTGCAACAAGCATAACGCATCCGACTGGCATTTGTCAAAACTATTACCCACCGCCTATTGGGCACAACAGTACCATCAAAGGAGAGATTCATTTGCAGCAAGTATCTTCATCCCGCTATCCGTTGGATGAACTGGTGGCGGTATTCCGCCGGTTGCTGGGGCCGGATGGCTGCCCCTGGGACAGGCAACAAACCCACGAAACACTGAAGCCTTACCTGATGGAAGAAGCGAATGAAGTATTGGCGGCAATCGATGAGAACGATATGGCCCATCTGCAGGAGGAACTGGGCGACGTCCTGATGCAGATCGTCTTTCATTGCGCGTTGGCGGAGGAACGAGGTGACTTTGACATGAACGACGTTATCGCCGGCATTACGAAAAAAATGATCCGGCGCCATCCTCACGTCTTTGGCGACGCGAAAGCCGACAGCCCGGAAGAGGTGCTGCGTTTGTGGCAGCAAATCAAAAAAGAAGAACGTAACGGCAATTTATAATGCCGCGAAAAAAATCGCCGGCTTCTGTTTGCACGGAGATTTTGAAAACCCTGCTTTTTTGAATTGAAATAAGTACAAGTTAGCATTCAGCGCGACAATTGCAGGATAGCCTGTACGCCGCTGTCTTCCGATACGTAATCGCCGACGCTTGTAGCATAGGACTCGTATTTCCCGTGATAATCGCTGCCGCCTGTTAGAAACAGGCCGTATTGCTCGGCATAGCGACGTGTCGTCTCTTTGTCTTTCGCATTATTTGCATAATGGTTCAGCTCGAGGCCGTCGATCCCGACTCTGACCAGTTCCGGAATCAAGCAGAAATTCTGCTGCTGTCCCGGATGTGCAAGCACAGCGAGCCCGCCGGCCATTTTAATCGCGCGAACCGCTTCAAAAACGTCGATGTAGGCAATATCGAAGTCGCATGGGCCGCCGTGTTTGAAGGTTTGTTGGTAGAACTTGCCGTACAGTTCCGGCACTTGACCGGTAGCAACCAGCCAGTCCATAATATGTTGCTTATACAGGTATTTGCCTCCTGCCCGCGCCAAGCGGTGCATGTCAATGCGAAAGCCCATCTGAATGAGGATATTCGCCTGCTTCTCGGAATTGCGGCTGCGCGCCTCCAGCAGCGCTTGTGTGCATGCGGAAACGATTTCCGGCTTGCCTATCCTGTAGCCCAGGATGTGCGCCTTTGTATTTGTCTCATGATGAATAGCGGATACCTCAATACCGCCTATGACGCGGATATTCGCGTCAGACGGGATACAAGCCAGATGATCGAGGGTATCGTGATCTGTGACAGCAATCAGGTCCAAACCTTTCCCGATTGCTATATCAATTAATTGTTCTATGCTGTCGCTGCCGTCGGAAGCGACGGAGTGCATATGTAAATCTGCTTTCAAGTCAGTAGTGCCTCCTTAGGTCTGTGATAGGCTAAGATTTAGTATAGCATACATCGGAGCGGACGGAATGCCGTGTTGTGTAAAATAGGACAATTATTCATGTAAAATGTGTAAAGGAGAAAAATAAGGATAATTGAGCTTTGGATTTGGCTTTGGAGGCGTTTTTTTTCGCAAAAAAAATCAAAAAAATCTCGAAAAATCAATAATACTGTAGTATTTTAGCAGGAATTCTACATTGAACAGCGAAAGTAAATATATTATACGAACTATTATTAGGAGGGATTGATTTGAATAAGGCGGAACTCGTATCCAAAGTAGCAGAAAAGGCCGGTTTGTCGAAAAAAGATGCCGAAAAGGCAGTTGTTGCGGTATTTGACAGCATTCAGGCCGCATTAAAAGCCGGAAACAAAGTGCAATTAGTGGGTTTCGGTACGTTTGAAACCAGAAATAGAGGCGCACGGACAGGACGTAACCCCCGTAGCGGCGCAACTATTCAGATTCCCGCCTCCAAGGTTCCTGCTTTTAAAGCCGGTAAAGCTTTAAAAGATGCGGTAAGCTAAGAATACCGCAGTCTATGCCATAACCGGTACTTGAGGTGGCTTTGGGATATCCCGAAGCCATTTTCTTCGTGACCTGGCATGGGCGATGAGGTGGGTCTGGGATTCGTACTATTCACGTTTTCAATCAGCGATCAGTATAAGGACAGGTGAAGATGCGTCTTGATAAATATTTAAAGGTGTCGCGACTGATCAAACGCCGTACGGTTGCCAAAGATATGGTGAATGCCGGACGGGTTATGATTAATGGGAAAGTAGCGAAGCCCGGGAATGAGGTTAAGGTCGGAGATCAATTGGAAATCGGTTTCGGACAGCGTCGGGTCAGGGCGGAAATCACGGATATCAAAGAGACGGTACGCGCAAACGAAGCCACAAGTCTTTACCAGCTTTTGGAGGGATTGCCTATTGACTGACAGGGCATTTTGCGTGCATAATAAAAAAGACGAAAAAAACCTCTAATAATCTAGTATCTATGTAGAAACCATGCAGGATTATAAAGATTTCCGGCGAATTACAAAAATTACAGAAAATATCCATTTATAGAAAAATATCGATAGCTTCCCTATTCTTTTGAAAGGAATTCTATGGCAAGAACAGCGCTTAAAAAAAAGGCGAAACGAGAGGTGCTTGACAAACACGTCTCGTTAAAGGTGCTTCCGCAAGACCCGGGGAGCACGGATATCCATGTAGAGATCACGCGGGATCTCAGCCTGAAAAAGCGCGGAAACCAAAGGAAAACCACAATTGCGATCATCACGATCATGCTTCTGTTTATCCTCCCCATGGTACGGGACCTGGCGATTTATTTCCAAATGAAAGAAGAGTATCTCGAATTAACACAAACCAATCAAGAGCTGCTCGCGATTAAGCAACAACTTGAAGAAGAAAGGGAGGCATTGCATTCAGAGGAAATAATTGAACGGCTCGCCAGAGAAGAACTGGATATGGTAATGCCCGGAGAAAGCAAAGTATTTCAGGCGATTCCCACGGAGGATATGCCTGAAAGAGAGATATATAGATCAGGAGAAGCGCTTCATTGATACGCTGGAACGTGGTTATCGGTCAGGTTAATATAATCGATAGAAAGACTGAGGGCGGGAGGTAATCTTTATACATGGCACTGGAAGTTGGAACCATCGCTGAAGGGATCGTTTCCGGCATCACCAATTTTGGCGCATTTATCGCTTTACCGGGTAATGTAGTCGGCTTAGTTCATATTTCTGAAGTTGCCGACGCTTATGTGAAGGACATTAAGGATTATCTCAAAGAGCAGGATAAGGTGTTGGTAAAGGTCATCAATATTGATCCGAAAGGAAAAATAGGCCTTTCCATCAAGCAAGCCAAATCGCAAGCTCCGGGCGAATCCGCTGCTGTTGCGGCTGCTCCTTCGGTAAGGAGAGACAGACCCCCGGCAAGACCCGCGCCGCCTGCAGGAGGGCGAACGATGAGCCCGTCGCCGCGTAGCGCCGGCTTTAGTCCGCCGCGCAGCGCTGTACCGGAGACCTTCGAAGAAAAGCTATCGAAATTTATCAAAGAAAGCGACCAGAAACAGCAGGAGTTTCGTCGCAGCACCGACGCGAAGCGCGGCGGCAGAGGCGCGGGCAGAGGTTGATGCTCATTTACGCTATGTGACGTCGTTTTGTCTTTGTCCTGTAGGTTCTTTCAGGTCATAGAACAGCGCCGTAATTGTGTAAGCGGTTCTTCGCTTCATTCCGCATGACAGCACCGCGACCGGTATTTCGTAACGCAATGCCAACAGCAGCCTAATAGATTTATGTCCCGTACAGGACGATATTCAGGCACAAGCGAAAAGGGAATTACCGGTCATCGTCTTAACCACAGTCAATGATACAATAAAATTTAAAGCGCCGGTTACACCACGAGTGGATGACCTGCGTTTTTGTGTCTCTTGCTTAAGTACGCCGAACCTACGATGAAAAAGAGTAAAGTGCATGGGAAGTCCTATTGTCCATTGTCTACTGCAGAAATCAAATCTGCGTAGCGCAGAATGCCATCTGGAGAAGGGTCTAGAGATATGACACGGAAAACCAATAATCAAAACATGTCGCTTAAAATGTTTACCCGCAGCTTACGTCGAGGGCTTGGCAGCGCAATAGTTGAACTGAAAACCAATCCCCAAAAGGAAAAGTATCGCGATATTGTGATGCGGTCTTGCCTGAAAGATATTGCTTATGATACACAAGTTGAGGGTACGAAAGGATACTATTTATATACGGCTCTCAAGGAATTGGATAATACGGAGGGTTTCTTAAATAGAATAACTGAAAAATTCTTAACTCACAACACGATAAAGAAAATCTATAGACCGTTGTTTGCGTACACGTCTGACCCATAAAAAAAGGTCGCTATGTCGACGCTGCAGGCGCTTATTGACGCGATAGCGCCTGACACTGGTAGTGGCAGGCGACCGGACGGGGTTATATTAGGGCTGAAAACGTTGGTGGATAAGGCAAAAAAATCGATCGGATAATTTCGATTGATAAGGGAGACTGTCCTTATGGGTATTCACTTTTTGGCGATACGACCTTCGCCACCTTTTGATTTGTTCTGCGGTGGGTTGTGTTGCGCAATTTTTTGCTGCTCGTGCTCACGCCTGGTTCGGGATGAAGAACGCCCATCTGCGATCTTATACTCGATTGTATTGCCGGGGCTGAGCATTCCGGTTTTGACGTGTTCGTTGGTTCTGCGGCTAAGATTGTTGGTCTCGCCCACATAGGATATCTCACCGCTTGCGTCACGGATGCGGTACTCCCCTGGCTTCGTAGGAGGTTTGCTCCCCGCATTATTACCTGGTTTGTATTTTGTAGGTCTCCCGGGCTTATATATTCCCATTGCTCAATCCTCCTTGTGTGTCTGGTCTGATTTTACAGTTGTGCCTACAAAAAGTGCAAGAGAGAGGATAACCTCGCCCCTGCAAATTGCGTCTACTGCCAGATATGCCCTAGCTTCCACCGGCTAAGACCGCAATGGTGTGATCCTAGCCGGTGGTAATCTGCGGCGCTGTGCTAGCTATGCTAATCGAGGATTTTCCCCTTTAGCCATTTCACCCCCTCTACCGTTGCGGTCACGACTGCAGTCGTCACAACGACTTCCGCAACAGTTGTGGAAAACAGCCCAATGGTAAAAGCTGCCAACATCATTCAAATCACCTCCTTTCCAACATAATTCCAACGCTGAAAACCAATCTACAGGCAAGTAGATGCCAAAGGAGCAGCATCAGTTGCGCAGGGAAGCGAGGGCCTTCTCAACGACGAAGAGGGTAGTCGCTATAGTCACTGCAAGCGCCAACACAGACACTTGATTGTTTGGAAACTCCATATTCTCACCTCCTTAAGTGGACTAGGGGAACGTACAAATGAGAGTAAATAGATGGGGGACAGTAATGATAGTAAATGAAACAGAATAAGTGTATCGACGTATAGCTTTCCTGGTCTCTACTCTATATATCCGCCATGTTTTTGATCGTGTTAAGTTTCACCAAAAAAAACTTTGGTTTCTGGCGCTATACTCTTTTGCGCTGCTTATCTTGACTGCACATCCTTTCCGGTGTCATTCACTTCACTCAGATTTCTTGGTTACCAGGGTTCTGGGCTTAGTCAAGCAAATCGGTTGCGTTCGTTTATCACCGTCTCTAATTCATATATCTACCGCGTTTCTCAAGGAGTTAAGTTTTAAAATAGAAATCTCAGGCATTCTTGTGGACTGTCTTTTTAATCATTTATCTTGCGGGATGCGCAAAGCCGATAATAGATAACGGATCCAAGGAAAGCATTGTAGATAAGTTGTGCATTCTTCATCAATCTTGTGTATAATAGCCTAAAGAACCCATGGAAGAATGATAATCAAGGAGTCTTTTGACAAACTGCAACGAATAGCTGATTGTGGTAAATAGTATACAGAATCACTAAAATCGGATGAGACAGAAAGGTACATATCTTATGCTTGCACATGAAATTGCTGGTGATATTTTTGAAAGCACTCCAAATGAACCGCATATACTGTTTGTTGGCGAAGGTTTCGATTTGACTGATGCTAGTAATCTTCGGGTATTGAGCCTCAAGTGGAACTTGGTGATTACGTCTAGTCGCGATGAGGGTTTGCTTCATGCGCTTAATAACTTACGTGGATATAGGACTGTTCGAGAAATATACACCGAATATAGCAAACAGTCTGATGTGATAAAGCCGAACAGTAGAGACTTGAAGCTAATTCGCCTTTTTACTGATGATGCAGCTACAAGACAGAGGTCAAAGCAAACCGCAGCGTTTATGCATGTCAGTAATATATGCGATAGAACACTCAAGATAACCGGTCGGTTTATTGTAGTGGGCTACTCGAGTGAGGATTCCTTTAGTAATGACTCAATGCAGAACCTGCTTCTTACATTTGCACGGCGGAAGTTTGAGGCAGTATTCTATGGTGTGGATGCTGCTTTGCACAATGCGCTTCTGGAAATTGAGAACACCATTCAGTCAGAGTTGGATTTTGATGATGTAATGTGCTTTTTCAGTGAACGGCTTGGCGAATTAATCCCCCAGAAAGACGAAGATGATAGCAGCGATGATGTGACTTTACCAATATCTTCACACAACGAATCAAAGCTAAAAGTATATATATCCCGAAAAACCCGTTATATCGATGCATCTGATGTCCGCAAACTACGTGCCTTTGCCACTTTGCTAAACGAATCGGACGTAAATAGAGAGGAAATTGAACCCCAGCATGCTGTAGCGTACTTTTCAACATTTTTGAAGAGCAGCGCAATTAAGCCAATATGGTATGGCTATAAGGAAAAGTTTAATCTGGTAAGGGACTATGAGACGGAGCTAATGGAGAAAGTAAGAAAAGGTTTATCTAGCCCTGGTGTAGAAAGTGAATTGAACACACCTATCTGTCTGAGAGGAGAATCAGGAAGTGGTAAGTCAGTTGCGTTGGCGCACTTGGCGTATCGAGTGTTTAATGAAAAGGAGTATCCGGTTATATATCTGAACAAAAGCATATCGGACTTCTGGGGCAATGATTCCGATAATCTTGAGACACTTCATGATGTTCTGCTGTTGTTTAAGAATGACGAAGCGCAGAACAGGAAGCATTGTACACTTATTGTATGGGATAATTCTATGTTTGAAAGCGATGTAGAACAATTCCTGGCAATATATAGAAGATTGAAAAATATTTGGTTTCGCAATGTCCAATTTGTCGTCTCAGCGGCTTACAAGAGCTTCGGTAGAAACGCTGATGGCAGCGATTATTCTGATTTTCAATTTGTTGACACACCAATGAAATTAAGCAGCGCAATCAAGGAAGGCAATGAACGCAGCGAAATGGATCGGCTCAAGACGATCCTCAAGAAAAGAGCCAAGTGGTCTGCGGAAGAAATAGATGAAAAACTGAGACTGGACAGCGAATCAGACGAACACCTAAACAGCTTCATGATTATGCTTCATTACCTTTTTTATGAGACCCGTAAAACCATTGAAGACGGCATGCGGGCTAGTGTACGGGGTGCTCTGCTAGATGCTTTGAACAAGAACAATGTTCCCCCTGACTACCCGGTCATTACTGCGATGGCTCGGGCACTAGAAAATGCCTACAAAGCAGCAGGTTATGATCCAAATCTTGAGTCGAAAACAAATGACATAGTGGGAAAGGGTTATGCTGCTGGAGGGGGGGCATCTGTTAACAAGATCGAGCGTTTAATTCAAGTAGTAGCCATTTGTAAGGTGTGCGGAACTACAGTCCCACTGGAATTAGCGATGCGAATGGTTGGCATAAACGAATTTGAGAGCTTTCGAAAAGTCATTGATACTTTACCGTTCATTGAATTGGAATATGACGAAGTCGATTCGGGTACCCATACAATTCTCTTCAGGACCCGCTATGAAGCAAGTATGTATCTGAATGCTCAAACTTTTGACCGTTCGGGGATCATCGAAGCTATCGTTGGGATGATAAAGGAAATGAAGGTGTTCAATGATTATGAGTACGAGATGCGAATTGCGTTGAACATACTATCAAGAATCGGACCAAACTCAAGGGAAAGCTTTGGTATCGATTTCCGTTTGAGACTGGATGAGTACCCTAAAATATTTGAAGCACTTAAAGAACGAAGAAAAGACAGCACGGTAGAACCGAGCTTAGCGGTGCAAGAATCGACGTACATTAGAGAATACCATAGCAGGTCAAACCCAAGTGATCACGATTACGAACTCTCTGTGCCTAGATTCAATGAGGCCATCGATTTGTGCGTGCTGGCTATCGAAATAGAGAGAAAGAGTCCGCAGCCCAACCTTGCAACAATCCGTCAACTTATTGTTGAAAAAGCGGTAAGCAAAAACAGACTGCTGGCACTTCCTTCTGGGCAACTGAGTTTGCATGAGTTTCAGATGTTTGTCGACGATCTTGACTATGCTATTCGTATATCTAGGACAGCTTCTGACGCTTCATATGGAATCAACGCAAAGCTTAAAATGATGACATATGCATATGATAAATTACCGGAGATAGAAAAGTCCAACATAGAAGCATCGGGGTACCACTTTGTTGAAATGATCGAAAATGAGTACGCAGACACTGCGCAAAATGAAGAGGTACAGCACTCCATTTCATCCCTTCTCGATAAAATCAATTCCGCAATGAACGATGAATATATTGAGTCCCTTATTGAGGGGAACAAACCCAACGGGTATTGTTTAAAGGCCCGTAAGGCAATGCGCGATATAGGCATATCGAGAACAATTGGCGATTCGATTATTGACATGAATATAGCCAACCGTTGTGGGGAGATATACCACGATGTTTTTGAGGAAGCACCTGATTCCACTGTTTTTGCCAATGATATAAAATGCCAATGGCTGATATTGAGACTAAAATGGATTGCGTACAATAGGCGAGACATTTTTAGTAAGAATGAACAGACCACAGCACTGACGGAAGAACAATGGCGGGAAATATTGCACATATGTAGTGCGCACGACAAATGCGAAGCAGAAACATTGAATTTTTTCTATTTCAAGTCGTTGGCGTATCTTCATCTCATTGGATTGGAAAACGACGGATCGGAAAACGACAATTCTAGGCGTAATGACGATAATTATCTTAATCAGTTTTGGAAAACGATTAAAACAATACGGGATAGAACAGAGTCTCTAACGTTTACATCATCAAACCGTAGTCGAGTGCGACATATGGTATGTAAAGTGCGACATATGGAATGTAAAAGTGATCGAACTCCTATTATAGCCAAAGGGAAATTTAGCAATAGTTTACCCGAAGGCTGTAATGTAGGTCGTTTTGTAGAAATACCGAAACTGAAAGGGAAGAGTTTTGACGAAAGCTTAATCTATTTTAGAATAAATAATATCGCTCAAAAGGATAGAGAGAATGTCCAAAGTGGGCGGCCTCACGATTTTAATCTCGGATTGAGTTACATGGGCTTGTCAGCCTACACGGGTTTTCGTTCCAAGGATGGTGATTCGAATGAGGATTGACAATGCTGATTGTGCGGCGCTATCGAAACGAAGGATTGAAGACATCAATGCCCACATTAAAGGTACTATCAGTCCGTCATTATATCTTGCAGCATATTATGCACCAAAGCAGTATCCATTAAGCGGTAGTAATGATGGTCTGTTTTGGTGTGCGGTAACAAATACATATGGCTTGTTCAGAGATTGTATGCCAAGGCTATACGGGAACGACAATAGCCTTATAGATGTTTTCGTGCGCAATGGGATTCTGGCAGATGAGGTGGCTGAGGAGATTAGAAGCATCGTCATATTAGTCGACGCTTTACGTTCTGTTTACGCTCACAATGCAAACCCAACCGTAGCCAGCAACGCAAAAGCTAAAATTCGTATTACATTCGGGTACTTTAAAGAAACTGTGCCTGATTATGATTTTGACGACACAGATGACGAAGATGTCTTCATTATACCAAGTTTCTCAGCGAATGAATGGTTTTGTTGTTTTGAGAGCATTTGTAACTGTATTGGGAACTGCTTAGATTCTCTTGATGCGATAATTCCGGCAATAGGCCACGACAGCAGAAAGACAGAGATAACAAATGACTGGGTTGGAATAATGGCGGAATGGGTAAATAGCAAATTTCTGTTCAGCGCTGTAAAGAACAAGCTGGCAGGACAAGATAGATTTATTCGGAACGGTATGGGTCCCTCAAATGCATTCGTCAAAAATGAAGTAGATGAACTTAAAAAGAGGATAATTGAGCAAGAAGGAGTAGACCTTAATAAGGAGCGTAATGAAACAGAAGAGCGGTACACATCTAGATGCCTAAGAATGGCAAGCTCTCGGGTTATTCATTCAATGAAAACCCCTGCTTTACCATATGATGTTATATCGATGCTATATGATACGTATCATGCATAAGAAGCTATGTGTTCAATAAGAATAATCCCTAGATATAGTTTTCTCAACGTCAGCTTAACTTCTACTGCAATTACGCGGATATATTAAGCATAGAGAATATTCGATATTGTGAGGTGCTAATTTGAAAAAAACTAAGGTATTTATTTCGTCTATCCCATTTCTTGGGCAAAAAAGGCTGGCGGACGGAAGCATGGTCGATATGCTGGAGCCGGTCGTGTACAAGCCTGTAGGCAATGACAAGCTTACTTATCCAAGTGAGACGCGCTTTCCGATCGTGCCTGTCATCCATGCTTACACCGAAGCGGGTGA
>Ga0099364_10008580_pt1 | contig 14359 bp, 7 predicted proteins | sample TergutTh196P3_FD_73070 | JGI IMG/M metagenome (GOLD analysis project Ga0099364, IMG submission 73070) | Microcerotermes parvus P3 segment gut microbial communities from Pointe-Noire, Republic of the Congo - Th196 P3 | ecosystem: Host-associated > Arthropoda: Insects > Digestive system > Gut ... | reverse complement strand
ATCTACGCGCGGGCAATAAGCGATCTTCGTAATCACATGTTTTTCAGCTAAATCCATTCCTATCCAGTTGCCAAAATACGCACACGACATATAATAGGTATTGATATTGCCGTCGAAGGCGTTTGCTATCGGGAAGTCGCTGTTATTACCGCAGAGGTAGTTCGTGATGGGTACGCCTTTTAACTCCTGACTTACCTGACCTTGTGCCACACCTATCGTAGAACCGGCTATTCCGATACATACTATAAATCGGAATAGAGCTTTTTTCCCTTTTAATAGTTTAAGTATCATACGATTTTTATCCATTTTTATGAGCGTCCAAAAGTACGGATTTTTTTTGAAAAAACTTCTCTTTGCGGGTTATTTTTTTCTTTATGGGACAACACATTTGAAGGTATAGCGTTCACTTCGGCTATTTGTAAGCGCTACGATATAAAAACCCTTTTCGGCCGGCAGCCGGTGGTCGCCCTGATCTAATGATTCTTTGTGCGTTAAGGTTCCGCTTATTTGATAGATAGCTAACTTGTAAGGTTCGGTCAGGTGGATATGAAACATGTTTCGGTTCGTCTGTACGACAGGCGCCATGTTGTCATCTAATGACCTTTCGTTACTTACGTCTTCATATTCCAATTTTTGGTCCATCCAATTCAAGCGTTCCCGGATATATGTTTTTACATTTGCGACTTCGGCCTCGAAACTCCCATGTATGACCGGATTATAGAAAATGAACTGATTCATAACCGGCCATCGTTTGAAATTTAAATCCTGCGACTGTTGTAAAAGCGTAGCGCAGCTATCTACTACGGCTATCATATTCTGCCTTGTAATCTTGCCTTCGCTTCGATAATAAGCATATATTTCCTTCATTTTGTTCTGAACCTCAACGTATGACATTATTTTCGTTATAAACGCTTTAGTTTGCCCCGCTGCATGGTTAGCGAGTGAAAAACCTACCCATTCATTCGTTGCGGCGGCATGCTCATTAATCGGATACGTCCGGCTATCATTTTCAAATCCTAAGTTAAAATCCCAAACGGGACCGAAATAAAACTTGTCATCATCTCGTTTTTTGGACATAAATATGCTCCAGAAAGTATCGGTATTCCCTGCAAATTCATTGATTAAAAAATGACGTATATAGGATTCTATTTCCATCAGCGAACCGAAATCGGATAGTGTTTGATTGTATACCGCGTTGGTCAGTTTATTGACATGGCCTATGATATATTGCTCCTGGTCGGGCGTAATATCCTCATCATCAGGATATTTAATCGTTATAGGTATTTGATAAGTATTGGAGAAAAACCATTTTTTCGATGACTGGGCATAAGCGTCAATCTCTATGAAATAACCTCCGGTTACGTCATAAGCCGACATTTCTTCAATATCAACTCGATTTCTTCGCACGTCGACATGGTCCGACAATTGATAATTACCTACATAATCCCCGTTTAATACGACGTCGACTGAAATGCACGGCGAGGTATAAGTCATTTCCATTTTACGGCTGAAATCATAAGCTAAAGTATTCCGCATTAACGTTTTATCGTCATAATTATTGATTAATGTCCAATTGCGCGCTCTGGCAGGTAAACCCATCAATTGAGTTGAGGTTTGCAAGCGCATCCTGTATGGCTTCTTAGGGAAAGTCCAACTGGAATTGCCCCGCCCTCTGATTTCAATGCTATCGGAAAAAAATCTTTGTCCGTTGTTATAAACGATTGAAACGATACCCTTGATAAAATTTTCTTTGCTGACAATAGCCTCGTTTTCAACTGTTTTAATGGAGATAGTCGGGAGATTGGTCAGTTGCGGCAACAGCGAATCGTCTCCTTCGTCGGGATAGCCATAAAATTTCAATTCGCTAAGATAGCTGTTATACGGAATGTTTGGAAAAACAAACCGGACATAGCGGAATCCTCTCGTACAGGCTATTTCCTGTTCGTTCAGCGTCAACTCCGCATCCTCTTTGATAATAAACAACGGTATGGCGTCGCCGAAATCTGCCTGATTGGCGCCTTCAAAAACGCCTAATAACAAACGACTTCCATAATAATCCTGGTCGATACGCGGGCAATAAACGACTTTTGTAATCACATGTTTATTTAATAAATCCAATCCGATCCAGGTTCCGAAAGTCTGACACGACGTAAAATACGTATTGATATCGTCGTCAAAGGCGTTAATCTCCAGATTCATTTCATTATCACACTGGTCTCTGAAGATGATAATACCCGTTAATTCGTCGTCGGTCTGACCATACGCCGTCCATGTCATCCATAGTAGCCATCCCGAACAGAAAACAACCCGGAATAGCTCTGCATTTTTTCTTTTTAATAGTGTAATCATCGTACATCATCCAAAATAATGTTCAAAAGTACGGCTTTTTTTAAATAAACTTGCCTATTCGTACGATTTTATAGATTTTTGTGTATATTTACCGTCCCATTACAAACGTTTTTGGCTATGAAAGGATTCTTTTTTGCTTTTTTTCTAACGATTACGGGGAGCATTTTTGCCCAGTATACCTTAGAGGGGGTCGTACTTGACGGTATGACCCGCAAGCCGGTTGTGCTTGCCAATGTGTACTTAGACGCCACCACGCATGGGACGACGACCGATTCGTTAGGCCGATTCAGGATTATCGTCCCTGAAATCATCAATACAGCGCTCATCATCAGTTACATCGGTTATGAAAAAGTATACATCCGCGACCCTTTTCGGGGATTGCCAAAAACTATTTTTTTGGAAGAGCATGTCGAATCGTTGAACGAAGTGACGGTTACGGGGAAAACCGACCAAAGAAAACGAAAGAACCTGCTCGAAGTCTTTAAAAAATATTTTTTCGGCGATCGCGTTCTTTATTGCAAGATACTCAATGAGAACGATTTAAGGCTGATTTATGACGAAGAGAACCATGAAATTATTGGAACCGCTCAAAAACCGTTAGAAATCATCAACAATTACCTGAAATACTACATCCTCTTTGACTTAATCGAATTTAAGATCACCCTTTCGCCGGACTACCATGAGCCAACGGTTCCACCGGTTGATACACGTTTGATGACTATCAAACAACGGATGAACAAAAATAATCCGCTGATGAGTATACCGGTGAAACATTATTCAATTGTCGGCGCCGTCCGGTTTACTGATATTGGCGCCGACCAGAAAAAGTTGAAAAAACGTCGGGAAACTGATTATTATCAGTCTTTTCGCTATTTCTATTACCTGCTGGGGAGGCATCAGTTTAAAATCAATGAAGCGGGTGAGCCGGATTTTTCAGCCCATTTTCATCTTTTAAATCCTGACTATGAGGCGAAAACATTGACGTTTTATGATCAGGATAGCCTCTTATTCGTCTACCCATCGTTGGATGATCCCTCAATACAGACCGCTGTCTTGCGACCCGAGTTGAAAGATAGCCTGACCGGTGGTCAAACCATTCTGGTCGGTAATAATAATATGAATAAATCAAGTGCAGCGCTGTCAAAAGACCGGTGGATAAAAGATAAAGGAAATTTTAAATTGTTCTATTCGTATACGCCTTCTACCATTACTTTTTATACCGATACGTTTCATATTGACACGTATGGCAATACGGATTTATATAAAGATTTCCTCTTTGGCGGCGATTTCGCAAGTCAGACTATGGCCCATCATTTACCCCTTGATTATGTGCCGGAACAGGCAACGGGTAAAAAACCGGCGGCTTCGCAGGCGGCTTCGCCGAATGACGTCGTTCCCCTTGATATTGAAGAGCGTATCCGTTATTATTTGGAAAGGCAAACGATGTCGTTTCCGCAGGAGAATATCCATGTACACATAGATAAAACGAACTATGTAGCCGGCGAGACGGTCTGGTTTCGCGCTTTCTTAACCGATTACCGGACGAATACGCCGTCAGTTGAAAGTCGTTACGTTTACGGCGAGCTGTTCGACCCTGCCGATTCGCTTGTCATGCGCATACGCATACGTCAGGATATAGACGGCGTATTTAAAGGCTATTTCGACCTGCCGCCCGACCTGGCAGAAGGACATTACCGTCTTCGCTACTATTCCCGCTATTTGGAAGAAGCGGGAGAAGCCTTTTTCTTCAATCAATCGGTTTTTATCTCCAATCCCTTTTCAAAAATTCATCCTATAGAAGAAGCCTATCGCCATGACGACGGCGCTTCGTCTGACGAATCTTCCGGCGAATCTTCCGGCGAATTTTCCGGCGACTCTATAGCAACCGCTTCAGACGTCGAAGACGAAGAGTCTTTCATTCCCGAAGCAAATACAGATGTAATTAATCTGAAAGTCGATCAAAACAAAGACACCATTATCATCGAAACACTTGTTTCAGGCGCCCCCCCGTCTGATACGCTCCACTTTCTGGCGCTATGCAGAGGAACCATTTACGCCAACGAAGCCCTGCCAACAGGCAAAAAACGTTTTTTTGCAAAAGACACACTACCCTCCGGCGTAATCCAATTTCTACTGTTAGACCAAACCCTAAAACCCCTCAGCGAAAACTTTATCTTCAACCTAAACCCTAAAGACATAGCCCAAGTCTCCATCACCCCCTCCCAAGAACCCTACAAAAAACGCTCCCCCATAGAATTATCCATCCAACTGACAACCCAAGACAGCACCCCCATTCAAGACAGATTCTCAATATCCATCGCCCTCTCCGATCCCCCCTCCCCCCTACTCCCCACCAACTACTCACTACTCCCCACCAACTACTCCCTACTCACTACTCCCTACTCCCTACTCCCTACTCCCTACTCCCCCCGCTACCCCATCCCCGACATATTACAAGGATATATTCAAAAGCCCAAACGCTTACCTGAAGCAATACCCGAAATATCCGGCCAGATTGTATACGGTATGCTACAAAACAAAAAAGCAGGCCAGTATATTAAGATGAACGCTACCGGCATCAACAATGACCAACTGCCCGGTACCGTAGCAGAAGTCGTTGATACACAATTCGATTTTGAGTATAATGAATATCCAAACGGGACGACATACGCGCTTCAAACGGGTCCCAATTCATTCCGCTCCTTAAATCCTAACCTGACGGCTTTCCCCCCAAATAGCATCCGTCGGCCATATACGCTTAATATAACGCCTTTGGCCGTCGAAGCATTTCGATACAATATTGAAACAGCCATCGCTCCTTACCGTGACGAATGGTTACGCTACCGCGTGACGGTATTAGCGAGAGGTGATTCCGTAACAGGCATTTCGCCTTTATCACCCCGCAGAATACAAGATAAAATCATTCCTTCGCGCGAATTGTGGAAGAACAAAAAAATAACTTTAGGGCAATTTCTTTCTACGGTTGATGGTATCGCCGTCCGCATCGACGACAACGATGTGATTCATCTGCGTTACCAAACCGCTGAAGGCTCTTTTTACGATTATGTTGTAATCGTTGACGGTCGCTGGATGAACGCGCAAGCCAATATGCTCTATGACGCCGAGTTCAATGATAACGGAGATTTCAGTTTGGAGGCGTTATTATCATTAACGGTCGACAAGATAGAAGAAATTGAGATCATTCAAGCCCCTGCACCTCCAATCGCACTGAACGCCTTTGGTAACTTGGTTGTAAACGATCCCCTTTTATATGGAATTAGCGAATCTTTATCCCCAATTTCTATCCTTTCACCCCGTCCGGAGATGATTCTGTCCCATCCGGGTTATATGGGAACCATCCTGATTACGACAACGGCTCGTAATGCCGGCATTGACGGCGCCCTTCCGATTACCCCGTTAGGCTATCAGGTAAACCGCGATTTTTACGCGCCTGCCTACACCCCTGACAATACCCCTGCCAATACCCCTGCCATGCAGGCAAAATCCCTGCCCGACATGCGCACAACGCTTTATTGGAATCCGGATGTACAAACCAACGATGCAGGTCAGGCGACCATCCGTTTTTTTGCCGCCGACCGAACTGCCGACTATACCATCACCATCGAGGGCATCTCCAAAGAAGGAATTTTCATCCGCCAAACCGCAAAAATACGTATCGAAGATTGACCGGGAAAACTTAAAAATGTAACCTTTTGGTTTGTAACCTTTCGGTTACAAACCAAAAGGTTACATTTTATGTTAAAAAAAGTCCTCTTTCAGCCATATTTTAAAAATCGGGTCTAAAATATTTACTTTTTTTGCTGCAATATCTATTATTTCTCTGGCGACCAGAGCGCTTTTTATCTTTTTCAAGTTAGCTGAACTGCCCAAACTATATTTTTTCAAATTCTCCTGCGAAGCAAATAAGGTTTCCCCCTCAATAACGGCTTTGAGAAAATTGATATGCGTTGTTGCCAGCGTTTCTATTTGTCCGACAAACAATAAACTAAGCTGATTTTTAATACTTTGCAGCGATTCGAGGATGATGTCTTTTGAACATTCCTTCTTTGTTCGCAGCCACGCCTGTTGAGCTAACTGTTGTACATAATAAGAATGATTTTCAACAAGTTCTGCTAAATCCGCGGCTAATTCGATGGAGATACTTTTGTTTGTATCTTCAAAGCGTTTTTTAATAAATTCTGCCCATTTTTGATTGCTGATCTTTTGCAAAAACATGATGTCGCCAAATTTGTAAAACGGCATGGCGGTATTTGAAAAAATGTCTAAAAGCATACTCCGCTTGCTTCCGTAAAGACAATAGCCGACGTTGTGATGGTGTTGCCAGTGGGCGCGTAATTTGCGCTGAAAGGCTAAACTGTCGGAGAAACCGCCTATCACCTGAAACTCATCGATGCACACGATGACGCTGATTTTCTTGGCTTTGGCTATTGATTCCGGAAGATTAAGAATATCATCTGGACGCAGTTGGACCATTTCCCAACTTACTCCAAATGAAATTTCGGGTTGCGAATCAAACGAAAAATTTATTCTGGGCGATAAATGCGACAAAAACGTTTTAGCATTCTCAACCATATCCTCCCAGCGGCTTGAAGTCCCTGTTAAGACCCCTCTTGCAAATTGTTCATAAAAATCCATCTCGCTTCGTACATTAAAAATGTCGAGTGTACAAATTTTGATTTTTTTGTTTTCAGTCCGAACTTTTTCGGCAACAAACGAGACAAGCGACGTTTTTCCCCATCGTCTGGGCGATATAATCGTCGTGTTTATCAACGATTTAAAATTCATTTCAAGACGTTCAGTCTCTTCTTCTCTGTCTGTAAAATTCTCATAATCAGACGATTTCCCAAATATAAACGGTAACTTTTTCATCTTATTTTTTTTTTGCAAAGTTACAACAAAAAAGTCATGTAACCAAAAGGTTTGTAACCTTTTGGTTTGTAACCAAAAGGTTACATTTTATTTTTTCTTTGGCGATTCGGTTGAAAATGACTACCTTTGTGCGCTAATTTTTAATTCTTTAATTATGTCACGTTTATTTCCTAATGATCTGCCTTACAAAGTGGCAGATATCCAATTGGCGGATTTCGGACGCAAAGAGATCGAAATCGCCGAACACGAAATGCCGGGCCTCATGGCGCTGCGGCAAAAATATGCCGACCGGCAACCGCTGAAAGGGGCGCGTATTATGGGGTCGCTTCACATGACCATCCAGACGGCGGTACTTATCGAAACATTGGTGCGCTTGGGAGCTGAAGTGCGCTGGGCAAGCTGTAATATCTTTTCGACGCAAGACCATGCAGCGGCAGCTATCGCCGCAACGGGCGTTCCCGTTTTCGCATGGAAAGGCGAAACGCTGGAAGAATACTGGTGGTGCACAGATCAGGCATTGCGCTTCGCCGACGGCAACGGGCCGAATCTGATTGTCGACGACGGCGGCGATGCTTCCCTTCTTTTCCACTGGGGTTACAAAGCTGAAAATGACCCTGCTACGATCGACCGCAAAGGAAGCAATCACGAGGAACAGGTGATTCTTGACACGTTACATAAAAATCTTTTAGAAGACCCGCAACGCTGGCATCGGATGCTGGCAGGGATGCGCGGTATCTCGGAAGAAACGACGACGGGCGTACATCGGCTGTATCAAATGATGGAACGCGGCGAGTTGCTCGTTCCGGCTATTAACGTCAACGATTCCGTGACTAAATCCAAATTCGACAACCTGTATGGCTGTCGCGAATCGCTTGCCGACGGTATTAAACGCGCTACCGACGTTATGATTGCCGGCAAAGTAGTAGTCGTAGCCGGTTATGGCGATGTAGGCAAGGGCTGCTCCCATTCCATGCGCTCGTATGGCGCGCGCGTGTTAGTCACCGAAATCGACCCGATATGCGCATTACAGGCCGCTATGGAAGGATTTGAAGTAACGACGATGGAAGAGGCCGTCAAGGAAGGCCATATCTTTGTAACGACAACTGGAAACCGCGATATCATCACCATCGACCATCTGAAAGCAATGCCCGACCAGGCTATCGTATGTAATATCGGGCATTTCGATAATGAAATACAGGTCGATAATTTAGTTCATTTTCCGGGCATCAAACACCTCAATATCAAGCCGCAGGTTGATAAATATACCTTCCCCGACGGACACGCCGTTTTTCTTTTAGCCGAAGGACGGTTGGTCAATCTGGGCTGCGCAACGGGACATCCGTCGTTTGTTATGAGCAATTCGTTTACCAATCAGACGTTGGCGCAAATTGAACTGTGGCAGAACGAGTACAAAATAGACGTCTACCGCCTGCCTAAACATTTGGATGAAGAAGTAGCCCGGCTGCACTTGGAGCGCATCGGCGTAAAACTGACTACACTCACCCAAGCGCAAGCCGACTATATCGGCGTCCCCATTGAAGGCCCCTATAAAGCCGATTTTTACAGGTACTAAAAGATATTTTTTATTTCGTTCACGGTTATTCCGAATAGCTTTTCGGCAATTGGATTCAGGTCTTTTTCTTCGCCTATGAAGTGGTAAACCGTATGTCTGTGTGAAATGGAGGCTTGGGGCTTGAGGAAGGCTGCGGGCGAAACGCTTTCAAGCTCTAAGAAAGGCCCCATGATACTGCCATCTTCTAACGGGCCGTCATTATAGGCATTCATGGCATCGCCTTTCAGCGGGTCTTTGGTCGGATTCCATTCCTGATTCAGGTATACGGCATCTTTCTCTACATCGAAGGTAGTGACTGTCAGCCTTTTGGTATCAGGGTCATAATTACCGGCAATAGCCGTTGTACGCAAGCTGTTCAGCCCTAATTTACTTCGGAATTTGCCGTCCGTTTTGAGGAAGATGAGGCGGTCTTTCACTTTTAAGCGATCAGCAGGTATCTCTCCGAAATAATCAGAGGTCACAATCTTTCCCAAAACGGCCTCATCGCCTTCGTGATAAGGAATCACCGTTACCGCGCCGGGCGAAGGAATAAACATATCCAATATCCAGATACAGACCGTACCCGTCTCCGGCGTCCATTCAAACTCATTGAGGTTCGTGATCCGGTTGTCCGTCGTATAAGCGGCCACGCTGACAGCCGGACTGACGTCGAGGTTCAAACCAGCTTTTATGGCCTGCCTGTCGACGAAAGCGACGCTTCTGTCAACCCGTAAATGCAGGCTGTTTCCTACATAATTCTCTACCGTCATTTCTTTAGAAAAGGAGACTTTTAGGTCGTTTTTCGACGTCACTTCCCAAGGTTCGATGTCAATCGGTTTGGGCGTATGCCAATTGTCGTACACCTGCTCGGCGTCTTTTTTAAAATACACCGAATACCGACCGCCTTCGGGGCCTAACCAAAAGCGGTTTTCGCCTCCATAGCCATTCATGTGTTCATTGATCTCATCCGAATCCAATACCTCATAATTGACAAATCCAAGACTTTTTCCCGATAGTCCTTCGGCGGCGCTTGTGAAAACCTTTGCCTGGTATTTCGGCGAGACAAGAATCTGCGTTTGTCCGTCATTGCCGGAGAGAACGACAAGCTGGTCGTCTTTTTCGGACAAATAATTCAGGTCGTAACCAAAGGTTCCTTTTATAAATTCATTCATTTTTGCTTCTTTTTTATTGATACATGCGAATAGCATTGCCCATATCGGTAACAATATTAGATAATTTGGTTTCATAAGATTATTATTTAAATAATTAGTTGACTTCCAACACCTCCCATGAAGGCAATTTCGGGAATCGCTGGTGCGGTTCGGTTTGATACCAGAAGGTGACGGATGCTATATCCGATTGCTGGGGCAGGTAGCGACCGCCATGTCGCCATCCCAAGTCCTGAATCGTAATCCGCAAGTCTTTTTCAAATCTGACAGGGTCGGTAATATGCCAGCGATACAGTCCGAAGCGTTGCTGCGAAATATACGTCCCGTTCGGACGAATGACCTGATGTAAACCGACGTAAGGGGTGCAAAATTCCTTATACTGTCCATCGCGGTCAAAATTATAGGAGCCGCAGAAATAATCCTCTGTTCCAGTTCCGCAAATAGTAGGGAATTTCGTGTCGCCGTCCATGAAGAATTTGATTTCGCCTTCGCCCCACCAGCCGTTATTATTCACGCCCCAAGCCATATAAACGCCGACGTACTGTCCTTTCCCTTTGATATTATCAATAATGGTGTAGTCGGAAGTCGTATTAGGATTCGTTCTGCGCCACTGGGCATGGAAATACGCTGCATCATCCGGCACGGTTGTCAGCGTATAATCTATTTGATAATAGAGCGTCATCGCTTCTCTGTCGTTGATATTTTCCATCGTTATCTTGCATTTTTTACGGAAAGGCATCGTCCAGTAGCAATTAAAAGCGCTGCCCGGATTGACGCATACCGCCAGCGACGATAACGGGGCATATACCCCCCACCCCATTCCGAAAAAGTCGCCTACCGGACATTCTACCGACGGTTCCTTTTCGTCGTCCCAATAAATACGCATAATCGTGAAGCGCCAGTTTCCCGTAGGCGTCATCCAGATATGCTGAATAGCTCCCGGCCCTTCGATTTCGGCAATGGTAAATGTTTCTTTCGGGTCGATGCGGATAAAGGGATTGACTTTCCAACCCTGCCCTAAATCGCGCGCGGCGCTTGATGCGTTCGCTACATTCCGATTGTCTTTTTCCTTCACCTCCGCCATGCCGCCCTTGCCTTTTTCGCCCGTGAAATTCTCCGGACTGATAGAGCGCGTCTTTGCATCCGATAAACGGTACAGATTTCCCATGTTGACGTCTAACCCGTTATAGGGATATTGTTGTGCAGATAAGGCTACTGCACATAAAATACTTACGCATAAAAATGATACTTTTTTCATGATGATTGATTATTTAATGATTAATGAATTAATAATTAATTTTTTTGGATGCGGGTGACTAAGAGGCTGTAACATGCGATTACGGCGAAAGCGATGGTGGGCACCCAGTAAGCAAACGTAATGCTCGACGAATCGGACAGGATACCCTGTAATTGCGTCAGTACGGCAGCGCCGGCGATAGCCATCACCATGCCTGCTCCGCCTATTTTCGTATCTTCGTTCAGGCCTTTAATACCTAAACCGTAGATAGTTGGGAACATCAGCGACATACAGCCCGATATGCACACGAGGGCATAGACGCCGATGACGCCTTGACCGTAGATAGTCAGCAAGCAAAAGATAACGGCGGCAACCGATAAGACGATAAGTATTTTGTCGGCACGGAAATACTTCATCAGCCAGGTACATACGAAACGCATCACTACAAACAAAATCAGCGACATGATATAGTAAGTAGCGCCGGCCTGTTCGGCTGTTCGGGGTAATAAATCGTTCAGGCCTATAAACTCGCATACGGCATAGAAACCGGCGGCAACCGGCTCTACATGACGAAGCGCGGTAACGACGTCGTCGCCCGTGGCATTGCTTCCTAATGAAACAATAATGGCGTCAAAATCAAACTGTTGCATCACGTAACGAATAATAAACGACCAGACGGCTATCTGTGCGCCGACATAAAAAAACTGTGCGACAACGCCACAGACGTAGTTTGTATTTTTCCGTAATCGTTTAAATGTACCGCCAACATCCATTTTCTGTCCTCCCTCGCGCAAATTAGGCATACGGGTCAAAAGGATAGCTAACAATAAAAGCGCCATCAGAACGCCCAACCAGACATACGTCATTGTAACGGCATTCAATTCCGCGCCCTGTATGGCCATCAGGTCTTGCGCCGATATGGCATCCCGCTCGCCGGCCGTCAGCAAGTTTAATTGCGACAAAATGAACACCTGACTAATCACTACGCCGCTGATAGCGCCGAAGGGATTAAACGACTGTGCAAAATTAAGCCTGCGGGTAGCGCTTTCTTCCGGCCCGATGGCATAGACATACGAGTTGGCCGATGTTTCGAGGACGGACAGCCCCGCAAACAAAATAAAAATAGCAAACAGGTAGACCATAAAGCTAAATTCGGCATTGACCTGCAGGCAAAGTTTGGCCGGATAAAACAGCATACAGCCTAAGATATACAAACCAAGCCCGCCCATCACGCCGGCTTTGTATGTATATTTTTTGATAAACAGTGCGCCGGGAATGGCGCAAAAGCCATAACCTAAGAGATAACATACGACTTGAATCCAAGCCGTTTTAGAATCGGATAAGCTCATAATGCGCTTAAAAGCGGCAAGCATGGTGTCTGTCAGATTATTAGGGACAGCCCATGCAAAAAACAATGTGGTCAGAAGAATAAATGGCCACAATAGATTTCCGGGTATAATTTTTTGTTTCATATAAAAAATAATTACGAATTAGGAATTACGAATTAGGAATTAGGAATTACGAATTAGGAATTTCTTTTTCATGTATTCTACCGATATTTCGTCCCTAACGGGACAAAGGTACGTATTTTTTTTTATGAAATACGTCCCCAATTGTATTTTCGATGGAAAAGGGTGGTAAGGCGTGTTTTTAACAATTTGTTTTCGGGTTTTTCGAGTTCGGGGTCGTCGTCGATTATTTCCTGGGCGATGTCGCGGGCATATTGCAGGGTTTGTCCGTCGGTGGCTAAATTGGCTATCTTCAGGTACAAACCGTCGCCGCTCTGCTGGGTGCCTTCCAAGTCGCCTGCGCCGCGCAGTTTCAAGTCGGCTTCGGCAATCTTGAATCCGTCGTTTGTGTCGACCATGATTCCTAAGCGATTTCGGGTTATTTCGCTCAGTTTAAAGGAAGTGACTAAGAGGCAATACGACTGCTCGGCGCCCCGCCCTACCCTACCCCGTAGCTGGTGAAGTTGCGACAAACCGAAACGCTCGGCGCTTTCAATCACCATCACGGAGGCATTCGGAACATTCACGCCTACTTCAATGACGGTAGTCGCCACTAATATATGCGTTTCGCCGGAAACGAACCGCCGCATCTGCTCATCCTTTTCTTTCGTCTTCATTCTGCCGTGCACCATGCTGACCTTATATTCGGGAAATACGCTTTCAAACGTCTTAAAACCGTCTTCCAAATTTTTAAAATCCATCTTTTTACTTTCTTCTATCAACGGATAGACAACGTATACCTGCCTGCCTTTTTCGATTTCGAGACGCAAAAACTCGAAAACTTCCTTTTTTTTCGTGTCATAGCGATGGAGGGTTTTGACAGGCTTTCGTCCGGGGGGCAGTTCGTCTATAACCGAAACGTCTAAATCGCCGTAGAGCGTCATCGCCAAGGTGCGTGGTATAGGGGTCGCCGTCATGACGAGCACATGCGGGGCGTTTTGATTCTTTTCCCACATTTTGGAGCGTTGTTCGACGCCAAACCGATGCTGCTCGTCTATCACAGCAAATCCTAAGGATTTGAAAACGACCGTTTTTTCAATCAGGGCATGCGTGCCTATTAAAATATCAATTTTACCTGCAGCCAAATCGGGCAGGATGGTTTCGCGCTTTTTGGGGGTCGTCGAACCCGTCAGCAATTCCACCCTCACGGGCATATCTCTTAAAAATTCGCGGATAGTGGCCAAATGTTGATTGGCTAATATTTCCGTCGGGGCCATGATACATGCCTGAAAACCGTTGTCGATAGCCAGCAGCATGGCCATCAACGCTACCAACGTCTTGCCGCTACCCACATCGCCTTGCAGCAGACGGTTCATCTGCAAGCCCTTTCGCGTATCTTCGCGTATTTCACGAACCACGCGCTTTTGGGCATTCGTCAGCTCAAAAGGCAAATAGTCTTTAAAAAATGTATGAAACATATCGCCGACAATTGGAAAGATAACACCTTTGAACCTGCTCCGGCGTTGACCGGCTTTGAGAAGGATATTGAGCTGAATATAAAACAATTCGTCGAATTTGAGGCGTAGCTCCGCTTGTTTTAAAAGCTGCGGCGATTCAGGGAAATGAATGTTTTTCATCGCCTCCGACAGGGAGATCATTTTTATTTTAGATAGAATCTCTGTGGGGAGCGTTTCGGGTATCTGCCAACCCAGAT
>Ga0099364_10008579_pt1 | contig 14360 bp, 11 predicted proteins | sample TergutTh196P3_FD_73070 | JGI IMG/M metagenome (GOLD analysis project Ga0099364, IMG submission 73070) | Microcerotermes parvus P3 segment gut microbial communities from Pointe-Noire, Republic of the Congo - Th196 P3 | ecosystem: Host-associated > Arthropoda: Insects > Digestive system > Gut ... | reverse complement strand
TCTGCAAGCCCCAGGGAGGTTTTAATTCCGAGTTGCGCTCAGAGAGTTTAATGCGCCGACGGTTGCTCGTATTAAAACCTTCCTGGGGCCATCCGTGAGCCCCCGGCAGGGCGCTTTTTTTGGTGACTTTTTTTGTCGCACAAAAAAAGTCACTCGCCGGGAGGCGAAAAACCCTGCCCGGGAGGGCAAAAAAACCCTTCGCCGGAGGCGACTCCCCCCCCCCGGAGGGAAAAACCCAAACCCAAAAACAAAATTTTAATTATACACAGAATTGAGGGACGGGCCCTGGAGCGGTTTAGGGCTTGCTAACAGAGCACTGGGAAGCAGGGCTTAGGGGAATGCAATGTCTACCCTGCCCCAAAACCATTCTTAAAAAAATGCTCAAAAAAAAACGTCCACCACCCCGGGGCCGGCCGAAGTGGTGGACGCCGGGAGCTCCCCTATGGAGCGCCCTGACCCTATGCCATAGCATTGCAAAGTTGAGGCCAATATTCATGTCACCTTTTTTCAATGACTTAGCTTTTTGCTCTGGGGTTTTTTCATGAAAACCCTGAAAACCTGCTGCTAAATGCAACATTGACGTGTGCAAAATGCAACTATGGCCGCCAGCGTATTTCTCTTCTCTGGTGGATAGGCCCCCTATGGTTTTTTTAACCCGTGTTTTTTTAAGCAGAGGCTGGCCAAGTTTTGCTTCTGCAGAAGCTTTCAGCCAGCCGCTCAACAGAGAGTTGCGAGATGCAACACTTCGCCACCCCCGCATCAAAGAAAAAACAAAGGAAGTGTAGGTATTTAAGCCGAAATGTGCAGATCTGTAGACAAGGCATGGAGCCCAGAAGAAAGCGGGGCAAGGGGGGCGTTTCCGAGGAGGAGCCACAGGCAGCCTCTCAAAACAAAGGTTGACATATAAACCTCGGCAGCCCTAGGCCGGATTAGGGTTGAAATTATTTTAGAGACCGGTGTCCATGGGGAATGAGGCAAGAGGCGGACGAGGCTTTGGCGAGGAGCAAGCTCCAGTGGAGCGGGCTTCCGGAAGGGTGGCAGAAGGGCGTGCACTTGCGTGTGGGAGCTGAAGCAACAACAAAGTCCAACGGGAGTGGAGGGAGTCATTTGAGAAGGCATGCTTTCTCAAATAATTCCCAAAGCGGAATAGGCGAGCAACACGAGCCTCACGGAGCAGAGCAGGCGAACTTTCGCTTGCCTTATGAAAAGCTCATGCCCAAGTGAAAGCGGTTTATCGGACTGTTATGCCTTATACCCACAAGCTTTCCTTGTTGAAACAGGCCCTCCACGCCAAGCAGCCTGTGCACCTCTCGGGCGTGCATGGTGCTGCGCGCGGCTTCGTCTTGTCACAGCTTTGCAAGGCCACGGAGCAAACGCTGCTTTGCGTTACGGCGGATGAGGCGTCGGCAGAGTTATTGGCGGAGGACATGGCTTTTTTTATGGGTGGCATGGGCACTGTTGAGGAGCCTTGCATCCTCAAATACCCTGCGGCCACCCAACAGCCTTGGGATGCTGTCATTTTTGACGCGCAAAACATGGCCAACCGCTTGGCGGTGCTTTTTCATTTGAGCCAAAAAAGTGCAGCCAAGGTTATTGTTGCTTCGCTCCCCGCCCTGGCCAAACGGCTCATCCCCCTTCAGCAGATAAACCATTTGGCGGAGCTTTTGGCTCCCGGCCAAGAGTATGCACGTGATGCCTTGGCCCTGAAGCTGGCTCACTGCGGCTATCGCTTTTCTCCTCTGGTGGAAGAAGTGGGACAATTTTCTGTGCGCGGAGATATTGTGGACATTTTCTCCCCCCTGGGTGAGTGGCCATTCCGCTTGGAATATTTCGGGGACTATATTGAGTCCATCCGCAGCTTTGAGCCGGAAACCCAGAGGACTCTGGAAAACGTCGACATTCTCCACCTGCTGCCCGCCAGCGAATGGATGTATTCCCCTTCTCACCAAAGCCAGGCGCAGGCCTCTTTGCGCGCGCTTGCCGAAACTGTTGAGTTGCCCACCTCTAAACTCAAAGAGAGGCTCTCCCAACTGGAGCAAGAAAATTTTGGAGCAGGCATGGAAAGCCTTTTGCCTGCTTTCTATGCCCATGGGCTGCAAAGTTTTTTTGACTATTTAGAAGCAGGACATTTTCAAATGCTCCTCTTCTCCAACGCACCTGCAGAGCAGGAGCGCGCTTTGGATGAGTTTTATGCGGACATGGAGCGCTCCTATCAATCCGCACGGCAAAGAGAAGAGTTGACATTCCCCCCTGCGGCCCTTTTTCTGGAGCGCGAGGCCCTCACAGCCTGCCTCAACCGAATGCCGCACTTCAGCGGAGGCGGGTTGACATTGGAGGAGCACGCTCAAACGCTCCATTTCTCTTTTTCTTCTACACAACACTTGCGGGAAGCCATTCGCACTCACCACGGTGAAGAGAGCGCATTAACGCCCCTCGTTGAGCAACTCCACCATTGGCGTGACGCAGGCATGAGCACCCTTGTCGCCTGCGGAACGCTTGGACAGGCAGATCGCTTAAAACGCCTTCTGGACGAGCGAAACATTTTAACCAGCATTTCCAAAACACCTCTGGAGTTGGAAAAGTTTTTTCTGGAGCCTTCGCACCTGGCTAAAATTTTCATTGGAGAAATTTCGGCTGGTTTTGTTGCAAAAGAGGAGCAGCTGGTCCTCCTCTCTGAGGAAGATATTTTTGGTGTGCGTGCACGCCGCAAGCCTCGAAGGAAACGCCATGAGTTTGGCTTCGCACAGGACTTTGGTGAGCTTAAAGAGGGGGATTTGGTCGTCCACGCTGACTTTGGCATCGCCCGCTATAAGGGCATGACGAAAATGCAACTCCACAACGTGGAGAATGACTTTTTGGTGCTTGAATATGCAGGCAAGGACAAAGTGTATTTGCCTGTCAGCCGGATGAGGCTTATTTCCAAGTTTTCAGGAGCAGAGCCTTCAAAGGTTGCCTTGGATCGCCTGGGGACAACAGGCTGGGAGCGTACCAAAGCCAAGGTGAAAGAAAGCCTCCTCAAAATGGCGGCGGAGTTGCTCCATATGTATGCAACTCGGCAAGCCCACCCCGGCTTCGCCTTCAGCCCTCCCAACGCTTATTTCCATCAGTTTGAGGCTGAATTCGAGTTTGAAGAAACGGTGGACCAAAGCAAAGCCATTGAAGAGCTGCTTTGCGACATGCAAAAGCAAAGCCCCATGGATCGGCTTATTTGTGGGGATGTCGGTTATGGCAAAACAGAAGTGGCCATGCGCGCTGCTTTCAAGGCTGTGTTGGACCATAAACAAGTGGCCGTGTTGGTGCCCACAACCTTGCTTGCACACCAGCATGTGCAAACCTTCAGGAAACGCTTTGCTGACTATCCCGTGCATATTGAGGTGGTTTCAAGCCTCAAAAAATCCAAAGAGGTTGCTGACATTTTGAAACGGACTCAAGAAGGCAAAGTCGACATCCTCATTGGGACTCACAAACTGCTTTCTTCTCAGGTTGATTTTAAAAACCTGGGATTGCTCATCATCGACGAAGAGCAAAAATTTGGCGTCAAACAAAAAGAGCACCTCAAAAAACTCAAAACACAAGTGGACGTCGTCACACTCTCTGCAACACCCATTCCGCGTACACTCAACATGGCCCTGAGTGGCTTGCGCGAAATGTCCATTATTGCAACACCTCCCCAGGACAGGCGCTCTATACGCACCACCGTAGCCAAATTTGACACTCAACTTATAAAAGAAGCCATTCAACGAGAGCTTCAACGCGGTGGCCAAGTCTATTTTGTCCATAACCGTGTGCAGTCCATCCACGCCGTGGAAAAACTCTTGAAAGAAATTGTGCCCAATGCACTCATTGGCGTCGCTCATGGACAATTGGGCGAAGGGAGGTTGGAAAGCGTTATGCTTGACTTTGTTCAAAAGAAAACTCAGGTTCTGCTGTGCACTTCCATCATCGAAAGCGGATTGGATATTCCTGCAGCCAATACGATGATTGTGAACCGCGCCGACACTTTTGGTCTCGCGCAACTCTATCAATTGCGCGGACGCGTCGGTCGCTCCAAGGAGCGCGCCTATGCCTATCTCCTGGTTCCCTCGCGCAAAACCATTACGAAGGATGCTGAACGCAGGCTGGAAATTTTGCAGACTTGCTCCGAGTTGGGTGCGGGCTTTTCCATTGCCTCGCACGACCTGGAGTTGCGCGGAGCTGGAAACCTTCTGGGAGAAAACCAGTCCGGCGCCATTGAAGCCGTTGGCTTTGAGCTTTATACGCAAATGCTCGAAGAAGCCGTTGCCCAAATGCAAGGAAAGCCTTTGCCCAACCGCATGGAGCCCGATGTACAATTGCCGGTTTCTGCTTTCTTGCCAGATGACTATATCCCCAATGTCCACCAACGCCTGGTTTTCTATAAGCGCTTCTCCCAGGCGGCAAACCCGGAAGAATTGGACGCCTTGAGGCTTGAGCTCATCGACCGTTATGGGAATGCGCCTTCTGAAGTGGATGCACTGCAGGCGTTGATGCAACTTAAAATTGAGCTCCGAAACCTCTCTATACGCTCGCTTGAAACAGGGGCAGGAAAACTCGTCCTCTCCCTGGGCACACATGCCAACATTGACCCGGACAAACTTGCAGGGCTTTTGCAAACCTCCAAAGGACGCTATCGCCTCACCCCCGAAATGAAACTGGTTGCACAGCTTGGCCCCGAAGCGCTTTTCTCTCAAGCCAAACAACTCCTGGCAGATTTGCGAAAGTGCATGCCCACCCCTGAGGCCGCTGCTGCTTCCCCCAAGGTTGCACAAAACCAAACGCTTCCCCACAAGAGGATTTTAAGGCCATGAGTCTTTTTTTTCCTCTTGCTCTGCTCCTTTTGGCTCAACCCCACACCTCAACGGTGCCTCCTTCTGCTTCTCAAACAACCGCCACACCAACCTCCTCCCCCAGGCATGTGGACAAGCCCACGGGCCCTTCCAAAAACCAAAATGCTGATTTGCTTCTGGGACTGAGGTTGGATTTTGGGTTTCCAGACGGCATGGGCTTGGACTTTCTGGGATATCCTCTGCCTTTTTTGCAGGTGCACCTAGGCATGGCCACCAACCTCTTCGGTGTAGGCTTTCGCGCAGGCCTCAGCTTCATTCTTTCTCAAAGCATGCTTCGGCCTGTGTTAACCGTTGAAGCAGGCCACCATTTCAATGGTGCAAGCTGGGTTTTGTCACAAAATACTGCCCCTCTGGACAGGGATTTTTTTTCCAGCATCCAATATACTTTTTTGAATACCTTGGCTGGGTTTGATGTTGGTTCCGCCAATGTCGCCTTCACTTTTAGGCTCGGCAGCAGCTTCCTCTTCTTCAAAAGCAAAGGCCTCCCTCCTCAGGCGTTGGATGCAAACCAAAGGGTTTATGCCAAAAAAATTAGAGCCAGCATGCTCGCCCCCTCCATTAAACTCGGAATTTCCATATGCTTCTTTTAAGAAAAACCACTCGGCACCCCCAGCAAAGCCGGCCTCTCCTGGCAACGGGGAAATGCGCTCTTCTCACCTTGCTGCTGCTGTGGGCTCCCGCATGCTTTTCTATCCAGGCAGAAAATGTTTGTTATTATATGGACGCTCTTGAGTTAAAAACCTCTGAGGACATGGACACCGAAAGCATAACCATCGGCGTCCGCTATGCCTCAACCTTTGAAATTCCCGTCACCCAAGAAGTCGTCGATGCCATTGAGGCAACGGACAAATGGAACCCGGAGCTTTCTCTCAAAAGCATTCGCATTATAAGCCCAAGCGACACAAAATATTCCCTCACAGAAATAGATATGGTGCTTTATCCGCCCCTTCCCACTTCTTCTTTGCCTGCCATATCCATCGTCGACAATGAGCTCCCCATCTCCAATTGGCCGGAAAACCAAATTTATGTTCCAACCAAGCCCATCAACATCATCGACTATCTCTCCGAAGGGGGTACCTTCATGGCTGAAATCAGCCTTATAACAGAGCTCAGCCTGCACGCTCCCTGGGTCGGCATTGAGGTGTGCATGGATGCAAAAATATCCAGCTCTGTTTCCATCCTCTTTTAGCTCATCCATTGCCCATTAAATGGTGGGCATATTCTTTTCGCTGCATTTCATCTTCTAAAACCCCAAAGGCCTCTTCTACAAGAGCGGTCAGCTGCTCGGCACAAGCCAAGGCCTTCGGGTCTCCATGGCCTGCAAACTTGAGGGGGTTAAACTCTTCCACCAAGCGCATGCGCGCATCTCCCAGCTCCTTTGTGCTTGCGGCTTGCGAAACACCCAAAACATCAAAATAGTCAGCATCCCGAATTTCTTCAAAGCGTGCAAACAAACGCTCCGTGCTGACTTTAAAGGCTCCAAGGTCCATAAACACCTTGTTTGAAAACTCAATAACACCCAGCTTCCAGGCCGTCAGCAAAATGGAAAACACTTGCTTGGGCTGAAAACTGAAGTCCTCCAGCAAGGCTTCAAGCTTGGTTTCTCCATCAACACTTTCAAAAAACCTCATTTCCATTTTTCCAATGCCCATGGCCACCAACCCCGCCAAGCTCGTCTTCAAAACGGGAATGGCTTCCATCCCCCCAAAACGCTCTAAAAAGTGGGCCTCTGTGTCTCGCCCCTCAATGCCTGCCTTCAACAATGGCCAAAGCGGCTGCGGTTTTTTTAAAACCGTCACCTCGCCCCCGGGCTTCTCTTCAGCCAATGCAAAGGCAGCCTCTTTCTGGGACATGGCTTCAAAAGCCACTTTCTCTATATAGCGTTGGAGCAAGCCCTCTATTTCCATTTCGCGGATGAAACCCTTTTTCAGCAGCACCTCCAGTTGCTCATGGGGGCTCCTTTCTTCCAACAAGCGAAGGCTTTGGTATTGTTTTGAGTTAATAAGCCCATCCCGCCGCGCTTGCCTTAACAGCAAGTCGTCCGGACAATTGGAGTCCACTCCCACCAAGGAGCCTTGGCGTATATATAACTTCCGTCGACCCATGCGGCTCTCTATGTCCAAACGCAACCAAGGGCGCGCAGCAACGGTTTGCACCAAAAAACCAAGGCATTCTTCAAACGTGGAAAACACATTGCCCGGCATGGGCGAAGAGAGCGGCAATATAACCGTCGAAGGAGCCATGGCCAAGGCAGCCCTCACTTCAGCTTCTGCTTTGTTAACATAGCTCCTCAACTGCACCAGCTCCTCCTCCATCCTCGTCATGCGCTTTTGGTAGGAGAGCGCTTGTTGCTCAAACTCGGCATTCTTCTTTTCAAAATGAGCTTGGGCTTGCTCTGCATGCGCTTTTAAAGCCTCATTTTCCGCCTCTACAAGGGCAGATGCGGACAGGGCGGACTGCAGGCGACCTTCGCTCTCTTTCCATTGCTCCTGCACCTCAGCAAGCTTCAAACATGCCAGATCCTTCTCTTCTCTTAGCTGCACAACGGCTTCTTTCACCTGCTGAATTTCCAGGCTCAACGCCCCCTTCTCCTCTTGCCACAACGTGCGCTCTTCCAGGGTACGCTCAAGCAACACCCCTATCCTCTTGGCCTCTTCCTGGCTTTGCTCCCTCTCCTGTTGAAAAAGCTCGCGTGCGGACTTCAACTCTTGCTCTGCCAACAATGTCGCTTTGTGGGCCTCTTCCTGAGCTTGCTCTTTTTCTCTTTGAAAAAGCTCGCGCGCGGACTTTAGCTCCTGCTCTGCCAACAATGCCGCTTTGTGGGCCTCTTCCTGGGCTTGCTCTTTTTCTCTTTGAAAAAGCTCGCGTGCGGACTTCAACTCTTGCTCTGCCAACAATGCCGCTTTGTGGGCCTCTTCCTGGGCTTGCTCTTTTTCTCTTTGAAAAAGCTCTAGCGCAGATTTCAACTCTTGCTCTGTTAACAATGCCGCTTCTCCTTGAGACTTCAGCAAAGCAATTTCCGCATTGCTTTTTGCCAGCTCTGCTTCGAGTTTTCCATGAATTCGACGGTGTGTTTGGAGCCTTCCCTCTAAACTCGCAATGGTTTTCTCCATTTGCTGATATTTGGCTTCTGCGTTGGCCTTCTCCTCAAAGCCCAAAACCCCTTTCCCAGGCAAGGCAGACATGTGCTCTTGCACCAACTCCGCCTCTAAAACCTCCTCCGCTTTGTTATGCATTTTGTCATGGGGCCTGTGGCCTAAAGAGGGCCTGTGCTCCACAGGGCGGGCAGGCTCTGGCGCAAAAGGAAGTGTTGTGGTTTTATGTATAGGCTTTGGAGCCGGGGCAAGCTCCTGGGGTGGTTGAGTGGAGGAGGGCTTTGTGGGTGCCAGGCCCAGACAAGCCAAAACCTTGGGCTCCTCCAGGGGCAACTCTATATGTGCAAAACCTTCCCGGCGCTCGCCCAACAAAACAATGCGCGGGGCCAGGGAAGCCAGCTCCTTCACCAAATGCATCCCCTTGCCGCCCTCAAGCGCCAGTGACAAAAAAACCCAGTCGTGCATGGACTGCACAAATGCCATCACCGCATCTGACACGGAGGAAACCACCTCAACACTCAAGGCATGCCTCTGGGCAATGCCTTTAAAGGTGTAGGCAATGTGTGGATTGTCAGTGGCAAGCAAAATGGATTTGGGCATAAGCCTCATTCTCCTCAGAGCATGGTTGCTGGGTCAACATCAATGACGACTTTTATGGAGTTGGGCAAAGTGGCAACAACTTGCTCCACGGCACACAAAGGCAGCTCCAATGCGGCATAGCTTGGCGCTTTTAAAAAAAGCTGCCACCTATATTTATCTGAAACCTTCGAAATAGGCGCGGAAGAGGGCCCAAGCACGCGCACATTTGAAGGGCTCCGGGAGATGGCCTCCAGTGCGGCACAAGCCAGTTGGCGCGAAAAACGCTCTACTAAACTTGGGTTTTTGCCTTCAATGCGGAGCAGCACAACACGAGAGAAGGGAGGCCATGCCAACATTTTCCTGCGCGCCATCTCCATGCGTGCAAAACCCTCAAAATCCCTCCTCAACATATAGGCAATGGGCTCTGCCTTCGGGTAATAGGTTTGGAGCAACACCTTCCCGGGCCGCTCCCCTCGCCCTGCCCTCCCTGAAACCTGCGTCAACAAATGGAATACCCTTTCGGAGGCCCGAAAATCCGGCAGAGAAAGCCCCATGTCCGCAAGCAGCATGCATACCAAAGTAACGCCGTGAAAGTCGTGCCCCTTGGTTATCATCTGCGTCCCTATCAACACGTCCACCTCCCCTTTGGAAAAACGCTCTAAAAGCGCCGTCAACTTGCGCGGAGAGACAGAAGTGTCCCTGTCCAAGCGCGCCATTCTCGCCGCGGGGAAGGCCGCTGTTAACTCCTCTTCTATGCGCTCTGTCCCAAAGCCCAGCTTCAAAAACGTTCCCCCGCACTCCTCACAAAGCTCAGGCAAAGCCTCGCTCCATCCACAACAATGGCACTGAAGCTTTTGCACCTTAAAATGGTAACTCATACATATGTCACAATGCCTGCACTTTCGCGTCTTCCCGCAGCTTGAGCACAGCCACATCCGGTTATAGCCGCGGCGGTTCAAAAACAAAATGGCTTGCTGTCCACTCAGCAACAGCTCCTCCAATGCCTTATGCAACGCCGGCGTCAACAAGGACACTTCTTCTGGAGTTGGCTCCTCACTCTCCTGAAGAGGCAAGGCCTCTGGAGGGGAGGGCGCTTCTGTGGGCAATTTCTCCCGCGCACACGCTTGCAAAAGGGGCTCTGTCAGGGGAGGCGGGGTTTGTGCAGGAGGTGCCAACAAGGCCTTTAAATCCACCAGCTGAATGTCGGGCAGTGGACGGTTATAAATGCGTTGGCGCATGTGCAAGAGGCGCATTTTTCCGGCTTCCACATTATATAAACTTTCAAGCGAGGGGGTTGCCGAGCCGAGTATAACGGTGGCTTTGGCCTGTTGGCCTCTCACCAGGGCCAAGTCTTTAGCGTTATAACGCAAGCCCTCTTCTTGTTTGAAGGAGTTGTCATGCTCTTCATCCACCACCACCACCCCCAAGTGTTTTATGGGAGCGAAAATGGCTGAGCGTACGCCTAAGGCCACCCTGGCCCTCCCCTCTCGGAGTGCCCAAAAATGAAAGCGACGCTCCGCCTCACCCATGCCTGAGTGCAACAAAGCCACCTCCTGGCCAAACCGCTCCTCAAAGCGACCTGAAAGCTGCGGCGTCAACGCAATTTCTGGAACCAGCACCAGCGCCCCCATGCCCTGCTCCAATGCTTTTTCTACGACCCTTAAATATACTTCTGTCTTCCCGCTGCCTGTCACCCCCTGCAACAAAAAAGCCTGGTAAACGCCTTTCCCCAGGCCGCCAAGCACAACCTCCAAAACCTCTCGCTGCTCTGCACTCAGTTGCGCGGGCCTCTCCAAAACCTCTCCTATGCGGGGCATGGGTTTGGGCTTTCGTCGCTTTGTGGGCAATGCGGGCTTGGGCACATTCAGCCCTGGGGGCAAGGCTGTTTTCAGCGCTTCTCCCAGAGGCGCCCTATAGTGTTTGGCCGCAAAGCGGACCAGCGCATAAACCTCTTCTGTCAGCGCTGGCACCTCTTCCAAAACGGCTTCAATGGGCTTGAGGCTCGCCTGAGGGGGCCTTTCTTCCCACCCCAAAAAAAAACCCAGCACCTTGCTGTTGCCCAAAGGCACCAGCAAACGCTGCCCAGGCTTCAGCTGCACACCCTCCGGCCCCTCATAGAGGAATGTCCTCAACAAAGGCCGTGCAACCGCCACACGCATAACGCTGCTTGAGTGCAACACCCGCTCCTCAGCGCTTGGCAGCTGCCGTCAACACCCTCAACGCCATCTGCCCTTCTCGCCAAACTTCCAGCGCATAGGGGAAGCTGTCGCCCTTTTTATACCTCAACTCCCACAACACACCCTCCGCGTCCAGCCAACGCAGGCCTCTCACGGAAAAATCATCCTTCCCTATCCAATATTGTGGGGTGCGCGCGCCTGCCTCTCCAAGGGCATAAACCACCTCCCGCTCCATCAGCTCCAACCTGGAGGCCCTCATGTTTATCTTCAGCGAGGACAAAAATTTCTCCAGCGCCCCCCTCGCCTCCGAGGCATGGGCCACCCACACGCCGCAGCTGCCCAACAACATGGCCTCAACCGCAGGCCAACCCTCCCGCGTCTTCACCACAAGGCCATTTTTCCAAACAAACTCCCAAGCACCCTCCGCTGAAGGCACATGCAGCCCACAGCTTTGTGCTTGGGTATCTATGCTCCACTTGGCCCCCAGGTTGTTGCCTTCTGCCTTCAAACCCGGGGGAAGCTCCACCACCCCCGTAGGCAACAGCTTGGCTGAAAGTTCCGCCTTTGAGGGCGCATTGCCTGCAAGCCATGCCGCATTCCTGCGCAGCAAGGTGTTGGGTGAGAGTACAAAGCCTAAAGCAAGGGCTATTAAAACCGTTTTCATTGAGCGTTTTCCTCCACTGTTTGGCGCAAATAGGCCAAAAACGCGTTTTTCAACTCTGGACGCTTGAGGGCAAAAGCCACATTGGCCTCTAAAAAACCCAACTTGTCGCCCGTGTCAAAACGCCGCCCTCTAAAAAGGTAGCCCAGCAGGCCTGGCGCCTCTGTCATACGCGCCAAAGCATCCGTCAGCTGAATTTCTCCGCCTGCACCGCGCCCCACCGTTTCAAGTTTTTCAAAAATACAAGGCGGCAGCACATAGCGGCCAATAACGGCCAAATTGGAAGGGGGGTTGCTCTTTGGCTTTTCAACAATCTCACAAATACGCACCACATTCTCATCTATGGGCTTAACAGAAACAATGCCATATTGGTGGGTTTTCTCCCAAGGCACCTCCATGAGTGCCACCACGCCCTTGGAAAAACCAAAGCGCCCAAAGCACTCCCAAAGGCTTTGCAAGCAGGGGGTGGGGGCTTCTAACAAGTCATCCGGAAGCATGACGCCTATGGGCTGGCCTTCTACCCAGGGTTTGGCACACAAAACAGCATGCCCCAAGCCCAGCGGCTGCTGTTGCCGCACCGAGGCCACGGAAACCAAGGTTGAAAGCTGGGAGAGCATTTTCAACTCCTCCTCTTTGTTCCTCTCTCTCAATATGGCTTCCAGCTCAAAGGCCAAGTCAAAATGGTCCTCCATGCTCTCTTTGTGGCGGCTGGTGAGCAGCAACATCTGCTTTATGCCGGAGGCCACGGCCTCTTCCGCAATGTATTGCAGGGCGGGTTTGTCCACAATGGGCAGCATTTCTTTGGGTATAACCTTGGAAAAAGGCAAAAACCGCGTCCCCAGGCCTGCGGCGGGAATAACCACTTTTGAAAGAGTAGGCTTAGACATGGGCGCAAAGTGTAGTAAATATCTGCTCCCTATGGTGCCCAATTCCTTCTTTTCGTTTCTCGCTGTTTGCGTTGTTTCCTTGCCTTTGTCCGCCCTCGCCCAAGTCCCCTTAAATGACGTGGCTGAGGCGCGCGGCTATGGCACCGCCAACATGTCCCTTGCCGCCTCGCGCGGGACACAAGCCCTCTATGGCAACCCGGCCTCCCTCTCTTTTGATGAGCGTTTTGAAATGGAGGCCTCCGGCACTTTGGATTTTGCGAAAAACTCCTATAAATTCATCGGCCTTGGCGTTGCTGACAGCAAGGCGGGGCCGGTGGCGGCAGGCCTCAGCTACCATTTGGTGAGTGTGGGCCCCAAGGAGGAGCGCAGCACGGCCCATTTGTTAACATTGGGCGTGGCCATGCCCTTTGCCAAAGTTTTCCACCTGGGTGTGTCAGGCCGTCAACATTTTGTGCGGGGGCCTGAAAAATCCAACCCCTTCAACCTCAATGCGGGGATAGGGGTTACGCTGACGGAGGTGCTGACGCTTTCTTTTTCTGGCCACAACCTTATTAATACCTCCAAAATTCATACGCCGCGCTATTTTGTACTCTCTGCTTGCGGTGACATTTTGGGCATTAAGGCGACGGCTGAAATGCGTGGCCATTTTAATGACAAAAAATCCCGCTTCACCTGGGGGGCCAGCCTCGAGTATGCGTTTTTGGGAATGCTTGCCCTGCGTGGTGGCTATGCTTATGATCAGGTGCAAAAAGCCAGCATTTTGGGCGTGGGGGCAGGCTTTTCCGTGCCTACAGGAGGGGTGCACTTGGGTTACCGCCACACTTTTGGTGAAACCAAAAACAACGTCCTCGCTTTAACGGGGCATATGGCTATTTGAGTCCACGCCACCTCCTCCCCTATGGCTGTTTGAGTGCGGACTCTTTTGAGTTTCCCCCTGCGGAGTGGGCCGCCCCCGACGGCATTCTCGCCGTGGGGGGGGATTTGCGCCCCGGGCGCCTGCTGGCGGCCTATAGCCAAGGCATTTTCCCCTGGTATAACCAAGGCTCCCCCATTTTGTGGCATTGCCCTCACCCGCGCTTTGTGCTGGAGCCCCACGCCCTCCACATTCCCAAAAGCCTTCAAAAACAACTCCACCGCCACCCCTTCCACTTTCGGGTCGACAGCTGCTTTGAGCAGGTTATTTATGCCTGCGCCACCACCCCCAGGGCCGGACAAAAGGGCACCTGGCTGACGCGAGAAATGCAAAACGCCTATATACAACTGCACCACCTGGGCTTCGCACACAGCATGGAGGCCTTCCTCGAAGAAAAATTGGTGGGCGGCCTCTATGGCCTCAGCCTCGGCAATGTGTTTTTCGGCGAAAGCATGTTTAGCCAACACCCCAATGCCTCTAAGCTGGCTTTCGTCCTTTTTGTGCAAGCCCTCCACTCCCTCGGCTTCGCCCTCATTGACTGCCAACAAAAAACCCCCCACCTCCAACGCTTCGGCGCCACCTGCTGGCCACGCCCATACTTTTTGTCCCGCTTGAAAGCCTTGCTCAAAACCCCCACACGCCAAGGCAATTGGGCCAGGCTCCTTCCCCTGCCTCCAGCACCTTCAAAAAAATAACGCCCCCCCCTAACAACCCTTATAGCCCAGGGTAAAACCCAAGAAGAAACACAACACAGCAACTGGAGGCCACAGCACTCGCAATATTTCCCTGAGGATTTTGTTATCCATGGCTCCCCCTTTGTATTTGGCGTTCAGCCAAAGTTTTGTGCTCCAGCTTTCTTTGGAGAGTTGAGCGAAACAATTCTGCACAACAACAAACGCTACACTCTTTATTTCGGTGCATATAGACGCTCCAATGTTTTGAGGAGTTCAGAAATTTTCTCGTCAGCAAGGGAATAAAAAACCATCGGCGAGCTTTTTCTGCTCGCAACCGCGCCACCTCTGCGCAGCACAATCAGCTGCTGAGAGACCGTGCTGCTTGGCACACGTGCAATGCGCGCCAACTCGCCTACGTTTTTTTCACCCTCGGAGAGGGCTCGCAATATTTTGAGGCGCACCGCACCGCTCAGCAGCTTCAACCCTTTTAAGGCTTCATCGTTTTTCAT
>Ga0099364_10008578_pt1 | contig 14363 bp, 4 predicted proteins | sample TergutTh196P3_FD_73070 | JGI IMG/M metagenome (GOLD analysis project Ga0099364, IMG submission 73070) | Microcerotermes parvus P3 segment gut microbial communities from Pointe-Noire, Republic of the Congo - Th196 P3 | ecosystem: Host-associated > Arthropoda: Insects > Digestive system > Gut ... | reverse complement strand
GGAAGGTTGTTAAAAATTTTGATTGCTGAGTAGTACACTCCCTTTTGGAATTTTGTCAGATGAGCTGTGGGTGGGTGTAAGTTGGTTGTGAATCTTGTGTGAATACAGTCCTACAGAAATGGATATTCTCAATTGTTTGTGTTTGCCAATAATACCTTAGGTACAGGGATCACAAATTAGGGCAGTTTCCACATTTTATGAGGAAAAATGTATTTACAGTGCTATATGGCCACATGTCTGCCCACCATTTAGGTTGTGAACCAGTTGACTAATTTTCATGAAAACTAGTATAAGCATCAGACCACCCGGTGTTTATTGTTCCTAATTTCATATTTTAGTAATTCCTGCATGGTGTTCATGTGAATTTGTTAGGTAAAAATACTACATCAATAGTTGCCCTGAAACTTTGTGGGGTTACAAAGCTTCGTACAACTATGCAAATTGTGTTAGGCTGATTTTTATGTAGAATGAAAAACAATAACATGGTGGTCACGTGAAATGTATTTAGTGTTCTCTTTGTAGGCAGTAACTGTGAACCGTTAGGGATTATAAACATATCTATATATTTGATATGAAATATTTTTTAAGTGCAAACAATTACTACCATGATGACTGTGAAAAACTTTGATGCTTTCAGCTGAAAAATCTAATTTTGTACTATTGGAAATTCTGCATGGAAACAGACATTAATTGTACAATTATTAACTTATTATTTTCCCTGGCCATATAATGAACAGTTATTTTTTCTGCTTAGGACTTTATTTTGAATTATAACACTATTTTTATGTTTATTCTTGTCTACATTTGCATGGTCCATACAAGTATTCTATAATAGTGAAGTTGTATGCCCAGTGCAGTGTGTTTTGTGTTATTCTGGGAAAGATTTTTACAGGATAATTTTTGTGTAGGGTGAAACTTACTATTGTTTAATGGCCTCAAAATTATTTTCGAGGAAAGCGAATGCTACATCAACTCCTCCTGCTCTGCTGTACACGGCAGAGAAAACAGACTGTATGTCTTGTTGTCTGATTCCTGAATCTGGGTCGATGGAGTAGTTAAGGTACCTGAGGAAAGAAACCAGCAGTTATGTCATGTCCTGGTTTTTTATGCATCTGGGTTGGAATTACAAGTATGAGGTTTTCTTTTACAGTGATGAGGAGCAACAACAGCAATATTGTTCTTGCAAATCTCAGTTTTGATGATGATCTTATTTTGATTGTGGTGGAAGCAGGGGTAGTGGCGGTATGACATTGGAGGTGATGGTGTCAGTGAAGGTGATGATTGTTGTGGTAGTAGCAGTAGCAGGAACAACAGCAACAGCATTAATAAAAGTGAAGTAATTGTATTTTGTGGTACACAATATTTCTTCATGTGCGTGGTAGGCTTTCATACAGATGTGTGAATTTTCTTTAGTTCAGCATGTCATGCCATAGAGAAGACTTTATGCTATTGGCAGTGATAGTTACCATGATGACAGTTATGATGATAGGAATAAGAACCATGTACATCAGTATCAGTAATCAAAGTTGTTACAGCGGTAGTTACACAACAAATACAGTAGTGTGAATTTAAGAGGGACATACCCAAGACTGAGCAATGTTTCTTTAAAATATATAGACACATGATACCTTATCAGTAAATGTGATTATGGTTTTCTGACATAGATCTGTATAGAGTTATTGTGAATGTAAGTGATAAATATACAAGTAGAATTGTGTATAATTGATATAGACATTTTGTTATGGTGACAGTAAAACATTAGACACAGGCCAGAGTTCACTGATTGTGGAGTATTGTCTTTTGTGTTTTGATGCATAGTCTGGTAGGTGGTTGCCAAAGGCTGTTTAACACTCTTGTTTGTGGTCCTTCCTGTTACTATCTAATTTGCAATTTAAGTGCCTTTGACTATTCTTGCAACAATTTTGTACAGGTACCAATTGGATGATATTAAAACAAGTGTCATTCTTCCGTTAGAAGAAGCCAAGTTGCTGATTTTACCATAGGACTGCATTGTCTGAATACAAATCACAGCTGGCAGTACACTGACAATGAATATTGAAGTCTTCTGGGATGTTACTCTGTGTCAGCTGGTAAATATTTGCCAGTGTTTTGGAGGCATGTGTTGCTGCCTTCCTCAAGTTCCGGCATTTCTGTACCTGAAGATGGTGGCATTAGACTCCTCTTAAGCATCAGTCAATATTTACTAGTGGACATGGCATAACATCTCAGAAGAATTGAATCTTTATCAACACTTGTATGAGGATCTCAGATCTTGTGCTGACATTCTTACATTCTGCCAGCAGCTGTAAATTTACCTTTATCATACCACATAATGTCCCAACTGATTCTTATTCTATCATCCTCAGACTTTACAATATGATTAAAGAAGACAGAATAACATAACAATGAGGCACAGTTGATTAACCATTGTAGACGTGGAAAAGCAATAAATATTACATATTCTGAGTGTGTGCAGCCTTTGTTATCCATCATGCACAGAGCATGCACTGTGTTTTGTACTGTTATCTGTGGCCTTTCTGGTTCTACAACATTTTTCTTCATTATCTCGTAAATGGCACAAGGTTTGGAGAAATGTTATTGAACACAAAATACGTGTTTTGATTTTCTCTACAAATTTGTCTGAAATATTTCACCTTCTAAGAATAGTTCAGCAAGATACCATCAATGTTCTTAAGTTTTCATGCAAATTACCCATTTTGTTTGTCAGATTTTAATTAAACTAGAATTTTCTTGATAGATTTTAGAAAAATATTCAAATAGCAAATTTCATGAATATCTGTCCATTGGGAGCCGAGTTGTTCCATGCAGATGAGCAGATGGACAGACAGACATGGAGAAGCTAATAGTTCCTTTCCACTGTTTTGTGAACGAACCTGAAAAGTATTGATTCAGATATGTTTAATAATAGTTAATGAAGTAAAGATGTGTGTAGACACGTGATGCCCATCCAGTAAAGAACATCCACATACTGCAAAGTACCATTAACTCACTAATTTGTTGATAAGCAGCATAAATGGAAGTATAAACAAAGAAACACAAAAGTGTTTGATGACACATGTACTGGGTATCTGTAAAGCCAAGAATTATTAGCAGTGATGCTGTTATGTTTGTCAGTACTTGAGTAGAATCATTTTGTACCGTGAACAGGGTGTTGTTAGAGATGTTACTGTAAATGCATTAAGGATGCAGGATTGAAGATGGAAATCAGTCAGTAATACTACTGACAGGAGAATGGAGAAACATATACACTACTTTTTTGTGTTTTGATCCCTCCCTTAGCATTCAAAGAAACAGCTATTGTCACCTGCTTTTATTGTCATTTTGGTTTTATTATTGTGGAAATGATGAAGTTTGTTATAAGGTGATTGATGCAAGATGTGTAGTTATGTAAATATGTTGTGGAAAAAGTGACATCAGTTGTCATGCCAGTTTGATTTGTAGTGAAAGAAACCTGTTGATGATTTTGGCAAGATTGTAATGTACTCAAATTACTATTGAATGTGTGTTCTGGTACTGGTTTTTGTGTGGGGTAAAAGTCTGATGTTATTTAATGTGTGGAACAGTTTATGCCGCACACCCACACATTTTACTAGGGCACCTGCATGAAATACCAGTTATTACATTCCAGTATTACACTTTTTAGATTATGGTTATACTCACTCGGTTCTTCTCAGAGTGAGAAATGTTTCAGACAAAAGTTGTAGAGAAAATCAAAACGCACATTTTATATTGAATAACTTTTTTTCTGAAAATTGGGCTGTTTATGAGATAATGTCAAAAAATATGGTAGAGCCAGACATGCCGCAGATGACAACACAGAACATGTGCTTTGCATGGTGGATAGCTAAGGCTACAGACTCACACTCATAATATGTAATACCTATTGCTTTTTCATGGTAACAATATTTACATGAACACACCTCAGTGTTATGATGTACATATATTGCCTGTCTTGTTTAATTGAAATAGAGAATATACGTAAATAACACACCACCATCACAAACTGTTAGGGCTTTTCAAGGTACAATGTACTAGCTAATTGTTGCTGTTAGCTCGTCCGTGATGATTGGGACGATTTATTCATGGAGTCTTTGCTTAATGCATTGCAGTCCATACTTTCAGGCCTACTGTTACGTGATTTGTGACTGTAACTTACCTGTTCAAAAGATCGGCGTTTCTTGTACATCCAAGAGCAGCCAGAATGAGAAACTGATCAGTTGCCACATCAGTCTTTTTGTACTGCTCCCAAAGGAAGTCCCAATTGTCGTCTTTTCCATTAATTAGAGCTGAACAGTACACAACACTCCTGAGGTCTGGTGGAATCCTGAAACAATAAAATACTTTGTGAGGACCTCCGTCACTCAAGATTCCTTGAGAACCCAATAGTACCCCTCATTTTGTGGAGCCCTAAGATTCAGGTTCACAACAGCCAGCCTCTTATGAGATCAATCCAAGTTGTACCCTGCCATTGTATTTGAGGTGCACTGTAATATTACCCTCCCATCTATTCCTAGGTTTTCCAAGTGTTCTCTTTCTTTCAGCTTTCCACACAAAAACACTGTATGCTCTTCTCTTCACCCCATATATGGCACATGCCCCTCCTGTTTTATGCATCTTGATTTGATCAACTAATAAAATGTATTTGGACAGCAGTACAAATAATGAAGCTTTTCATTGTGCAATTTTCACCATTTTCCTGTTACTTCCTCCCTGTTAGGTCCAACATCCTCCTCAGCATTTTGTTTTCAAAGAACCTCAGCTTGTTCTTCTTCCCTTAATGTGAGATGTGAAGTGTCACAACCATACATAATACCAGGCAGAATTATATGTGTATTTCTGTACATTTTAATAATTAATATGTTTAAATAGCCAACAGGAAGACTGAATGGTAGCAAGAATTCTCCATATGTGATTTGTATTGCTCTTCATGCATTCAGTGTTGATTTGTTAATGTTATTCTTTATAGTACAGTATTTCACTGTGAGCTAAGTCTAGGTATTTTGAAGCCTTAATTAAATAGTTGATGTATGATATTACTTGTATTCTTTTTCCCTAAAATATTATGTGTAAAGAAAATCTGACCAACATTTGACCTGTTAAGTCAATCCACACCAATGATAAAACTTTTTCCATGTATATCATTAACTGTACCAGAGGACTATAGGAGGAAATCTGATACAAAGTCTATAAGAGCGAGATCCATAAAATGTTACTACAGTTCAGTTTATCAGCCTTTTCTATATTGCCAGTATATTCTTTGCAGTCCATTGTAACTGCTTCTTATTTCAAACAGAATTTACAATTCTGTCAGTCCTAAAAATGTCTTTCCACCATGGAACATATACTGTAGTATCTGACCCATTCTTAATGATGTGTAGCAATTCTGCTTTCCATGGCAATTTCAAGTTGATGAAACGTGCTGTCATCTGTGTATGTTTGAGCTAATGAAATAAACACAAAAATACTGCTTTATTCAACTTACAAGTTAGGGCCATTTGTATTATCCTTCCATTGTGTAAAAAATTTTGAGGCACTGTCGAGGCACACTGGATTATTAAAATTACAAGCCCAAGTCAAAACAGTGTTTCGAATCAACTTTGTTGGATGATCATCATTCGCCGTTGTATTAAATCCAACACTCTGATACATTGTGTCTAGCAGCTCCAGAATGTAAGTCTGAAATAAACAAGATGTGTTGGTACAGATTTCAGTGTTCTGAATGAAGCAGATACAGAGTGAGCCAAAAGTCACTGGGCAGCTACAGTAACACTAGATTGTATCTGGACATGCTTTTGTTCCAAGAAACTGTGAAATGAGTGCTTGAGGAAGGGAGGGTTGGTCACTTTATGTGCCACAAGTCACATAGCCCTGTTGTAACAGTAGCACTAAGAATGATCCAGTTTTGACTCATTCCATGTGTATAGCTACATTGTTATTTCCACATAAGTAGGTCTATGCAATTCTGTTTAACCTCTGCATATGCAGTGACCTGTGTCCATATAGTGAGGAAGCTTCTTGTGTGCATGTGTGTGTGTGTGTGTGTGTGTGTGAACTCCATATTTGTATATATCTATGAAATATAGTTATCGAAATTACACTTTAAACATATGTTCTGTGTACCAGCATTTAGCATGTATGTGTGCATGGACCAAACTCTACATGTTTCCTTGTAAATCAATTGGTAGCTGTTGGCTGTGATACAAACCTGGCCAATAAGGTAAAACATTAGGATTAATGTGTAAATGTTTCTGTTTGAGAATATCTTTTTATTTTAATATACATTTTGCACAGTGAAGCAAAGTAAATATTGGGATATGTAAAGCAGAGATCAGTCAGAGATATTTCATCACTTCTGTGATGAACTAGTGTGCAGATCTCAATAAGCCTTTAGAGTTCTGCATTATGATGGCTTTGACAATTTGATGTAGAGTGCAGGCTGTTCACATATTTTGTGTTGAACAACTGCAGCTTACAAATGTGGAGGAAAGACACTACAGTCATGTGGATGTGATGTAAACCAGTGTTCACAGGAATTAGAGGAAAAAGAATGTCATATGTACCCTGCATCATGTTCATATTACTCTTAACTGTTTACTATACACTTTTATGACTGAGGAACTTCAGCAGTATTAAAAAGTCGTCCACCTGTGGTTTTAACTTTTAACTGCTACAGTAGACACACATTACTAAAGGAGCTTTGAAGACATTCAAAGTTGTGCATGAGTGTTTAAAGAGTTGTGATGTCATAACAAATGGTCAACAAGTGCTTATAATCATTTGATGTGTAGCCAGGAATTTACAATTAGACGGGAGCTTCCTCAAGATGGTGTCAGCAGATGCCGAAACATGTCAGGCAGTAACTAATATGTGATTTAATACACACAGAGTGGTACATAAATGTTGGTTAATAAATGGTGAGAGGACAAAGAAGTTTGGTTGTACCACTTATGTGTGTAATTCTAGACTGTCATAGCATTTATGATGAATTTCCATCCTTCTGCCAATTGTTAGTGATGTTTCAAAGCAGCTTACTGGCCTCCATCTGCAGAGTAGTCCAAAAAGAATAAGTTGCTGGGAGAACCGATTGTACTGTAGAGTGAAAAAGTGAGGAGAGAAGTGATGTGTAGAGCCGGGTAACAAGGAAAGTGAACTGAAGCTTTGGGAGGAAGAAGAAAATGAAAGGAAAAGCAGGTGGGAAGAGAGTCTGCTTTTATCTGTTTGCTCTTTCCTCCCTCTGCTTCTTTCTTCCTACACATATCTCTGCACATCCCTCACATCCTCTTCTATTGGCTTGCTCTTGGCTATCACCAAACCTGCTGTTTCTCTGTATAATGCAGCCAGTTTTTCCAGCAACTTATTCTTCTTTTATTCCATTGCAGATGGACACACCAAGCTCCAGATATTAGTAACAAGTTACTAATTATTGTGGCATCATATGCCAGAAGACTAATCTGCAATTTTAGTTACAGCTTCCTATTAAATCACCGAGCCTGCAGTTCTTGGAAGCATAATTCTATGATATTACCTGTGAGATGGAATGTATTTGTCTGCATCAACAAGGAGGTATGTAGAATCAACTCTATGTGATGGCATTCATGCTGGTTGTTGGTGCATAGGACATAGCCTAGTTCCTAGTTGATAAGACATTTGATTTTGTTTGTGCCAACATTCAGTTTGGAGATTATTGATTTACTTGGGCACCTTATAGTGATTTAAATGTTGCCTGATGTGCCAAAAAATTGAGTAAAATAGAAGAGTTGACATATATGGTAATGTTTTATTTATCATGAATGAAATTTAAAAACAAGGAAAATTTGGCATTGTAGGAAACTATGAAATTCTGAACGTGTGTGTTTGTGAGCGCCAGTGGTACTTACCACACTCATTCTTCTCCAATGTGCATATTTCAGTGTATGCCGCTTCACAAACTGCTTGTTATGCATGTAACCTACATGTGTACATTTTTGTATATGGATTATGAACTAAAGTGTATCGATGTGTACTTCATAGTTATTTACTTACTGTTCACTAAGCATTAAAATATTTTAAATGTAGTGAAATTTTGTCTATTTCTAAATATTTCATAAAATTTCTAAGCTGTTGTGAGTACTCAAGTGTAATGACTTCCGTCCCAATATATCTTCTCATTACCTGTTTTTGTCAACGAGAATTGAAGTTGCTTTGTATATAATTCTGAGATTCATGATATTAATAGACGTCATAACCATAATTTACATTTGCCTTCTACAAATCTAACATTAGTGCAAAAAGGAGTCCTTTTTTCTGTAAGTAAGATTTATAACTACTTACCATTAAACATTAAAATGCTATCTAAAGATGCTAAGTGTTTCAAATCTACACTAAGAACCTACCTTACAGAACATGCGTTCTATAGTCTTGAAGAATATTACCAATGAACTTCCTAATGATTATGAATCTTTTTATATTTTTTACTTTTGGGTACCTTTTTGATTAATTATAAGAAATTATTTAATTATAATTCTAATTTATACATGTATTATTACCTTCATTATTTATCTTATGTATATACACAAACTGTACTGTGGTATTACTGTATTGTTGTATTATGACAAATGCCTTGCATGTTTATGTAGACTGTGTGATGTATTCCATATCTGTAAAAATCTACAGAAGGTGAATAAATATGATATGATATTATGTATCTTTTTTATCTTGCTGTCTTATGTTTTGCTCTTGGAGACTGTTACAGTCATAAGCCACCCATGCTGCCTGGATGGTTACTAGCACCACACAAATTTTCCTGCATTTCTGGGTTATTTCTCAATGTGACTTATTCCTACTTTTTGTGCACCATACTTCCTAGGATCTATGAAATGCACTAAATTGATAATGTTACCTGGAAATTCTCATAGTCTTTTGTTCCAGTTAATCTGCTGTTGAGAAATGTGAGAGCTCTGAAGTAAGATATCCAGGGAATGAAGTCAGTTTCATTTTTTAGATATGTGGTGAGATCTAGAGCTGTTGAGTATTTCAGGACACCAGCCCGGGCCAGGTTCAGAGAGTCATCCAAGAGCTGTGCTCTGTTCAGGAGGTGTATGTTTTTGTAATTTTCTGAATTGAGGTAATTTGTCAGCAGCTTGTAGTTCTCTTCATTGTAAAGCACACGATAGAATGCTGCAATATAATCAGAATAACATCTGTGGGACTGAGATTATAAACAGTGGATTATTACTGTAAAATTCCTTCCATAATTTATTGCATGTGTTAGAACCCTGAAGAAGAACAAGTAAGAGACCCTTTTTTGTTAAAATTCAAGAAATTACGGCAGTAATGAGTATGTCTGCAGTTTCTTCCTTTAAAGTACCAAGATTAGGTCCATATTTACATCCAGACTTGCATCAAAAGCAATGTTCAGAGTAAATAAATATGCACTTATGAATGGTAACAACAGCAGTTTGTGTACAGCGATAAACCCACTCTGACAAAATTCTTTTAATACATACTGAGAAATTTAACAAGCAACAGAGGAGATTACAAAAAAATACTTGTGTATATACTGAAGGCATTGTAGGTCAGAATCATGCAACATGAGTACATATAAGAGTGATGATGATGGTTAAACTTAATTTCATTTAAACATACTGGATGATTATATCACAAAGAACATTTTCTGTAACGGGCTGTAGCTAGTGAAAAGCCTTATGTTTTCATGCCATGTTGAAATGGTACTGATAATAATGACTAATGGTTTTTAGTAACTTTGTGCTTTGTAAGGGCCAAATACCAGACTGAAGAAGAGGCAGCAGCTTTCTCTGCAACACTTCAATGAAATGTGACTTCAAGAATGCTCTCCAATATATGTCTGCTTATTTGGATGCATAAAAATTTTTCATACAAAACTGATTAACTTGCAAGCTGCAATGGTTTACTAAATTATACAAAATCTGAATTTTATGTGTTCACATTTCAAACAGGAACATTAGAACAAAAAGTGTTCAGCTTACAAATTTTGATGCCCTACATTAAGTGTCACTGTTATTTCTTTCACTTCAGAAATTGGCATGACTGATTGGTTGCATTGAACTTGGTAATACATATGTGTGTGTAAATATATGTATGTATGTATTCGCGTGCGCGTGTGCACACACACACACACACACACACACTCTCTCTCTCTCTCTCACACACACACAGATATTCCATGGATCCATAACTTTGTGACAAAGACACAAGGATGCGGAGCAAGTCATAAATGTACAAATTATACAGAATTTTTACTTTGTAAGATACTATAAACATTTTATAAAAGAGTATTATGGTTTATATTTACACATAAATAATTCATCTGCAGAGTAAAAGTGTTTTGTATTTAATTATTTTCTTAATGCTACTTTAAATTTTGTCTTTTCATTGTTAAGGATTATAAACTATGTGATAAACTGTTGCAAGTTCTGATACCAGCATAGAATGCACTTTTTTGAAAATGAGATGGGTTGCCATTTGGTGTATGAAAATAGTGCTTATGTCTTGTATTAATATTGCATACAGATGAATTTGTTGGAAAATTTTCTTGATTGTTGACAGTGAAGTTCTTTAATGAAAGTAAGTGTTGGCATGGGACAGGTAAAACCTCTTATTTGTTTAAATAGACTTCTACATGAAGTTTTGAGTTGTGCACCAGCCATACTTTTCACAATTTTCTTTTGTAAAGTGAATAACTTCCCACTATTGGAAGAGTTACTCCACTTAATATTCCATATTTTATAATAGAATTACAGTTTGTGAAATATATTGAGATGAGAATGATAATGTTAATGATGTGAACTGTTGACCTAACCATGTAACATGCTTCACTTAACTTAGGAATAATTTGTTCAATATGGTTCTTCCAACTTAGGTGGTTATCAGTTTGTAAACCAAAAATTGTGTAGTTACCGCCTCTCCTATATAGTGTTCTATATAACTAATATGCAATGCAAAGTGTAGTGAATTAAATGTTATAAATTTTATTATAATCATTTTATATAGATTTAGGACTAATTTCTTAAGAACAAACCATTTAACCAATATGAGAAGGAACTAAATTTGACACTGAACAGAAGTCTTTGAAATTTGTGTCTTCAACAAATAATATTGGTTCTTTTTATACAGAATTTATTCTCAGGGTAAGGTCAGTGCCTAGAACTGACCCTTGGGGAAGACCATGTTTCAGTGTACCCCCGTCACAGAAAAGAATTTTGAGTTGTATTAGTTGATTTTACTTCAAATTTCTCTGTTCTGTTAGTTCAATGGGACTGAAACCAATCTGCATATATCCTCAAATGCTGTAGGAATGTAATTTAGCTAACATAATTTAATGATTTATGCAGGGAAAAGCCTTTGCCAAATCATAGAAAATTACTCCAACATGCATTTCTTGGTTAATAATTTAAATAAACTGTCTGGTAGTCTGAAGGCAGCATTTTCAGTAGATATCCCTTTCCTAAAACCATGCTGTTCTGTGACCAGTATGTTGTTAGTATGCAGATGATGGCTTAACCTGCTGCTCCTAGCTTTCTCAAATACCTTGGGGAAAAACAGTTAATAATGAAATAGGTCTGTAATTTGTCGTACTAGATTAGGCTTCTTTTTTGAAAAGTGGTATACCTACTGCAGTTTTTAAGATGGTCAGGAAAAATACCTACACGTATATAGAGTGAGTTATTATATATAGCTTAATGATTGACTAATGAGTGATGCCCTAGCTCATCAAATTTAGTTGTTATTTCATCATAACCTTATGATATTTTTGGTTTGAGGGAACGTATTACACTTTTTTTCTCAGCTGCAGTGACTGGGATTATTTATAGGCTGGCGAGGTTTCCAGTAAATGAATCTGTTTGCATTGTGTGTTAAATTTTTTCAGTAATTGTTATAAGGAAATTATTGAAGGTGTTAGCCATGTCATTTGGATCCCTTAACTTTCATTATTCACAAGTAAGAAGGGCACCTGCTCCACTAAATGTACTTTTGCTCTCTGTTTCTCCATAATGTTTCATGTTGTTTTTATTTTATTATTAGATTTGGTTATAAGTCTATTGTAGTGTGGCTTTTTAGCCTCTTTTTAACTTTCTATTAGGATGGCATTGCCATATTGATCAAATGATACCCAAACTAAACAAGGCATCCTATGTAATTAGAGTTTTAAAACCACTGTTGTCTCATGAGCCATAAAAGATGGTTTATTTTTTGACAATTCACTCAATTATATCATATGGCATAATATTCTGGGGTATATCAGCTTATAGAAAAATCATATTTAAAACCCAAAAAAGAATAGTAAGAATTATTACGAACTCTGACAACAGGGAATCCTGTAAAGAATTATTTAAAAAATTAGGTATTCCGCCTCTACAGTCCCAATACATATTTTCCTTTCCTTAGGGTTGGCTTCTGATCTCATAGCATTTATATCCATTTTCATAAAATTTCTTCAAAAATGGTCCATTACATATGTACAGTGCATGCATACATACACACACACACACACACACACACACACATACTCAAACATGCATGCATGCGTGCACACAAAAGCATAATGTGTATATATTTAAATCTGTACCTGTTTCTTGTACGTTAAGAATAAACCATTCATCAGTAGTAAGATTTGCTGTCACATGATCTTGTGATTGATTCAGCCACACTTCTGGTGTAGTTTTGTTGAAGTCCATACTACTCATTTTAGTGTAAGTGATAGGGACCAACCAAATTGTTTTTTGGTCTGGTTGCAACTCTCCATTAAGTAGGAACCTTTCCTGAGAACAGAGAATGAATTAGTGTTTGTGTTCATGGCAAGACAAAGAAGCCAGCATTATTCTTAATTAGTATGTGTAGTGTAATAAGGATGAGAAGTAGTAGTTGCGTAAAGGTCAAAAATTCTTTGTATGTGCTGGTGTAAAGGTGTGCATAGCTGTGTTCAGGCTGTCTGCTGGTTGGTAAAGAAGGAAGCAAGAAAATAAAGCTTTTGCAACCACTGAAAAAACAACAGAGCATGAGATATCTATTTCACAATGTACTAGATTATTTAAGGTTCTTAGTGTTAAGCTAATTCATATTGAAAAATTCAGGGACTAGCCTCAGACAGGATGAAAACGTGGTTAGGCTATATACAGAGAACTAAAAGAGGCTGGATATACAGTGAACTGATAATAACTGGGCAGGAAATGGTTAAGACCTCTTAGAGACCTGGACCTTCATTATTTTGAAGAGATGTGACACATGCAGCACAAGTGTGTGTACCTACATTTGATCCAGTCTTGGTTGACCATATCTGCTTCATGCACTTTCAATGTATTTTACATTATCAATTTTGTGGTTTTGAAGTATCAGAGACCAAACATAACAATAGCTCTGCACAATGGATGTGCACTCACATAATCAAAATACACATGCTGGGGCTTATAAAAAGTACATAAAGGATTCTGATTAGTTACAAGGGTCTGCAAATTAGTAAACTGCAGCATGCAGTGACCACTGGCAAGGTTGATTTTAGGTATACAGAGAGAATACAATCATGATTGGAGGTTTTTATAGCATTATTGATGAAGATTGAAGTCTTATGGAATATGATACCATGTTGATGTCATAGCTTATTCGTGAGACTGCATTGTTCAAGTGAGTTAGATGCATAAAGAAAGGAAAACGGACACATTCCACAGCAGCCAGTTGGGTCTTCAACCAAGTGCCATTCAACTTTAGGCTAACAGTGTTACTAATTATGATAATAGTTCACCAAATGGACAGAATATTCAATTCTGTCTGCAGGTGGTTGATTCATTTTGTCCTGGGTCATTTCTTCAGTCCCTTTCCTTTAAATATGAAACTTGTTCTCCTTCTTTATATTCTGGTATTGTCTATTCTTCCCACATGGTGAGACAATAATAATCATTTGCTTCTAACTTAATTAACACATTTGAAATTCATCTTCATCTATATGTTTAATGCCTACTTTTATTCCATCTTGTTTTTACTTCAGTGCTTCTTAGAAGTTTCATATCCATTACTCAGCCTTTGCTGTTGCTTTTCTCTGTGTTGGGTTGTGTTATGGTTTTAATTGTTTTTGTTATTTTAAACATGATCTGTAAATTATTGAAGATTAATGTGTGCTGAGATTTAATGGCATGTGGTCTGATAGTAATTTACTGATGTTTCAATAATCCACTGCCCTCGAGACATCAGTAAATTTTATGTTTGGGTTTCCGTGCATCATAAGTTAATATATATAAAAGAACCAACGTGATGCAGCTTGGCAGTATGTTTATTTGTAACTGCAATATAGCTCTACATGTTTCGGACGCTTTTTGCGTCCATCTTCAGGA
>Ga0099364_10008577_pt1 | contig 14365 bp, 10 predicted proteins | sample TergutTh196P3_FD_73070 | JGI IMG/M metagenome (GOLD analysis project Ga0099364, IMG submission 73070) | Microcerotermes parvus P3 segment gut microbial communities from Pointe-Noire, Republic of the Congo - Th196 P3 | ecosystem: Host-associated > Arthropoda: Insects > Digestive system > Gut ... | reverse complement strand
GGGGGATTTCCACGCAGTGAAGTTACAATACTGGCTTGCCGAGCCTGAAGATATCTCCCATGAAAGCATGGTTCACGCGCTGAAACGTGAACTGGATACTAAATTGGATCAAAAACAACGGGGCAAAAACGAAATTGAAGAGGGGTACACACTCGAAGCAGTGTGCCTTGACGGCTCAGTGGAGGATCTGCTGGAAAAATGCCGCCGCGCCGACGCGAGGTATGCTGATGGAACGCTGCCGCGCTGCGGTGGCAACATGTTATTTTTCGGGCCGCCCGGCACTGGTAAGACGGCGCTGGTGAAGTACATTGCGAATGAATTGGGCCGTGAATGCGTTGTGAAGCGGGGAAGCGATATCTTTGCCAAATATTTAGGAGAAGCGGAAAAGAATGTGGCGAACGCATTTCGGGAAGCGAGGGAATCGGGAGCGATACTTGTGATTGATGAAGCAGACTCATTTCTGTACTCCCGCGAAGCAGCCACGCACAGGTGGGAATCTTCTATCATTAATGAATTTCTGACCTCGCTGGAAGAAAACAAGGGTTTTTGCATCTGTACTACCAATAAATTGGGGCATTTGGACGATGCCGTTATGAGGCGTTTCCCCTTTAAGGTAAAATTCACTTTCGCGAAACCGGAACAGGTGATGACGCTTTATTCAACGCACCTTGCGCCTCTGGCCGCTGGAGAACTGCCGGAGAATCTTGGAATGGAATTGCGTCGCATGAAGCTCCTTACGCCGGGAGATTTCAGCGTCGTGAAGTCGCAGCACTGGCTTACCGACCCCGGCGGGGTCTCGCATGAAACATTGGTTCGTGGCTTGAAGCGTGAGCAAGACCTGAAGCTCGACCGCAGGGAAAGGAAAAAACCCGAGCCCGAAGCGGAATTTACTCTCGAAGGAGTGTGTATTGACGGCTCGGTGGATACATTACTGAATTTGTGTCGCCGCGCCAACACCAAGTACAATAAAGCTTTACTACCAAGAGGCGGGGGGAACATGCTATTTTACGGTCCGCCCGGCACGGGCAAGACCGCGCTGGCAAAGTATATTGCAAACGATCTTGGCAAGGACTGTGTTGTTAAAAGGGGCAGTGATATTTTGTCCGATAAGGAAGGATTGTCGGAACAAATCATTGCCCATGTATTCCGGCAAGCTGAAGAATCCGGGGCAGTACTTGTGATCGATGAAGCCGACACGTTTCTCACCAAGCGAGAATCAACGACTTCCAGCAAAGAAGTGAGCAGAATCAACGAATTCCTTACTTCGCTTGAAGACTACAAGGGATTTTCTATTTGTACCACGAACCAGTTGGAGAAACTTGACGCGGCGGTGATGAGGCGATTCCCTTTTAAAGTGAGCTTCGTATATGCGAAGCCGGAACAGTTACTGGTGCTATACTCCTCGATACTTGCTCCTCTCGTGGAAGATGGAGTATTGCCGGAGGCCTTGGAGCAGGTTTTGTTCAATATGAAGTTCCTGACGCCGGGGGATTTCCACGCGGTGAAGTCACAATTTTGGCTTATCGAGCCTGATGAGCTTTCGCATGAAGTATTGGTTCTCGCCCTTAAGCGTGAGCAAGACCTGAAGCTTGACCGTAAAGAGCGGAGCAAGGCCGAGCCCGGGGAGGGGTATACGCTCGAAGGAGTGTGCGTTGAAGGCAAGATAGACGAACTGCTGGATAAATGCCGCCGTGCGGACGCAAGATATAAGGATGATTTGTTACCAAGAGGCGGCGGCAGTATGCTATTTTACGGCCCGCCCGGCACGGGCAAGACCGCGCTGGCAAAGTACATTGCGAATGAACTGGGTCGGGATTGTGTCGTGAAGCGGGGCAGCGATATTCTGGATGAACTGAGAGGAGTGTCGGAAAAGAATGTGGCGAACGCATTCCGCTTGGCGGAACAATCCGGGGCGGTACTTGTGATCGATGAAGCCGACACATTTCTCCAATCCCGCGATACGGCTAATTACATCTTTGAAATTTCTACAGTGAATGAATTTCTTACGTCTTTGGAGGACTTCAAAGGATTTTGTATCTGCACCACAAACCAACTGAAGCACTTGGACGCGGCGGTGATGAGGCGCTTTTCATTTAAGGTGAGCTTTACGTACGCAAAGCCGGAACAGGTCCTGACGCTATACTCCGCGCTGCTTGCGCCGCTTGTGGAAGGTGATCTGCCGGAGGCCTTGGAATCCGAGTTGCGTGGCATGAAGCGGCTTGCGCCGGGGGATTTTCATACCGTAAAGTCGCAGCTCTGCCTTTATGAGCCGGATGAAATTTCTCACGAGCAAATGGTATGCGCGCTGATGCGTGAGCAGAATATGAAGCTCGACACCACGCGTAGTATGGGCTTCTCGATAAGTTAGGTATGGGAGGAGAGGGTTACGATGGATCCTAGAAGTCGGCGTTCTGTGCAACAACCCGACATAGCGATGTTACTGAAGGGGAAGAGGTTTCACTCTCTCATTGAATGGGATTACATTTTATATAGTAAGGAGGGATGATACTTTGCTTAACATGGAACGTCAAGGAGTCCCCGACGAATCTTGGGGGAAGATGCTTTCGTTTTTTGTCGAAGAGATGAAAATAAATGTTGAAGACCTGATTCTGATCGGGCATTGTTTCCCAATATACGGGGATAAGTGGTCGATTGATGTCCTCATTATTACTCGAAGGAAGCTTGATAAATCTTCTGATGTAAGCGGATGGGTCGTTGAAAAATGCCTCTCTTCAGCGTTTGTATTCGCCGGACTTGATGTTTTTGCCTCAGTCTTCAACATCGAATATACGTTGGAGCAATGGGTTGCAGGGCAAAGAGAAAACACCAAAGACTATGGACTGATCCAAGATTTGAAGGAGCGTTGTGAAATTCTTTATTACTCCGGGGGGCTCCCAGATTCCGCAATACCCTGTCTACGCCACGATATTCTTGAAATCGAAGAACGAATGTACGTCAAGCCATACAACCAGTTGTTGGCGGGGCACGATATTTTTGGATACGAAAGGCAAATGCAAAAACGAGCGGTGATCATGGAAAGTTTTTTTTCTACTGAAATACAACTCCAAAAAAAACTCGCATGAGGCAAGCCAGGAGCGTTCCACGCCGGAAAGGTCGAGGTGATGATATGACTATGGATTTTTCATCAGCTATCGGCGAAATAATGCCGCTCGTTCGGGACGGTGATAAAACCAAGCCATTCGTTATAACGCGTGACAGTGTATACGGCGACTGGCAGGTCTGTTATCCCGCTCCCGATAAGGCTTATAGCTTTACCGAAAGTCAGCGTGAGCATGACCCGTACACTGCAAAATATATCGGCGCGGATTTTGACGCGGGCAGTATGCCCTACGTCTACAACAAGGTTCTGCGTGACCGCTTGAGGAGTGAATACTACGAACATAGCAGCGACGATTGGCACTCCGACGCGGATAAAGCGAGGCTCCGCGCCTTGATTAACTTCTTTGAGGATAACGTCAATTCGTTTTCGCAGATGACGACTGACTATCTTGCCAGTCTTGACCAACCGTTCCGCGCTCTTGAAAAGATGTGTCCTTTTAACCTCGCAACCGATTGGCAGGATTGGACGTTCAATGAGGATTTGGCTGCTGACGCACTTGATTATATTGAGAACGCCACAGAAAAATTAAGCTGCCCGAAACCCGAACCCGTTCAAGTCAACAAGCGCGTCATAGAGGGCTACGAGGAAAAACACAGCATACAGGTTGCGGGGCAGCTTGTTATTCTCGCCGAAAACCCAAAAGCCGGCGAGCAGTATATGGTTTGCTATTGCAAATGGGATAACCCGCTCGGCATAAACGAGTATTACAACGTCTGTGTTATTGACGATTACACAGAAGCGTTGAACCTTTACGCCAAAGGGATTCTGTCGTTTACGCAAATTCTTGAAAAAGAGATGGCTGACTACGAACGACCGCCGAGATCGCTGACCGCCGCCGACTGTCTGCCAAACAGCCAAGGCGCGGACTTGAGTGGCAAGATAATCGTTATCAAGCCGGAAGTCTTATCGCCGGAGTACAGGCGAGCGGAGCGGCAACTGAAAATCTGCAACGACGGTTTCGGCGCATTGCCCAAATCGCGCGGCAGCGCCGTATTTTGCATGGATTTATACAGCGGTAAAGAGAGCCATTTTGAGCGTTACGACGTGGCGGGGATTATCGACCCCGCAAAAATGCCGGAATGGGCGGTGAAAAAAGTCGCGCTGATGGAAGCCATAAAAGAGCCGGGTGTGTTCGAATATGGAGGCTATCATTTCAAGCCGTATCGCAAATTTGAGAAGCGCGACGGCGACTTCAATAAGCGAATAAACAGCGCTTCAAGCGACCACGCCCTCGGTATAGCGACCTATGAATGGGGCAAAACGGAATATTCCCACGCCGCGTTCTATGCTGCCTCCGGCGAGAGCGAAGCGGATATTTTCCGTTGCGTTGAAAACGGCAAGTTGTATATCCCCGCAGAAAACGAACTGTTCCGATACAATGAGCCGCTATTGAAAGAGAAAGCGGCTCAAAACCCGCGCAAGCAACCGTCGCTCATCTCACCCGGTTGTTGAAGTGAGTTGCACGGGGTGGATTATATAGTGTGCAGGGCATCAAATCCTAAACAAGAAGCTATGTCCGGCCCCTTTGTGCAACTAAATAAACCTAAGTTTTTCATTTTTTTGTACTAGAAACCAATGAAATCAAAGAAATTTAAGCATCTAAGCTTATTTGTCGCATTTTGACAATCATTAAGCGTTATTGTTAAAACGAATAATGATTGGGAAAACGTTTATGAGCATAATTGGATGACTCAAAATTGCCGCACTTTCTCCAGAATTCTCTGTTTCCCAGACAAGCTCCGCTTCTATGCCCTCCATCCTGGTATACCTCTTCTATTCTGCCGCCTTTTTTATTGGCGATCTCGAAATGTAAGCACTCAGTGGCGTACTCGTGGAGTTGCCGCCATGCGTAAATCATTTTACAGTCGCCTATCTCACTTATATAGTCGATGTCTCCCATTTCATTGAGTAGCGTTAAAACTTTCTGGGTGTTCATTTTACTTCATTTTAACTCTACTCCCTTCACAAAAGATAATATCTCCTCACTGCCGCCCACGTGAATCCACCATCACAGCCGCCCGCGTTTTCCTTTACATTTGGGATTTGGGCTACGCGCCTTCAAGACGGGGGGTTCGTTAAACTCGCTACCATCATTTTTTATAGCGAGTCGTAAAATTTCCTGACATTGTTCGGGCTTATTTTTGAGCTGATCAAAAGTAAAACGCAGCACAATCCAGCCTGTAATCACGAGTAGGTTTTGAAATAAGATATTATCGTTAATTATATGAGGTGCTGTATCTTCGTAAGGATTAAAATCACCAAGTTCTATGGCGATACGCTTTCCTTCCTGTGTTTCGATGGCAAAATCTATCAATCTTTCTTTTTTTTCATCTATATTTTGGGGCAAAACCACTTTGGACTGTCCCCTAAAATAGCCGGAAGGAATCACTTTAGAGATGACGTCTCGGCACAACCATTTTTCCCAAGGTTCACATTTTCTCTCTTTGTCTTCTGGACGGCAAGCCAAGCCGTTGCAATACTGCCTAAAAGGTTCTTTGATTCCCCACTTCTTTTCAAGTAATTTCTCGAATTGGCATTGCCATATATCATTTTCAGAGCAAGGTTGCTCTTTTTTACAAGATTTACCATCACACCAAGCTTCGGGATTATTCAACCTTTCTACTTCAATATAATATGCCGCATCACCTATTCCAGTCGGGTCACGTTCGTAATAAGCATAATCATCCGATTCATCAGGTATTTCTTCTTTTTGAGTGTCACGACCTGTCAGATACTCTGTTGATACGCCAAAGAAATCAGCGAGATTAAGAAGGCCTTTATAAGTAGGATTTCTTTTTCCTCCTTCATATGCGCGCCAGATTCGATACGAAAGTCCAGCTTTTTCGGCCATTTGTTTTTGAGTTAGTCCCCTGGTTAGGCGTAATTCACGTAAGCGAGAAGCCAAATTCGACAAAATCTTTCACCTCTTGACAGACACAATATGTGACAGTACAATGTAAAAATCATTCACGACACTATAAGTGTCATCAAAAGGAAATTGTAACACATGAGACATAATTTGCAACTAGCCAGTAAGTTAGGCGGACGCATGGAGATAACAAGAACTCTAAGGCGTCAATTCAGGAATCAAAGCAGTGGTCGGCGTGGACATAGTCTATTCAAATTTTTTAACGCCCAGGAGGGGATAAAGTTGCCTCAATACCTTAGAAATTTTGGTCTTGATCATCTGACGGAGGAAAATAGCTGCCTAATGTTGATCAGGCACGTATGTCAAGAAGGGAAAGTTTTTCGCGGGTATAGGTGTAATTATTTGTACAAAAATCTTGGCGTCGCTGAAATGATAGTCACTACCATTGATGAAGACAACAACGGCAGCAATAATGTCATTGGCCTCAACAACCACAAAATGGGAAATCATTTTTGGAAACTGAGAGTCGCAGCCCCGGAAATATTCAACCGCGACGAAATGAATCCCTATATGTTCAGAGTTGTGTTCAAAAATTTGGCCGGGAAAGGCATCTACCCGATAAACTTAGTTCATGCCGATGTCATTCCTAGCTACCTCGAAGACGATACTATCTATATGCAGGTCGCGGCCTTCCCGCTTTCTATAGATTATTATGCTACGACGGATGATTGTGACAACGCGCATAAAATGGTTCTGATGGGGAAACCTCTCGTTATTGGCGACGGTATATTTCCAATTGGTTTGTTCGGAGAAATCGATGAAAATAAGGACGTTGTGTCGCTCAAGGGGCAAGTTCTCGATGTTAAGGAGCGCAAAATGGTTATTGACGACAAAGAAATAGAATTTCTTGACGTTACCGTTGACACGCCGCTCGGCCCCATTGAACTTGCTCATACGGTAGATTTCGTGGAAGATGCGCAGCGCGAATTGATAAAACCCGGCAGCTTGATTGAGACAAGCTGCATACTATCCGGCGACGTCGCGGTGGAAGAATATCAAAACGGAGCTGTTTATGACGAAGAGAATGGCCTGCGTTTGATTCGAAGCTGCATGAAACACGGAGATTTTGACAGGCTTTGGAAAGCGCTGGCAGATGACTGCGTTTACGTAACTTGTGGAGCAACTTATCATGGTAAACAAGGCGTCATTGACAGATTGCGCAAAGGTTTCCAAGACTCGCTGGAGGACGACGCAAGGCATTTCACCAGTTTAGCGACTGTAGCAAAAATAGAAGAAGATAAACTTGATCTTGCCAAATATGAAATCGGCAAGCGTTGTATTGCTTTAGCTGCGGGCGAGTCTGATTATTATTACGGCTGGATGTTCCTTACCACTGACGAGGAAGGGAAAATACGCGCGATTGAAACCCTGCGGATGGAAGACAATTATTACCTCGTTCGAATTGACAAGCATGTTGAGCACGAGGAAGAGGATTTGAGAGATTGGACTCCCATTCAGCTTGAACGTGACGAGACCGCTTGGCTTCATCTGATTAAAGAGTGCTATGACAACTTGGATTTCGAACGCAACGAGTTTTACTTCGGCATGGAACCCGAGGTTGAGTTATTCACGTTACGGTCATCGCAGGCAATAAAGGGCAAAGAACAAGTCTATGGGTATTTCGTTGAAGAAGTGAAAAATATCTGTGAAGCCGGGCAAAAGCAGCATACAGAAATATTGATGCTGCCAAATTTGAAGCATTTGAAGCCTAGAGAGGCTTTGTATATTTCGACTAAGGCTTTGTATATTTCAACGAAGGGCAAAAGGGCAATCATAACAATAAAACTGAGTGACAGAAACAGATTACAAACCATTCATCACATTGTCATGGCCTGTACCGCTGAATGAAGCAGTATTTTCAGCTTCTTTGGCATATGATTTGCGCCATAGCGATGGAGTTCTTAAAATAAACAAGTACCAAATCCACCAGAAAGGATATAAAAATATGTTGTTGACAATAACATATCAAGGCGATAACGCTTCCGACTTCGGGTATCTCCTCCATAAAAATCCCAACCGTCCGCAGAAATTCGAACTCAGTTTCGGACATGCATATGTCTTTTACCCTGAAGTCTCGAACACGCAATGCACAGCGGCGCTTTTGCTCGATATCGACCCTATTGATCTTGCCAGAGGCAAGGAAGGCTCGAAAAAAGGAGGCTTGTTCGATTACGTCAACGACCGCCCCTATGTCTGTTCATCCTTCATGAGCACAACCATCGCTCACGTCTTCGGCACAGCGCTTGCCGGGCGATGCGACAAAAAACCCGAACTCGTTGCCGCCGAACATAACCTCAAGGCGTCAATTTCCGCGCTGCCCTGTCGCGGCGACACGGAAATGATCGACCGCGTTTTTTCACCGCTTGGCTACGAGGTTCATTATACGAGAGAACTGCTCGACGAGAAATTTCCGCAGTGGGGGGAAGGCTGTTACGTGAACCTCTCGCTCTCCCGCCGCTGCCTGTTGAAAGACCTGCTTGCCCATCTTTATGTCCTCATACCGGTGTTTGACCGCAGAAAACATTACTGGGTCGGCGTTGACGAGATAGACAAACTGTTGAGCAAAGGGGCTGGCTGGATTGAAAATCATCCCGAGCGGAATTTTATCGTCAGAAGATATCTGGCGGGAAGAAAGCGCCTTGAAAGGATGGCTTTGGAACGCCTTGAAGACGGCGAATCAGGAGCGACCGAGGAGGCCGATCTCGAACCGGTGGATCAGGAAGAGACTGAAATAATCAACGTCAAAAAAAATCTGAATACCAAACGTCTCGAAGCAGTGGTCTCGGCGTTGTTATCGAATGGCGCGACATCTGTCATCGACCTGGGGTGTGGAGAAGGAAATTTGCTGCGTCTGCTCCAAAGTGAAAAATCTTTCTCGCGGGTTACCGGAGCCGACGCGTCGGTCTTCGCGCTCGAAAGGGCGAAACGACGCCTCAGAGTCGATACAATGCCGGAATCGCTCGCTTCAAAACTGACGCTTTTTCAAGGATCACTATCATACCGCGACGAACGTTTTTGCGGATATGACGCGATAACTTGCATGGAAGTCATCGAACATATAGACAAAAATCGTCTTGCCACATTTGAAGATGTGCTGTTTGCCCACGCGCGGCCAAAGATTATTGTGATAACGACGCCGAACATCGAGTACAACGAAAACTTTGAGAAAATGTCCGGCTCGCTGCGTCACGAGGACCATCGATTTGAGTGGACGCGCGATGAATTTCAAGCTTGGGGAAACGAAGCCGCCCGCCGGTATGGATACGAAGTCATATACAGCGACGTTGGAGATTTTTACGAAGCTAACAAAGCTCACAAAGCTTACAAAGAACGCGGAACCCAGACGCAGATGGGAGTTTTCAGAAAATGCGAATAGACATACCGAATCTATCAGTCGTAGCGCTTGTCGGAGCGTCCGGAAGCGGTAAATCAACTTTTGCCAAGCGCTTTTTTAAACCTACGGAGATCCTCAGCTCCGATTTTTTCCGCGCGATGGTCTCCGATGACGAAGGTAATCAGAGCGCCACGAAAGACGCGTTCGACGCGCTTCACTTTGTGGCCGACAAACGTCTGAGCGCGGGGAAATTAGTGGTCATCGACGCGACAAACGTGCAAAAAGACGCTCGTAAGGCCGTGCTGGAACTGGCGCGCGGACAGGATGTTCACGCCGTCGCGATAGTACTCGACTTTCCTGAAGAGCTTTGCCAGGAGCGAAACAAGGCGAATCCGGCGCGTAATTACCCGCCGCACGTCATTCGCAATCACTCAAGAGCGTTGCGGCAATCGCTTAAACATTTACAAAAAGAAGGGTTCCGTTACGTTCATGTATTGAAATCGCCTGAAGAACTCGAAACGCTGGAGATTACCCGCGTGCCTTTATGGAACGATAAGCGTGACGAAAAGGGGCCGTTTGACATTATCGGGGACGTTCACGGCTGTTTCGATGAGCTGTGCGAACTTCTCGAAAAACTGGGGTACGCTGTGGACCCAAGCAAATATTCCGCTTCATGGAAGAGCGAGCCTTCGCGCAAAGTCGTTTTCCTCGGGGATTTATGCGACCGTGGAGAGAAAAACGTGGAAGTGCTGAAACTTGTCATGAACATGGCCGATTCCGGAGCGGCGATCTGCGTCCCTGGAAACCACGATGCTAAATTACTCAAATACCTCAAAGGCGCGCAAGTAACGCCTTCGTACGGACTGGACAAAACTATCGCGGAACTTGAGGGCGAAACGCAGGAGTTCCGCGAGAAAGCAAAAAACTTCTTAGACGCCCTCGTCAGCCATTACGTATTGGACGGAGGGAAGTTGATTGTCGCGCACGCCGGTTTGAAGGAAAAATTCCATGGAAGGGCGTCGGGGCGCGTCCGTTCGTTCGCCCTCTACGGTGAGGCGACCGGTGAACGGGATGAGTTTGGGTTTCCCGAACGTATTGATTGGGCTGAGGAATACCGGGGGCGCGCCACAGTAGTCTATGGTCACATAGCATCGGAAGAAGTAAGGACATTGAACGGCACGTTCTGCGTCGACACGGGCTGCGCTTTTGGAGGACGGCTCACGGCCATGCGGTGGCCGGAGAAGGATTTTATCAGCGTCGAGGCGGAGCGTGAATATTACGCGCCCTCTAAACCACTTTTGCCGGTTATAGAAGAACGCGGATATTCGCTCGATGCGAAAGATGTTATTGGGAAACGCCGAATAGTGACGAATTTCGCCGGTAGTGTTCTTGTCAGGGAAGAGAACGCTGTCACCGCATTTGAGATCATGAGCAGATTCGCGGCTGATCCGAGGTGGCTCATTTACCTGCCGCCGACGATGTCGCCTTGCGCGACAAGTCAGTTGGACGATTATTTGGAGCAGCCTTCCGAGGCGTTTGAATATTTTCGCTCAAATGGTATCGAAACCGTGGTATGCGAAGAAAAGCATATGGGCAGCCGCGCCGTGATAGTGGTTTGTCGCGATGAAAAAACAGCGAGTTCGCGTTTCGGCGTCAAAGATGGTACGCGTGGCATTATTTATTCACGAACAGGGAGACATTTCTTCGATGCGGAGAACGAGGCTCACGAAAATCATGAGGCGGAGCTTCTTGCGCGTCTTGTTGAAGTTTTGAACAAAAGCGGTTTCTGGGAAGATTTTGCCACGGATTGGGTATGCCTCGACACGGAGCTGATGCCCTGGTCGGCGAAGGCGCAAAAATTGCTGACCGAACAGTACGCCGCGACGGGAGAGGCCGGACGCCTCGGCTTGTCCGCCGCGATAAAAGCGCTCGAAGACGCAAGCGGCAGAGAGGCGCCCGCGTTCGACGTGAAAGAAGGATCGTCAGGAGTAAACGTTGATTTAGGAGAACTTCTGAGAAAGTATGAAGCGCGTAATGAGGCGCTCTCGCATTATATAGAGGCATACCGTCGTTACTGCTGGCCGTCTCCTCATTTGAACGACCTGCGCATCGCGCCGTTTCACATTTTAGCGACCGAGGGGCGCGTGTGGAAAGATACCGCTCACACCGAACACATGAGCATTATCGAGAAATATATTTCCAAACACGATCCAATCTTCGTGGCGACGAATTATCTGGTTGTCAATCTTGGCGACGAGGATGACGTTCGATCCGGAATATCGTGGTGGAGCACACTCACGGAATCCGGCGGCGAGGGCATGGTCGTCAAACCGCTCAATTTCGTGGCGAAAAACGGAGGGAAACTGATTCAGCCAGCCGTTAAATGCAGAGGGCGCGAATATTTGCGAATCATCTACGGCCCGGAGTACACGGAGCCAAGCCATATGAATCGGCTTAGAAAACGTTCTCTCTGGAAAAAAGGACGCCTCGCGCTTGATGAGTTTGTACTTGGAATGGAGGCATTGGATCGTTTCGTCAGGCGAGAGCCTCTTTACCGCGTTCATGAATGTGTGTTCGGCGTGCTGGCGCTGGAAAGCGAGCCAATTGATCCGAGATTGTAATAGAAGATAGGCTGACGCACACTTTATTTCACCGGCGACATTCACGGCGATATTATGCGCCGCATATGTAATTCTCGCCGCCTTGGCGTGCGGCGCTTCGAACCAAAGGAATTGCGATAGTTGGAGTATAAACATAGTAGAATAAACCGGCTTTATTGGAAACAGAATTTAATATTTTGGAGTTGAATTTTGATGGTTTTTTTCACTGCTGATTTGCATTTAGGTCATGCAAATTCAATACGCCACAACGGCAGACCTTTTGAAAGCCTGGAAGAAATGGATGAAGCCATCATTGCTCGTTTCAATTCAAAGGTTAGCCGCAATGGTGATGTATTTATTCTTGGAGATATTTTCTGGGGCGGTGGCGCGGAAGCCAATAAGATTCTTCGGCGGCTCAACGGCAAGAAATATTTAATCCGTGGGAATCATGATTTCAAGTTCTTGGAAGACCCGGATTTCGACCGTTCTATTTTCGAGTGGGTAAAGGATTTGGATTTTGTTAAGTATAAGAAAAAGATGTTCGTTTTAAGTCATTACCCGTTTTTTGAGTGGTACGGCTACCATCGCGGGTATATCCATTGCTACGGTCATGTACACAATCGTTACATTCGAATTAACGATAGAGAACTTGATGGCAAAGCTCGGTTGGCGATGCTCGGAAATAGAGCTTTCAATGTCGGCGTGGATGTAAATAATTATGCGCCGGTATCGGCGGATGATCTCATCAATATTGTCTCGGCACGTGTAGCGACTCACGCTTATTAAAGTAGATGTGTGCCGTACTACGTTGCAACATCACTAGAAGATGGGTCACATGATGACCAACTACAAAGAAGTTTTGAGGCTGCATACGCTCGGGATCAATAATTCCCAAATAGCGGCCACCTTGAGCTGCTCACGTACCACCGATATAGCCGTGCTGAAGAAGGCCGGAGAAAAGGGATTGGCGCACCTAAAGGCGGAGAAGATGTCGAATCGGGAACTTGGAGATGTTCTGTTCCCCAGCGAAAAGGGTAAGTCTGTGTAAAAAATGCCCGATTATGATTACATCCACCGTGAAATGGCAAAAGCGGAATGACGATGCAACTGCTTTGGTTTGAGTATTGCGAAGCCTGAACAGACAGCGGCGATATACCTTACCAATTGACGCAATTCAAGAAGTATTACTGCGACTACATTGTTCAGACGAAAGCGACCATTCACATCAAACGCAGTCCCGGAGAATTGCTGGAAGTGGATTGGGCTGGACAAACAGCCTCCATCACGAACACAGTGGCTACAATTATAACGTTGAATGAAGGCTTGGCGGTAGAATCGGAAGGGAATCGTAAAAAAGTAGACGCACACTGGAAACGAGGTCTCAGTTATATTCAGATAGGTTGGAGATGGATACTGAAGCAACTGCACAAGGTGGCAATAGCTTTGCAGTGTAGCCTTGAATTAAAAGCCATGAGCGATCCCCTTCCCGTTGCTCCAACACGAAAAGAATCCGTATTGCGACGAAAACGCAAAGAACCTAAATGGCATTTCAGATATATCACTTCTTGCCAGCTCTTACCTGTTTGATTTTGTGTCAGTCACTCAGCTTCTCAAGACTGTGTGTGTGTCAAGACTGTTTTTGTTGCATACTTCGTAAAAACTGCTAAAATCAATGAAAATTTGCACACGGAGGCGTAAGCTATGACAAAAGCTGATCTTGTTACCGAAATCGCGGAGAAGTTGAAAGAATCGAAAAAAAATGTCACTCCGATAGTCGAGGAAGTTTTCAATTCTATTGAGAGTGCGCTTGCGAAAGGCGAAAAATGTACGTTCGTCGGCTTCGGAGTTTTTGAGGTGAAAGACCGCGCGGCTCGTGAAGGACGTAATCCCCAAGACCCCACGCAGGTAGTCAAGATTCCCGCAAAGAAAGTTCCCGTATTCCGGCCCGGTAAAGATTTGAAAGAAAAAGTCCTGGCAGTAAAGAAAAAGAAGTAGGCGGAGTGCTCAACATGGCTGTTAGAAAGGGTACAAAAAAACAACTTAAAACGGTTCATTTCGAAATACCGTCCGACAGCGATTTGCCAATCAGATTAGAGAAAATCTCGGAACAGACGGGACTCTCTTCTCTAAGCCTATTGCAAAAATGGATTCTTCAAGAAGAATCCTTAATTGGCGTTATTCAGCAAAGTAAAGACCTTAAACCGCAGCAAGCCGAAGCGCAGCCGAGTGTTTCGAAAAACGCGGAAGCTGTTCAACCTCGCTCCGGTAACACGGAATATCGAAATAAGCTCATTAGAAGAGCAATGAGGCTCAAAAAAACTGGCATGTCAGACAAGAAGATAGCCGACACCTTCAATGATGAAAATGTACCGACCGTGAGC